>Ga0116145_1001615_pt1 | contig 22153 bp, 18 predicted proteins | sample AD_JPNHG1_MetaG_FD_89747 | JGI IMG/M metagenome (GOLD analysis project Ga0116145, IMG submission 89747) | Active sludge microbial communities of municipal wastewater-treating anaerobic digesters from Japan - AD_JPNHG1_MetaG | ecosystem: Engineered > Bioreactor > Anaerobic > Digestate | place... | reverse complement strand
GTACTGCTGGTGATCGCCCTCTGGCCGTGGAGTAAAGAATACTATCAACCGGACAATTCCTACTCGCGCACCAAAAAAGGGGTCGATATCGAGCGTGTTGCATTTTTTTCTACCGCTCTTACCACTGTAATTTCAGCGCTTTTTGGGGCGATCCCGGGTTCATTTTTCGGCAATGGTTTTGAAGTCTTTCTTGCCGAAAATGTCATTCGATTTCCTCATAAGACGACCATGCAGTATGCCGTTATCGGTCATCTCCATATTATGCTGGCGTTGATCGCAATCATGATCACTCTGATAATTGGGCGGTGGTTAAACTTTAAAGGGATTCTCCACAAGATATCCATGCCCTTGATGATTTTAGGAACGATTGTGCTTAACTTGGGCGTTTGGGGGGTAGCAACACCGCTCCAGCCAATCGCTCACCAGGTAATCTATACTGGTGCTACGCCATCCATGGTTGCGGCCTTGCTTTTGCTCATCTGGAGCTGGAATAAACTGATCAAAAATGGCACCCGTCATTTGGAAAAGCCAAAATTCGGAGACAAGCTTAAAGCACTGATTAAAGATCCATTGAAATTTGGACCCACCTGGCAGATGCTTTTTATGAATTTCACTACAAGCGGTCTTGGAATTTTCATGGCCGTCCGGTTGGATGAGATCTTTCGTGTTTGGCCTGCACGCGAAGAGCGAATTGAACTGACCGGCCACTGGCATGCACTTTCGGCCATTATCGCCACCATCATCCTGCTTTACTATGGCAATATCATCGGATTAAAAGGAAAAGTACGCCAACTTTATGGGTGGGGAATCATCCTGTTTTCAGACATCGCACTGGCTGGCGTAACCGCCTTTGAGATGAAACGTCTTTTTATAACTGAAGCTGAACAGCAGCCATTGGTGAATGGTCTGATGTATGCCATTGATTTTGGGCTTGGCGCATTGTTGATTTTGCTCGCAATCGTAATGGTTTGGAGACTGATAGACCTGTTCAAAAAGAAAGGCAAATGGATCATCGAAAAGGAACAGGAACTCTCAGAGGAGGTGGTGGAATGAAAAAGTTTATTCCAATTCTCATTTTTGTGACCTTTTTATTGACTTCTTGCAAACCTGTAGATCTAAATGCTCCTATTCCTGCTTTTGAAACGGGAGTGAATCCGGATGCCTGGGCGCAAATCCCCGCGGGTGAATTTTACTTTGGTCAGCATAACGACATCCAGACCACTGATGCTTATGAAATCATGGTGACCGACGTGACTACTGCTCAATACGCAGCCTTCCTCAACCAAGCCCTTGCGGATGGTTATGTCAAAGTGGATGGCGATCAGGTCCTTGGTTATTACCCGGGTGATGATTTTCATGGTGTCAAACACGAGGAAATAATAGCAGAGGGAGATTGGCTATTTATTCCATTGAATGATCCGGCCCAACGGATCAAGTTTGATGGGGAAGAATTTTCATCTCAACCTGGATATGAGAATCATCCAATGACGATGGTAACCTGGTTCGGAGCGTGGGGTTACTGCGGCTACTTTGATGAGCATCTGCCCTCCGAGCTCGAATGGGAGAAAGCAGCACGTGGATCAGATACACGCCCATTCCCCTGGGGAGAGGAGATAAAAAGAGAGAACGGGAATTTTTACTCAAGCCGTGATCCTTTTGAGGATATGCGTACCTTTGGTTCCCGAACTACCCCGGTTGGGTTTTACAACGGAAAGACTTACGATGGATATATAACCTTGGATTCTTCATCCCCATACGGCTTATATGATATGGCAGGAAATGTCTGGCAATGGACAGGCAATGTGTATGAAGGTATGCACTATCGTTTTATGCGTGGCGGCTCAAAAGACACTTATGATATGGACCTGCGTATCTGGACGCGAAACAATGCCACTCCGACTTATTTCAGCCCCGGGGTTGGTTTCCGCTGTGTACGGAATAACAACGATTGAACGAAACATACTTGAGCATTGATACTGCACAATTTTGTGAGTAAATATGACAAAGAGACTGTTTAAAAATATTCGTTTATTTTGGCCGTTGACCAAAAGCTTGCAAACTGGCCTGTTGGTGGCAACAGGCATGGCCGGATACATGTCAGCGCGCTGCCCTGTGCATAACCTGAGCACTATGCTCGGTTTGTTCATTAGTTTATTGGCCTCCATTGCCGGAAGCACCATTCTCAACATGTGGTTTGATCGTGATATTGATGCAAAAATGGAACGGACCAAGGCGCGCCCTTTGGTATCTGGACAGATTAAACCGAAAGAAGCCTTATGGGTCGGTTTAATCATTTCCTTCCTGGGCGTGAGCCTGGCCTTGTTCATGAATATCGGATTCGGGATCATCATCTTTGCAGGGTTGTTTTTCGATGTTGTCGTGTATACCATCTGGCTGAAACGGCGAACTTGTTGGAGCATTGTTTGGGGTGGAATTTCAGGAGGCATGCCGATCCTTGCAGGCAGATTCCTCGGTATAGGCAGCCTGGACTGGATTGGAGTTGTCTTGGCGTTGGGAATCCTGTTATGGATCCCGACTCATATCCTGACCTTTAATATGCGTTACGCTAAAGACTACCTTAATGCTGGAATCCCAACTGTCGTGTCAGTATATGGAACAAAAGTCAATCAAGCCATAATCGCTGTTTCAAGCATCCTCGCAGCCATCGCGATGGGAATGGCTTCGTGGGGAATTGGATTAACTTGGGGCTGCTTGCGCCTGCTCAGTGTGCTTTCAATCGGTTTGATCATTTTGGCATTGTCTATGATCATCCGTCCATCAGAGCGCATCAATTTTGGCCTTTTTAAGTACGCATCCATCTACATGCTTTCATCAATGCTCTTAATGGTCGTTTAATGGAAATTATTCTTCATCAGTTACTTAGATTTAAACCCGCTGTAAATAAAAAATGGTTATATCTTTCTGCAGGAGTTGTTTGGTTTGGGGTGGGAGTATTGTTAATCAGCTTTGCTCTAAGTTGGCTAAAGCCAGAGACTACTGTTAACGTGCTTCTAATAAGCTCATCAGGTCTAGTTTTAGCTGGCTGCATCTACTATTTTGGATTTTCAAAACTGGCAAAAAGGAACATAAATCGCATTGACAAAATGAAAAGAGAAAAGGTTTGTTTTTTTGCCTTTCAGGGATGGACAAGTTACCCGTTGGTTTTGTTTATGATGACGCTAGGCATCTACCTGCGCACTTACTCACCCATTCCTAAACCTATTTTGGCCATCCTGTATCTGGGAATCGGCGGCGGATTGTTATCAGCCAGCCTGCATTACTTTTCTAATATTGTAAGAATTCATCACAAAATAAGTTCAGAGAAGAAAACTTCATGAAAATAACCATTCTGGATCGTATTTTGCTTCTCGTCACGGGTGTGATCTCCGCTTACCAGATTGCTGTTGGTATCGATGGCTTTGGTAGATTGCCGATACTTTCTTACACAATAAGCTTTGGCGTTTTACTTATCGCTGCTTTGTTGATGCTTATCCTTGGCCTTGAGGTTCTGGATTCACCTATCGTAGTCATCGTTTCGACGATCATTCCGCTCAGTCTTGCAACAGGACTCGTTTGGCAACATCTGCCTAATTTCAAGGTCCCTTATCTGATTTTTGCCATAGCTGGATTAATTACAATAATCGTTACCAGAACAATTTCAATGAAAAATAGGCTGCCCTTATTCATTCTGACCATTGTACACGGGATTGCCGGCCTGACAATTTTCCTGCTCCCGCTTATGCTGGTGCTATCAGGTCGTATGCCACCCGGCTTTATTCTGATTAGTATTGGTGGTGCTCTCATGGGTTTAGGGGGACTGCTGTTGGCATTGCTTAAAGCAGGAAAACCTTTGCTTTCACGTGAGACCATTTTTCGAATTCTACCTGTATTGCTGCTAATAATGACGGCACTATTTGTGGCAGGCTTTGCTTTGACATAATTAATTAAATTAAGACTTCACTGCAAAAACGACAAGACAGAATTAGTCCAAATTATACTCTTTGGAAACGGCCTGAAGTTTAATATAATTGAAGTATTCCAATCACAAGGCCAAAAACATGTTCAAGAAAAACAATCGACACTTCCAATTACCCCTCACCAGCAATGTGGACGAACTTCCCCCAAAGTTGCGCAACCGTCTGGACACATCTTGGTCAGGAGTTTTCTACCGGGAATTCTTTTGTCGTCTAGATGAAACACCCTTCGCAGTCCTCTATGCAGATTGCCCCTCTCGACCCAATATCCCGGTCAATGTTCTGGTCGGATTGGAGTATTTGAAAGCAGGAAATGGTTGGACGGATGAGGAGATGTTTGATGAGTTTGGCTATAACTCACAGGTGCGGTATGCATTAGGATTCCGGCAATTGGGAGATGGTGATTTCGAACCCCGCACGCTGTATTACTTTCGTGAACGGTTGAGCCGGTATATGCAAGAGACAGGGATCAACCTGTTGGAAAAAGCCTTCGAGAAAGTGACCGATCAACAAATAGCAGCCTACCAACTCAAGACTGGCAAACAACGGATGGACAGCACACAGCTTGCCAGCAATATTCGCACTATGGGTCGCTTGCAGTTGCTGGTGGAAGTATTGCAGCGTGTTTATCGGATGCTAACAGTGGAAGATCAAGGACATTACACTGAGGAATTTGCCCCCTATATTCAAGGGCACGCCGGGCAGTATGTGTACCATCTCAAGGGACAGGATACGTATGAACATTTACAGAAGATCGGTGAACTGATGCAGCGCTTGCAGGTTGAACTTGAATCAAGTTATGCCCAGGAGCCGGTCTACCAGATGTTGATGCGGGTATTTGGCGAACATTTTCGAGTTGAAGAGAAAGTATTAAGGATCAAGGAGGGTAAAGAACTGAGTGCCAATAGTCTGCAGTCCCCTGATGATCTTGAAGCCACTTATAGACAGAAAAACAATAAGTCCTTCAGAGGATATGTTGCTAACCTAACAGAAACCTGTGATCCAGAGAATCCGCTGCAACTTGTTACCAAAGTTCAGGTGGCGTCCAACCACACAGATGATGCGGAAATGTTAGTAGAAGCCTTGCCCAATTTGAAGGAGCGGACTGATTTAGATACTCTCTACACAGACGGTGGCTATGGCAGTCCTGATGCGGACAAGACTTTACAAGATCACCAGGTTGAGCAAATCCAGACTGCCATTCGCGGCCGGATTCCCAGCAGTGAGAAACTCAACTTGTCCGATTTCTCGATCAAGCTGGCAGAGAGCGGAAAACCAACCCAGATCACCTGCCCACAAAAACAAAGCACACCGGTTCACACGAGCAGCCAGAAGAAAGCTTATGCGGCCCATTTTGAGGATAAGATATGTTTGGACTGTCCCTTATTACCAAAATGTCCGGTTCAAAGGGGTAAACGCGATCTTAGGTTCCACCTGCGCTTTGATCAGAAGCAAATCAATATGTCCGAGAGGCGACAGAGGAGTTTGATTCACCAAGAAGAAGGACGTAACTTACGGGCTGCTGTTGAAGCCACTGTCCGCCAGGTGAAAAATCCTTTTCCAGCAAGTAAGCTGCCGGTGCGCGGTAAGTTCAGAGTTTGCTGCATGGTGATTGGATCGGCTATGATAACCAATGTCAGCCGCATCCAACGCTATTTGGAAGCCAAGATAAAGAAAGAAAATGAGCAAATGAAGTTACAAAAAGAGCAGGATTGCTCCCAGGAGCAACCCTCTGTTTCCTTTTTTATTTCACTAAAAGCCATTTTTTACGCTTGGCTAGGTCGTGTAACGTTTAATCCGGTAAGTTATGCTTTTTAAAAACGAGTATTTTCAGTAAAGTCACATCATAAAAACAGATTATTTCTTAAAATCAACCTAAAAGCTGCGTCAATCTTTTAAATTGCCTGCGTTCATTGCGTAAATGTACACCAGATACGGCTGAATGATGGACAGTTACTTCGAATTCATCTGTCAAACCTTAATCAGAATGGAATTCCGATTCCAATCCATTCTGATTTCTCAATCATTGAGGTCAACAATGGTCAGGCAATCAGTGGCGCTTCCGTTTCTTCTTTTCACTCTGCACGGCCTGTGAGGGCTGCACTGCAGGAGCAGGAACGGGCGCGCTGACGGGTGAAGAACTTCCGCTGCTTTGACCGCCGGGCCTTCGAGGATGGAAGAGGAACATCCGGCCAATCACTCCGGCACGAATATCGCTCAAGAGCTCTTTGAACATCTCAGAAGCCTGTCCCTTATACTGCACGAGCGGATCCCTCTGAGCAAAGGCTTCCAGGCCGATCGAAACGCGCAGGGCATCCACCCGGGTCAGGTGATCAACCCACAGTTCAGAAATGACGCTCAATAAAATATGACGGTGGATCTGGTTCTGCACCCTCCTCCCGAGTAGCCTTTCAAGAACTTCTCGCTGCTGTAGATCAAGGGTGTCTGGCTGTTGCAGCAGAAGAGGGGATGAAGAGTCTTGACCCAATTCAGCAGTCCAGGCTTCTTTGATGGAATTTTCCAGATTCTGAAGCGACATGCCGGATAGTCTAAAGCGCTCAAATTCTATCTTTCCCCATACGGTTTCGAGACGTTTCTGGATCATTTCCAAATGCTCCAGCACATCTGCGGTCACAGAGGGCACTGGTTCGTCTTGAATGAAACGCGCTGCCCTGAAGATGTAGTTGAACAGGATCACCCGTTTCATCCCACGCTGGTGGGTCTTGGGATCTATGGCCATCTTTGTTCCGGTGCTCATGCCTGTCAACAGGTCTACCAGTCTGTTCTCTCCGGTATCATTGGTTGTGGTGCGGCTGAGGATACTGTCGATATTCTGACTGACCTGTCCCTGGGGTGATAAGAGCGCCTCGGCACGTTTATTAAGAATGGTTTCTGCCTGGGTTAAGATACCATTGGCAACCTCAGACCATTCAAGGTCTTGCAGATCACCGGCTTTCATGTTTAAGCTTTCGTCAAGGCGTCTTTCGATCACAGTAATCGTACGAGACACAGCCACGAAATTTAATGCCCGGTTGATCTGGTCAATAATACGTTGTTTTACCTCTCTGCTACCATCAGGCAGTGCGCGCAGTTCATCTGATGATAACCGCAGTTGCGTGCGAACCAGACCGGATAACTCCTCGAGCAATTCCTGTGGACGGCGCTGCGGAACACCTTCTTCGCCCTTGCTGGTGTCAAGACCGTCGAAAAAGATATCCACACTCTCAAGACGTTCAGCGCGAATCTGGTCAATGGTTTCTTCAGTCTTTTCGGTTAATGCCCGAATCGATTGAAGAATGTGTTCATTCTCCATGGATATGGTTTCTCTTGCCAGTTCAAGCAGGGTGTCTTTCAATTGTGCGTCGTCATTGTTGTTGCCAATACGGCGAGATATTTCATTAAGCATCAGGTGCATGGTGTATGATGGAGCGCGAACACCTTCGGCCTCAAACACCATGGTTGGTTGAACCTCTTCTAAATAAGCCAGCAGTTTCCAGGGGCCTTCTTCATCTTTTAGAGCTTTTGGAATACGTTCATTAAGCTCCGTGCGCAAGATATCCAGGATGTCGTCGTGAAGATCATCCTTTTCAAAAGCCCGGTTGCGCTCTGCGTAGATTCTCTTTCGCTGTGAATTTAATACATCATCATATTCGAGAAGATGTTTGCGAACATCGAAGTTATTGCCTTCAACCCTTTCCTGTGCCTGCTCTACCATACGTCCGATCAGATTACTTTCGATCGGCAGGCTGGGATCTACCTTGAGGCGGCTCATCAGGTTTTCCATCTGAACCCCGCCAAAAAGACGCATCAGTTCATCTTCAAGTGATAGATAAAACCGTGAAGAACCGGGATCGCCTTGGCGGGCGGCGCGGCCGCGCAGCTGATTGTCGATGCGCCGTGCTTCGTGTCGTTCTGAACCGATGACATGCAGGCCGCCAAGCGCTCTGACACGCTTCATGTCATCGAGGTATCTGATGAAGGTTTTTACTGATTCTTCGTAGATTCCGTACTGGTCACTGGATAGCTTTTCCAGTTCGGCACGTCGGGCATCGTTTGACATGTCATAGGGTTCAGGCACTCCGGCTCGTTCCAGTACGCGAATCACGTCAGCGAGGACTTCTTCGCTCAGTTCACCACCGAGTTTGATATCTACACCGCGGCCTGCCATATTGGTGGCAATTGTTACCGCGCCGAAGGCTCCGGCTCGCGCGATGATCTGTGATTCTTCATCATGTTTACGGGCGTTTAACACCTGGTGCGGGATTCCGCCCTGCAATACAGATATGACGCGTTCTTTGTGCGTTTGATCCAGATCAAGAATTGTAAGCAGACGGTCAATCAGCCCGGGGTCTTCGGGGTTGATCGAGGGAAGGCCTGCCTGCCGGGCTATTGGACGCATTTCTGCAACATTTAATTCGTTTAAGGGGCGGTTGAGGAATTGCAGTTCGGCAATTTCCAATTCAGGTGATTTGTTATTTTTTTCGATCCACGCGTTGCGGATGACCAGTACCTGTGCCAGCCTGCGTAACAACTCAGCGCTCAATCGAAGCGAGAGAAGTTCAGAGTGTTCGACCGAAGTTGTTCCTACCAGTTGTGGACGGCCGATGGCATAGTAATGGATAATTTCAGAGACAATAGCCCGCAGTTTACCTTCTTCGGTGCGGTAAACCATATCTGGAAAATCCTGTCTGCGCCAAAAAACAGGTTCGCGTGCAGGGTCGTCTTTACGCGCGTAATATTGTACGGGATAATTTCGCCGGTCTCTGGCATCGACCATCACCAGTGGTGAATTCTGCTGAGAAGCGACATATTCCAGGTTCATAGGAATAGGCAACACATCCAGCTTATAAATCTTCGAAAACTCTTCGGCTTCGGTAAGGGCTGTACCGGTCATACCGGCAAGCTTTTCATACATACGGAAGTAATTCTGGATGGTAATGGTGGCGTAGGTAACGTTTTCTGGCTCGATGTGCACGCCTTCCTTGGCTTCAATTGCCTGGTGTAGACCTTCTGACCAGCGCCTTCCGGGCATCAGGCGGCCGGTAAACTCATCCACGATGATGACTTTGCCACCCTGAACGATGTAGTCTTTGTTGCGTTTATACAGGTGCTGGGCGCGCAGGGCTTGTTCCAGGTAACCTAACATCCTCGCCTGTTCGGGAGTGATATCTTCTGGCCGGTCTGGGTTGCGCAGCGGCATGTTGAGAATTTCCTCCACATGTGCGTCGCCGATTTCCGTAAGGCTTACCTGGCGGTCTTTCTCATTTACTTCGTAGTCTTCTGGATTCAAGGCACGAACGACCTGCGCCATGCGGATATAGCCTTCAGACTCATCAGCAGCCGGGCCAGAGATGATCAGAGGGGTGCGAGCTTCATCGATCAGGATGTTGTCAACCTCATCGACGATTGCGAAGTAATGACCGCGTTGGACACGTTCTTCCAGGGTCATGGTCAGGTTATCTCTCAGGTAGTCGAAACCAAATTCACTGTTGGTTCCATAAACAATATCGGCCTGGTAGGCTTCACGGCGGTCAACCAGAACGAGCTGGTGTAGATCTTCGCGTGCATTGGGTCGATCCAGATCAACGAGGAATGCTTTGCGGCCATTTTCAGTCCGCGCGGCCATTTGCAATACACCAACACGCAGCCCCAGCATCTGATAAACTGGCGCCATCCAGCGCGCGTCACGGCGTGCCAGGTAATCATTGACCGTGACCAGGTGGACTCCACGACCGGTCAGGGCATTCAGATAGAGCGGCAGTGTGGCTACCAGGGTTTTTCCTTCACCGGTGCGCATTTCGGCGATCCTGCCATAATGCAGAGTCATACCGCCGATCATTTGAATATCGTAATGCCGCAATCCAATGGTGCGTTTGCTGGCTTCGCGCACTGCTGCAAAGGCTTCTGGCAGCAAGTCGTTGAGTGTCTCGCCATCAGCCAGACGCTGTTTAAATTCATCTGTTTTAGCCGTCAGTTCTTCATTGCTGAGTGCTTCAAATGAAGTTTCTAACTCGTTGATCTTTTCGGCGATCAATGAGAGTTTTTCAATTTCACGCTTGTGTGGATCTCCCCCAAATACGCGGGCAAGTTTGTTTAAAACCATTTTCACCTCTTATCAAGAGGTGATTATAGCATAGGCTTGTTTGCTTTCAGAGTTGAGGTACGCTACCCAGCAGTTGATTGATCCAATCAAGGACTGTGGCGCCCATGATCAGGCCGATGATCACTCCGATGCAGCTCAGGGCAATTCCGATCAAGAGACTGGATACGAAACATAACCCCCAGGCTGAAAAAGCGCGCGTGAGGAAGTTTTTTGAGATAATTCCGTATTGAGGGAGTGCAGCCGTGGGACGAGACGCGGCTTGTTGTTCAAGTTGCTGCACCCTGGCCACAAGGTTGGCGATATCCTGATCTGTGTACATAAATCTCCTCCATAGATGAATACTTTTATTATGCACGGTTTCATCGGATCACCAATAGATAAAAAAACCGGATTTCGAATGGAAATCCGGTTTACGATCAGATGTGAATGGCGTGACCTTCAGCTGATTCTGCAGCTTCCATGATGGCTTCGCTCAGTGTGGGGTGTGCGTGAATGTTACCTGCAACTGCACTGACTGGAAGGTCATTTTGCTGAGCCAGTGTGAGTTCAGGCAGCAGTTCTGATACTTCTGGACCAATCATGTGTGCGCCCAGGATCTTGTTTGTAGATTCGTCGATCACGAGCTTAACGAACCCTGCATAATCGCCGAGGCCGAGGGCTTTACCGTTGGGTTGGAAGGGAAATTTTCCCACCTTGATCGTTTTCCCTATATTTCTGGCCTGAGTTTCAGTGTAGCCAAAGGAGGCAACCTGCGGCTGGGAATATGTTGCGCGGGGTACCATGGTGTAATCGATCGGTTTAGTCTCTTTACCACCAATGGCTTCAGCACATAAAATGCCCTGGGTGGAGGCCACGTGCGCCAGCAGCAGCTTGCCTGTAACATCACCCACAGCCCAGATGCCAGGCACACTGGTGGACATTCGCTCATCAACCTTAATGTGTTTTCGGTCGGTAAGTTCAACGCCGATTTCCTCCAGACCAAGGTTGAGGCTGTTTGGTTTGAAACCAATTGCCATCAATGCCTGTTCGGCCTCGAGAACAACTTCACCATCTTTACCGGCAACTTTTACCAGAACGCCGGTTGGATTTTTTTCCACTGACATCACCCGGGTGTCCGTCATGATTTTGATTCCGCGCTTAGAGAAAGATTTCTGCAGTTCACTGCTGATCTCCTCGTCTTCGAGTGGAGCAATTCGTGGCAGCATCTCCACCAGGGTTACTTGAACACCGTAGGAACTCCAAATTGTGGCAAACTCCAGACCAATGGCACCGGCACCAATGATGACCACTGAAGCTGGTAGTTTCTCTTGCAAGATGGCATCTCTGAAACTGATGACTTTTTGACCATCCACTGTCACACCCGGGATGGCCACAGGTTGGCTGCCGGTGGCTACGATGAAATTTTTTGCTTTGACCTCACGTTCTTGCCCCTGGTTGTCGGTCACGACCACCGTGTCTCGCGCCGTGAACCTGGCGGTGCCCATGATCACAGGGATATTGTTTTTTTTCATTAAAAAACCAATTCCACGGGTGAGTCGATCAGAGACCTGGCGGCTGCGTTTTACCGCAGCAGCATAATCCAGATGTAGATTCTCGATTGTGAAACCGAAATCTTTACCACGTTCGCGCAGGGTATGCGCAACTTCTGCATTTTTCAACAGAGCTTTTGAAGGGATGCAACCGACGTTCAAGCAAACCCCGCCCAGCCATTCTTTATCGATGATGGCTGTTTGCATTCCGAGCTGGGCGGCACGGATGGCTGCCACGTAACCGCCGGGACCTGCGCCGATCACTACTACATCATAGGTTTCCATTTCCACTTCTCTTTACTATTATTGATTTCTGGTGTTTTCCACTTTATTAAAAACCATTATCATTTTTTTGTGTGAATCCTTCTGACCAATTATCTCCACGCATGAACAAATTCTCATTTGATCTTATTCCACACGGAAAAGGATCATACCAGCATGCATCGTATTCTGCAGGACATAATAAATTGAAATTACCAAATTTGCATGGGATTGTACTGTATTTTGGATATTCTTCTGGCATGAGTAACTGACTAGGATTTATTTGATGCATTGTTGAAATTTGGCAAGACTTAAAACAGACGAAAAAAGAAAATAAAATCACTGCAATTTGCAGGGTTTTAGCCAAGTGTTGGCTTAGCTGGGTAACGATCGCGATGATGGGCAACGCTAGTAATATGACTGCTGACAATAAGAAACCGTATCCAAAACGAAAGGTTGGTGCTGAGATTAGCCAAAACAAGACTCCAATATACTGTGATACCAGGATGAAAAGATAACCTCTGTTTTGAGTAACCCAGGTTTTCCATTTTGAGAATACAAGCAAAAAGATCCAGAGAAATGGAATTGTGACTAAATAAACCAGGATGGCTTTGTGGCGGGGAATCTGATCATAAAACCAGATTTTATATTGTGTTTGCCAGGTCAATTCGTTGAATTCCTGAAACGATTTGCGAGGCATTAAGGCGAACCAATGAATGATCCTCTTCTCTCTTTCGACGATTTCCTGTGGAACACTCCAATCAAGGTTTATGGGGTCGAAACTGAAACCTGGAAAAACCAGGTGCCCTGAAATGATGATATTACGGCTGATGAAAGGACAATAGATAAATAATGCCATTATTCCAATAAAAACGAGGGATTTTATAAATTGTTTTTGCTTCGCCCCTTGAATTAGATACCATAACGGAAAAATGACTATTGGTGCACTTGATAATTTGATCGTCACACAAAAAAGAGAGATGATTACGAGCCATTTACCCGCCTTCATAATCTCATTATGAGGCTTTTCGAGTAGCTTGATCCATTCCACTGAGATCACCCAGATCATCAGTGTAACTGGCAAATCAGTTCCTGGAGATGAGATCTCAGTTGAAAGAAAGATGAAGGCAGCGATGAAGAAAAATGTTCTGGCGAGATCTGAAAGCTTTTTCTCTCCACCCAGAACCGCAAAAATTCCCCCGAAGAAATAGATCACACACACGATAAAAAGTGTGGAGGGTAAAAGATGAAAAGATTGAATTTTTAAAAAGGAAAGTGAAAAAAGAGCATTAGCAACCAACCAGCTTGAGTTATAGCCCAGGCGGGTATGCAGGTTTGCGAGGCCTGGAACGGCCTTGTAGGTTTCGATCCAGTGAATAGCTTGGGCGTGGTAGATTCCCGTATCTGCATTTGAGGGGATTTTGGTAGCAGCGAAAAGAACGATCCCCGTCGCAAAAATTAATATCCCAATGCTAATCTTCTGTAAGCCCCCCATTCTGGGGAGCCGTCTCGTAATCTGACTTAATTGTTTTTTCCGGAGCAGGTATATCCAGGTTACGATTGCCGCAATCAGAAAAAACAAATGTACCTGCCAGCCGATGTTTGTAAACAACGAAAAAAATGATGCAATGCTTGTAATCGTGGCAAGCCCGGTCAGGAATCCAATCATCCAGAAGCCATTGTCTTTCTCTCTTAATGGATCGTCTTTTCCATCCAGCGTTATCAGAAAAACACCGATTGGGAGGATGATGAATAATTGATAGATCCAAATTATCAGCGTTGCTAGCATAAGATTCCTGATTTGTTCTGCTGGGTAAACGAAGAATTCTTTGAAGTGAAGACATTAAACTTAATGATATAAAAAATTGCCATGCATCCATCTAAGAAGCTTATTTTCTTTCCCTCCTTGTAGGTGCGTCCATAATAAGAGATCGGCACCTCGGTTACACGGCATTTCAATTTTGCAATTTTCGCGACTGCTTCCACCTCGAAACCGAAACGATTGGAGGTAATAATCATGTCGCGAATGATATCTCCTCTAAATGCTTTGTAACATGTCTCGACATCGGTCAGGTCAAGATTGGTGAACAGGTTTGACAGGAAGGTGATCAGTCGATTAGCGAGATAATGCCTGAGGTATGGCTTATATGCAGTTTTTCGAACCAGGAACCTGGATCCAAAGACGACATCTGCAATAGCTTTCTGTATGGGTTCGACGACAATATTAATATCCGCTGGGTTATATTCCAGATCGGCATCCTGAATGATGACGATTTCTCCAGTTGATAGTTTAAAGCCCTTTTTCAACGCCTCAGTTTTTCCCATATTTCGAGGCTGAGGATGATACTTTACCATCGAATTATGTTCTGTATACCGGCGGCATATCTCCCCCGTCTGGTCAATAGATCCATCATCCACAATGATAATTTCACTCAAATCGTGAACTTTTGTAATTAATAAATCGAGTACCTGGGATATTGTCTTTGCTTCGTTATATGCAGGAATAACAACAGATATAGTCTTGATCGGATTTTTCATTGGATAATTGCAATTATTATACATTTTAAAAATTCAAGTGTAAATTTAATAATGTCAGCAATACTTCTGAGAAAGGTGAACTTACCGGATTTGGGGAAATATACAAGGAAATTCGAATGATATACACTTGCGATTTTTGGAAATCCCGGTTGAATATGAATTCTGAAGAAGCCATTTTCTATCAGTGGGAACAGCTTGAAAAAACACGCTGCATCGATAATTTTCGAATTGCTGCTGGCTTAAAAGAAGGCTTCCGCGAAGGGTATTTTTTTGCGGACTCAGACGCTTACAAGTGGCTGGATGCAGCTTCGCGGATTCTCGCTCGTCATCCAGACCCAAAGTTAATGGCACTTGTTGATTCTTTCATTGAATTACTCAGTAAAGCCCAGTGTGAAGATGGGTATTTGTATACCTATAATCAGATTCATTTTGGTTCTTCACGCTGGCAAAACCTGCAAATCGAACATGAACTTTATTGCATGGGGCATTTGATCGAAGCGGGGGTCTCACACTTTGAAGCGACCGCAAAGGACACCCTGCTCAAAATTGTCAGACGCACAGCCGACCTCCTGGTTGTAGAGTTTATGGAAGCCAATCCACTGTTCACCGACGGCCATGAAGAAATTGAGATTGCGCTTATCCGTTTAAACCGATGTACTGGCACCCATGATTACCTGGAGCTGGCCCGAAGATTCCTTGCACGCAGAGGCAGAATTCGAAATTTTGCAGGGCACTTTCTGGCGCAATTACTGCGGTCTGCAAGAAGAATGAATACTGTGGCAGCCTTACGCAAGAAATACTTCCATGAACACCCTGATAACACCGCGTTCTCTCTTCCTGGTCACAACCAGCATGAGATTCCACGATTTACCGCTTTGCGTCTGGCGCTCAGCGCTTTGCGCGGAGAGTACCTTCAGCAACACAAGCCTCTTGCGCAACAAATGGTACCCGTCGGACATGCGGTACGCTTTACATATCTACAAACTGCGGCGGCGATGCTGGCCCGCGATGAGAAGGACAGGTCAGATCTTCCCCGCCTCACGAAGGTCTGGGAGCACATGGTTGCACGTCGGTTGTATGTTACTGGCGGCATTGGTGCTCTGCCATTAATTGAGGGTTTTGGAAAAGATTACGAACTCGATCCTGTTACCGCTTATGCTGAAACCTGCGCTGCCTTGGGCAGCATGCTCTGGGCAAATGAAATGAATCTGCTTACCGGTGAACCGCGCTACGCCGACCTTTATGAATGGCAGCTCTACAACGCGGCCTCTGTTGGGATTGGCCTGGATGGACGGTCATATTTTTACAACAACCCCCTGACGTGCCGTGGCGGGTTGGAGCGCCAGGGGTGGTATGACATTCCCTGCTGTCCTTCAAATCTTTCACGAGCCTGGGCGTCATTACAAGACAACGCCCTATTTACGAAAAATGGCAAGACAATCATTAACCAGTACATTCCGGGCGAATATGAGTTAGGGCCAGGAGTCAAGGTCTCGCTAACGACCTCTATGCCGTGGTCAGGAGAAGTAACGTTTAAATTCGCAGTGAAAGAACCCAAAGAAATGGAGTGCTTGTTCCGTATACCTGCCTGGTCAGACTCTTATTCAGTTGCCTTGAACCAGGCTGAGTGTCGGGTGCAGAGGGTTGAAAATCATCCACAGGCATTAGACTCTGCGGTTGGATTGCATTTTGAGGAGGCGCGGTATGTCAGTTTCGCGGGGCAGATCCAGGATAGAGACTGTATTACCCTCTCTCTGGGCATGCCCATTCGGCTGCGGCTGCAAGACAAACGCGTTAGAGGCTGCGGTGGAATGGTTGCGCTTTCGCGCGGACCGCTGGTGTATTGTCTGGAAAGTATTGACAACCAGGCAGATATCTTCTCGGCAAAGATTGATCCCCACTCATTCACCTGTCGGTTTGAGCCTGATTGGCTAAAAGGGACAATGGTGATCACAGGCAAAGCGACTACTGGAGAAATGTATACCTGGATTCCTTATCTGTTATGGGGAAATCGGGGAAGAACACAGATGACAGTCTTTTTTAATCTAAGCCAGTAATTTCACCGCACCACCGCATCTGCCATTTTTGCCACCCTGACCATGACTTCAACGTCATGTACACGGATAATGTCTACGCCGCGTGCGATTCCTATTGCGCAAATCGCTGCAGTACCCTCAACTCGTTCTTCAGGGGGGAGGTTTAAGGTATATCCAATAAATGATTTGCGTGACGGCCCCAGTAGCAGGGGGAATCCCAGTTCTTTGATCTCACCCAATCGATTGATCAGCGTCAGGTTCTGTTCCACAGTTTTACCAAAGCCAATGCCCGGATCAAGGATGATTTGCCTGTCTTCCACACCCGCTGAACGGGCGATCGTAACACTCTCTAATAGTTCACGTTTGATATCTTCGATAAGGTCTTGATACGCGACCCCAATATACCGTCCACCCAGGCGCGCCTGAATATCGGCGTGAGCCGGCTTGCTGCGATTGTGCATGAGGATCACTGGAGCCCGATACCTGGCTGCAACGGGGGCCATATCTGCGTCAGCGCGTAACCCCCATACATCGTTGATCCACTGTGCTCCGTGCTGTAAGGCGCTTTCTGCGACCTGAGCCTTGTAGGTATCAATCGAAAGCACAATTTCTATTCCGACATCCTTGATGGAGTCAATCACCGGAAGTACGCGATCCATTTCCTCCTGCGCGCTGACTTCGATCGCTCCAGGGCGGGTGCTCTCTCCGCCGATATCCAGAATATCTGCGCCAGCTTCAACGAAACGCTCTGCCTGTTCGAGAGCTGCTTTTACGGTATCTTTCTGAGAAAGCAGCCCATCTCCTGAAAAACTATCGGGAGTAACATTGATAATGCCCATCACATAGGTCTTTTTTCCGAATTCTAAAAATGGATTGATCGTTTTTATCTCAACCATTTAGCTCTCCCTGCAGATCGATTCTGGTGATTCCATTCTGGTCAAGGCCACGGAGGAGATCTGTAATTGTCTGCTGTTGGCCGGGAATGACCAGTGTGGGCTCAATTTCTACCAACGGCACCAGCACGAACGCCCGTTCGTGCATGCGCGGGTGAGGAATTTGAAGCCTTGGGGTGTTCACAAGGCGTTCGCCATAGAGCAAGATATCGAGGTCAATCACCCGCGGGCCGAAGCGCACCGTCTCAACCCGCCCCATTTTCCTCTCAATCTTTTTCAAGAAATCAAGCAGCGCGTGTGGGGGTAACACGGTGGTTCCCTGAATCACCTGATTAAGAAAACGAGGCTGCTCTGTCACCCCCCAGGGTGGTGTTTCGTATATGCTTGAATATTTGAGAATATCCAATTCGGTTGCGATGTTCCGCAACGCCCGGCTCAAGTTTTTCTGTCGCTGCCCGAGGTTGCTGCCGAGTGCTAGGTATACGATCGTAGGATTTCGCATGATGGATTCCAGCGGTTCAACCACCCCTGACGGCGTTAATCAGATCTGCCAGCAGCCCGTAGGCTGTGGTTTCAGGGCCGGGGTTGCTTTCAATAATCCCCAGGCCGGGCAAGGTATCCATTTCGAATTGCACGAAGGAACTGGTACCGTTGATGCTGAATAATGGACTGCTGGATTTCACCCGTTGCGGAGCGACTTTGGCTGTTACACTGTTGCCTTCGCGCCTGGCGGAGCAAACCAGTTTCCAGCGTTCGCCTGCATCACGGGCTTCTCTGATCATCTGCGGGGTAATTTCACGAATTCCACTGCGCTCGACTTGATCGGGTTTAAGCGGAATGCCCATCAATACCGTAGAAAGCGCAGCAACCTTAATGGCAGCGTCCCAACCGTCAATATCGGCGCTGGGATCGGTTTCGGTGATGCCAATGGATTTTCCGTATTCTACGGCTTCAGCGAAAGTTTTTCCTTCTTCCATCATCTCTAACAACAGATTGGTACATGAATTGAGAATTCCAAAAAATCCACGAAGTTCTACCGCAGGGAGCGGACCGCAAAAGAGCGAAAAGATTGGTGCGCCATCCATTACCGCTGATTCGAACAGGAACCGACGCTGCTTTTCGTTTGCCAGACTGGTGAGTGTGTTGTAAGCGTGCACCACTGGACCTTTATTGGCAGTAATGGCATGCATACCGCACTCAAGCGCGGTCTTAAGATGGTCAGCCGCGGGTTGACCTGTGTGATGGTTCACCGGTGAGTTTTCAAAAAGAACATCGGCCTGAACGGTTTTTATGAAATCAAGGATAGAAGAGGGAAGAGGGGTGATGCAAAGTTCATCTAACGAATTTCCGTTATTGAGGTGGTCGAACACATGATTAAGGTCGATGCCCGAAGGGTCAATCATCATACCGTGGTGAGCGGTGGCAATTCCGGTGATCGTTGTCGAAAAACCATATTTGGTGTTCAATAGAGCCTGTTTTTTTTCAAGCAGGCGCGCCAGCGCCTTACCAACATTACCGAACCCAACCAGTGCGACCTTGATCTCTTTCATATCCATCTCCCAAAAGGAACCTTCTCATGGCACAAGAACGAGTCTGCCATCCTTCCAGCGGGCAGATTCGGCAATGTGGACCTCGCCCAGTAATTGGCGGATTAATTGCGTAAATTGTTGTGCATCAGATGTAGTGATGAACCGAACCGGGGCGATGGAGTCACCCGGGTTTAGAATCTCATTGAGCTCAAGCATGCGCTTGACCTGGCGGGCAATTGCGGGTGCAGGATCGATAACCCGCACATTTGGACCGGTAATGGTCTGGATAAGTGGAATGACAAAAGGATAATGGGTGCAGCCCATGACGATGGTATCAATTCCTTGATCAAGCATGGGGCGCAGAACAGACTCGAGGATGCGGCGAGTTTCATCACCCTCCAGGTTGCCTTTTTCTATCTGAGGAACCAATCCAATGCAGGGATCCTCGAGGATCTTAACCCCTTGTGCAAAACGTTCCACGACTGACGCGTACATTTTGGTTTGAAAAGTGGCAGCCGTAGCCAACACGCCTACCGTTCCGCTGTGTGTTTGTTCTGCGGCCGGTTTTACCGCGGGTTCCATTCCTACAAAGGGGATATGAGGATATGCCTGCCGCAGGCTCGTCAATGCTGCAACCGAGGCGGTATTGCAGGCCACCACAATTAAGCGCGCACCCTGGTCTAAAAGAAAACGTACGATTTCGTGAGTAAATTCCCGCACCTCTTCCAGCTGACGAGTCCCGTACGGCACATGCGCCTGATCTCCAACATAGATTGCAGGCTGTGCTGGCAGCAGGCTGCGGATTGCACGCAAAACGCTCAACCCTCCAACGCCTGAATCAAGTACTCCGATGATGTTTCGTGAATCAGACAAATTATCCTCCTGCTGAAAACTCTCTGGCAGCAGCGATAAAGCTGGTAAAAATTTGCTTATGGCTCTCGATATCCTGAAGGCATTCAGGATGCCACTGGACTCCTAAGAAAAACGGATGTCCGGGGAGTTCAATACCTTCTATTAAACCATCAGTTGCCCGGGCTGTCACTCGTAGATTTTCTGCCAGATCTTTCACGGCCTGGTGATGGCGGGTGTTCACTTTGAGCGATTCGGTGTGTAATATGGCATTCAGAGAGGTGTTTTTCTCGATGATGACCGTATGTGCGAGGAATTGATGATCGTTATACTCAGAAGCCTGATGATCGATATCGGTTTTAAACTGGGCAGGGATGTGGGTATAAAGAGTTCCACCAAGTGCAACGTTTAACATCTGATGCCCGCGGCAGATTCCCAAAATCGGCCAGCCAGTTTCTGCAGCCAGCCGCGTAAGGGTATACTCGGTAGCGTCACGTTCTGCACAGGTAGTTTGAATACTGCAATGGGTTAATCGGTGATAAAGGCCTGGCTCGATATCCTCACCGCCGGTTAATAGAATTCCTGCACATTCGGCTCGCAGTTCAATCAACCGGTCTAGTGGATATTCGAGGGGGATAAGCTGGGGAATTCCACCTGCAGCAAGGATTGCTTTTGTGTAATCGGTTGGAATGTAATTCGATCTTTCCCATTGCAGGTTCTTTTGTGAAACAGTGACCCCAATAACAGGATTATTCATGATTTCTCCACCTGTTTATTATATAGAAAAGGGCGCAACCACGGCGTTGGTTGCACCCTGAAGAAAGCAATGAAAATTGATTTAACCGAATTTCTGTTTAAGGCGGGCACTCTTGCCAGAGCGTGTGCGCAGGAAGTACAGACGTGAGCGGCGAACCTTGCCGTGCCGTTCGACCACTACTTTTTCAATGCGTGGTGAGCGCAGCAGGAAGGTGCGTTCCACACCGATGCCATTGCTGGCAACACGGCGTACGGTAAACGTTGAATTGTTTCCATTATTGTGCTGGTAGAGCACAACGCCCTTGAATTCCTGGATACGTTCGCGGTTACCTTCTTTGATTTTTACATGCACGCTTACGGTATCGCCGGTTCGCAGATCGGGGATATTCGGATTAACGGGGGCATCATATGCTTTTAAAATGTCGCTCATTTTTACACCTGCTTTATAAATTCATGCAGCCTTCTCGGCGCGAAAATAAATTATATCACGCTTTTCGCAATCAACAAGGCCAATTTATTTTATGTATTGAACATTCGTCTAATATCATCTAGTCATTATGGCGGCACTCAATCATACCATAAATCAGGTAGTGTTCTCTGGTACAATCGTACTCATCAATCATGTTAAAACGTCACTTGCGTACGAGGTTTGCATGAACTATATCGCGGTAGATGTTGGAGGAACGCAGCTCAGGGCTGCTCTTTATCCAGAATCTGGGATGGAAGCATCTGCTATCCGATCTATATCCACAAAAGGCGAAGGCAAAGCCATCGATCGTCTGTTAGATTTGATTGCTTCTATCTGGCCAGATGACCATCAGGTAGCCCGGATTGGACTGGGAATTGCCGGAATGGTGGATCCTGCAAAGGGTGTCATCTATAAAGCGCCTAACATTGATGACTGGGATTATTTGCCCATTGTGGAGATCGTTCAAAAGCGCTTTCAAACCCCCACTGTACTTGGAAATGACGCCAACGTTGCCGCTCTCGGAGAGTGGAAGTTTGGTGCTGGTGTGGGCCATCATGACTTGATCTACCTAACCATCAGCACAGGTGTGGGCAGCGGTATCATATCCAACGATCGGTTGATTGTTGGATCACATGGGATTGGCGCTGAGTTGGGTCATGTCACCGTGCTCCCTGATGGCCCCATGTGTGGCTGTGGATGTCGTGGGCATTTAGAGGCGATCTCTTCGGGACCAAGCATCGCCAGATACGTTAAAGAAAAAATTAATGAAGGGCGAGAATCCATTCTTGCTCACGAATCGACACCATTGAATGCGCGTATGGTTTCTGATGCAGCCCAACACGGTGATGAACTTTGTATTGAAGCCTTTCATTACGCTGGTGAATTTTTAGGGCGATCGATCGCGGATATGTTGCATGTCTTCAATCCAACCATCGTGATTCTGGGCGGAGGAGTGGTCAAATCTGGGAAATTATTAATCGATCCTGTGATGCGATCGCTTGAAAAGAATGTACTGTCTCCCGAATACCTCAAGGATTTTGTGTTGACAACCGCAAAACTTGGTGACCAGGTAGGATTGGTTGGTGCGTTGGTGCTGGCACGCGGTTAGTAGTTTTTTTTCCATATTTGACTTTACTGAAAATACTCGTTTTTAAAAAGCATAACTTACCGGATTAAACGTTACACGACCTAGCCAAGCGTAAAAAATGGCTTTTAG
>Ga0116145_1001608_pt1 | contig 22199 bp, 42 predicted proteins | sample AD_JPNHG1_MetaG_FD_89747 | JGI IMG/M metagenome (GOLD analysis project Ga0116145, IMG submission 89747) | Active sludge microbial communities of municipal wastewater-treating anaerobic digesters from Japan - AD_JPNHG1_MetaG | ecosystem: Engineered > Bioreactor > Anaerobic > Digestate | place... | reverse complement strand
GGGTCAGGAATTGCTAAAGAAATTCGTCAAGAATTTCCCGGAGCTTATGCAGCTGATTGTAAAACTATTAAAGGCGACCGAAATAAATTAGGAGCATTTACATATTATGATGTTGTTGGTGACGAAGTTGCTTTTAGAATAATAAATGCATATACACAATATAATTACGGTCGAGAAGAAAATGTAATCTATGTAGATTATAATGCAGTTACAAATGTATTTAAAAAATTAAATGATCTTTATCCGAGATATCGTATTGGTTTACCTAAAATTGGAGCAGGACTAGCAGGTGGTGATTGGGATAAAATAAAAAACATTATAAGTGAAACTCTAACTGATATGGACGTAACCATTGTTTACCTTCCAAATTGAATATATAAAATAAAAAATAATTTAATGGCTACTCGTAGTACTATTTGGATTAAAAACGAAGATGGTTCAAGTGATGGAATATATTGCCATCATGATGGTTATCCAGATTATGTAGGTATGATTTTAAAGGATAATTATGACACAGATGAAAAAATTAGAGAATTAATTTCTTTAGGCGGAATATCGTCATTAGCTCCAACAGTTGAAGAAACAGCCCCACAATCATATCATATTTGGAGAGGAGAACCAAAGAATATTTTTCATGTATCTAAGTCTAATGACATAAAACAATATTTTCAAGAATATAATTACATGTGGAAAGATGGATTTTGGTGGATGGCTAAAGAAAATAGTGCATGGATTCCATTAGATCAGGTAATTATGGAAACGAAAAAAGAAGAATTTTATCCTGAATTAAACGAAGTTTATTCAGATCTTAGTTTTGTTAATGCAGATGACTCATGTCCTCCTTATTTAAAGAAACAGTTCCGATCATATGCTCGTATGATACATATGGAATTATCTGATGAAAAATTTTCAGATGCTGAAATTGAAGATTATTTAACTGAATTAATTCAAAGAGTAATTTACGGAAAATAATTTTTCTGCATTAACTATATTTTAAAACTTTTCAATATCTTCATATATAATATGTAAAGGTTCTTTGATTTTTCTGTAGTTAGTTATTGCGATACTTCGTACAATAAATCAATTACTAAAATTCAGTTATGTTGAAAACCCCGCTAAGGGCATGAGAATTTCGATTCAATAAGGCAGGAACTTAGGATGGCTGGCAAGACGAACACATAAATCTTGTACCTAAGAAGTTTTGAAAAACTTAAAATTTCAAGAGATAGGAACTCTTAAAAACACGCAGTAACAATATTTCTCAGAAATAAGATTTTTATACCGTAGTAAAGTTAGGTGATACTTCGTCTAAGAAAGCTGGCCTCGCGCCAAAAATGATCAATAATCAATTCTATGTAAACGAAGATTTCCTAAAGTACTTTAGAAATTCCTACATGGTTCGACGAACGAAAGTTCTCGGTTTTTAGGCGCCTATTTGCGTACTAAAATATTTCGAAAAGTATGGAAATCAATGGAGACAACCATTCAAACGCACCTACTATTAATTCTCGGAAAATTTAGAAGGGACAAAAATAAAACTTTGTCCCTTTATTTTTTTATAATAAAATAAAAAATGGGCAACAAAGATTTCTTTAAAGATTTTAATATTCGCGGTGGGTTTTCATCAAAAACCTTTTTATCGGAAAAATATACCGTTTGTGTACGCGAAAAAGGTGGCAAAGTAGTTGAACATCACGATATTACGGATCCTTGGAAGTACATAGCAAAATTAAAAAGGGATATGAATATTGAAGCGGCGTGGATAAAAGATGAATAAAAATGTTAAAAAATGTTAAAAAATTTTTTACTGTCATAGAAAAGTATTATATTTGCTATGTAATTAAAAAACATACACTATGAAAAAGTTTGCATTTTTATTCATGATCAGTATCACATTACTTCTCTCTTGTGAGAAGATTGAAGATACTACACCCACCCCTCCTCCTGCCCCCGCCAATTTAGAATTTACATTGGCAGTGACTAATGTTTCCATATTTGATGGTAATGATGGAAAAATAACGGTAAATATTACTACTGGAAATCCTCCTTATTCCTATCAATTGGGAACCAATCCTTCACAATCTTCGAACGTTTTTTCAGGACTTGTAGCTGGAACATATAACGTTACTGTGACAGATAGTAAACAGAAAACTTTAACTAAGTCAGCTCAAGTAACTCAACCCGCAATTACTCCTTTATCTTTTACACTTTCAGCAACAAACGTTTCTGCTTGGGGATTATCAGACGGAAAAATAACTGTAACAGTCTCGTCTGGTATGGCGCCATATACCTATACTGTTGGTCAGACAACTAATACAACTGGTATATTTACAGGTCTTATAGCAGGAAGTTATGATGTAGTGGTTACTGATAATAAACAGCAAACAGGTACTAAATCCATTACCATTACGCAGCCTCCAAGGGTCCCCGTTTATACTAAAGATTTAATTGATTTTACTTCAAGCAGTTATAATAAAGAAGCTATTTCAACTGAAGTTTCTGCTTATGCAAATCTTTTAAATGGAACCGAAAAATTTACTATATCATTTTGGTACAATACTACTAATACGACGTCACCTAATAAAAATACTGCAATTACAACAGCCAGATTACTTTCTTCTACAAATACGTCTCAGCCATCTCTTACATCTGATACTTGGATTGACATAAATACAAATTGGATTGCATATGGAAGAGCTAAGGCTAATTCCTTTACAAAAGACGAAATTCGTTTAACTAGTACAACTGCTTGGAGTGGACTTCATCACATAGTAGTTTTATTTGATGGTTCCAAAATGAAAATGTATATCGATAATGTTTTAATCAATGAAGTTGCATCTTCAATAAATTTGAATATAAATAAAATTTATTTGGGAGGTGCTTGTTCAAATACCAATTACGAGTATAATGGTATTATGAGCAAAATAAAAATTTACAATGCAGCCATTACTCCTGAAGAAGTTGATTATCTATTTAAAAATAAATAGTTTGAGACAATTAAAGAAGATGGAGATCACAAAGGTCTCCATTTTTTTTTTGAAAAAAGTACTCAAAAATTTTTTTATTTCAAAAATATGTGTTATAATTGCAACAGATTTAGTAAATTTTTGCACTAAATTAAAACTTTTTCAAACGAGTTCATAATATATAGAAAAAATCAACTGATGCAGAAACAAGGTTTAAATATAGTCGTAGCGAATTGGGTGGCCAATGATGATAACAAAGGTCGTAGAGGAGTTATGCGTCCCGTTGAGGATATAATTGATTGGTGAAAAACACAACAATTAAGAATAAATCAACGGGAACTCCAAAAAGGTTCCCGTTTTTATTTTAAGTTCTTTGACATATTGCTTTCTTTCGCGGGTGTAGCACAGTGGTAGTGCAGGAGCCTTCCAAGCTTCTGACGTGAGTTCGATTCTCATCACCCGCTCTAATTACTGTAGTGACAGGAATGGGTTACTTCGTGCTAAATGGTTTAGCAATTGTCTCTTAAACAATGGTTGCGGTTCAAATCCGCCTGTTACCCTCCAAATTTTCTCAGTAATTAAATGGTCTCTGGAGCTGCTAGGTGTGGCTGCCGGCCTGTCACGCCGGAACGACAGGAGGGTTCGAACCCCTTAGGGACCGCTAACCGTAGTGATAGACAGAGTTTCATCGTGAAAATAACTCAATGGATAGAGTGTATTGCTTCTAACAATAAGGTCGCTGGTTCGACTCCAGCTTTTTACTAAAAGGCTCTTTCTGGTTTTCTCGGTTAAAACAGGGGTATGGTGTAATGGTTAGCATGTTTCTCTCCAAAAGAAATGATCTGGGTTCGAGTCCTGGTACCCCTGCTAATCAAATCCAAAACTTTTAGTTCAAATGGATATATAATATAAAAATATCCTCTATGAATTGCGAAAATTGCGGAAATAAACATGATGGAACTTATGGTTCTGGAAGATTTTGTTCATCTAAATGTGCTAGAGGTTTTAGTACAAAAACAAAAAGAAAGGAAATTAACCAAAAGGTAAGTAAAAAACTAAAGAAGAATTTTCTGGAAATAAAAACTTGCCCATGTGGAAAAACGTTTGAAACTTCAAATAAAAAAAGATATTGTTCTTCTTCTTGTGGAAGTCATTATTCTCAGTTAGGAAAAAATAAGAAAAAAGGGATAGAAAGAAAACAAGGATCGGGGGGATTAAGACCTGGCGGAGGTAAATCAAAACAAATTCCATACACAAATTGGCTAGGTTTTAAAATGTTTCTTAACACAGAAGAAATAGAAGTAGCAAAAATACTTGATGAGAAAAAATTAAATTGGGATAGAAACAGAAAAGGCTTTCCTTATTTAACGCGAAATGGAAAACAAAGAAAATATTATCCTGATTTTGTAGTAAATGGAAACAAATACATTGAATACAAAGGGTGGGTTACTGAAGAAATGGAATGGAAAATGAACGATGCAGTTAAAACTAATAGTCTAAATTTGAATATTATAGTCGGAACAGACCCTCGATACCGGAAATTTGGTATAACTTTAAAAGAATTAAAAAATGGAAAAAGCTTTTAAATTTTTTCAAGAATTAATTAAAAGACCTGTTATTAAATCTAAAAAAATTAATTTTGGTCCGTATTTCGAAACAAGACGGCGAATTGGGGAAAACAAAGTTACGAGAAATCAACATCAATTAAAGGATTTTTTTGATGTGGTAAGAATAGAACAAGATATTTTCGAAAAAGAGAAACGCGTATAATCTAACGAGTCTGAGGCATCTAGAACCTCTATACGCTCCACGGGCTTTTAGCTCAGTTGGCTAGAGCGCCTGCCTTGCAAGCAGGAGGTCACGAGTTCGACTCTCGTAAGGTCCACTATAGACAGACTGTTAAATTTTCATAGTAACCGTGACGACGGGTTTCATAGAAAATTAATGCCTTCGTGGCGCAATTGCGTAGCGCTACTCCCTCTTAAGGAGAAGGTTAAGGGTTCGAGTCCCTTCGGAGGCACAATGGGCGATATGTGGTGGTTGCCGGCCCCACCCAGTTGGTTATCATGGGTTCGATTCCCATATCGTCCACAAATAGTGCGTTAGTTCAGTTGGTTAGAATACTAGACTGTCACTCTAGGGGTCGCGAGTTCGAGTCTCGTACGCACTGCAATAGAATCTGTAGTAAGAATAGAGTTTCATCGTGGTAAACATTGGTTCGAATCCAATCGTAGCTTTTAGCTGTGAAAAAAAGCTCTTTTCAATTTTCTCAGATCAATTTTTTTGTTTATATTAGCTTATTAAATTAGCCACATGGGGATATAGCTCAGAGGTAGAGCGCTTGCCTGTTAAGCAAAGGGTCGGGATTTCGAAATTCTCTATCCCCGCAAATTTTAAAAAAATGTTTCAAAAAATTGAAGATTACATTAAATTAAGTCGCGAAGAACGACGCAAACATTTAGATTTAAATGAATCTTGCATAGAAATTGGTGGTTATGATAGTCGAGAATTTCGAGGATTATTAGCACATTTTTTGAAAACTACTATTCCCACAAAACACAAACCAATTATTGTTCTTTGTCATGCATGCAATAATTCTAAATGTTCAAATCCTAATCACTTATACTGGGGAACTTTTTCAGATAATATTCAAGATTCAAAAATGGCAGGAACTTGGAAAAGTCAATATCAAAGAAATATTGATAAATATGGCATTGAAAAAGCAAAAGAAATGCATAAATTAGCATCTTCCAAAGGAGGAAGGGGAAGAAGAAAATTTTCAAACAATGGATGAATTACAAATAGAAAGATTAAAGGAAGAAAACGAAGAGTTGAAATCAAAATTGATTGATCTTACGTTTGAAATGAATTATAACAAAGAAGTAGAGTTAATTGAATTTCTTCGTTCAATCTATTCAAGTATCGAACAAGAAATGAACTTCAAAACTAGAAGTAAATTATCAAAGAGCCAAATGCTCTATAGTTTGAAAAAGAACATTGAAGAATTTGCTAAAAACAATAAAATAGCATTATGAAACTTTATCGATACAGTGTTACATCTTCAAGACATGGTGCAATTCCACACGTTGAGTTACAATCGTATGATGTTAAAAAGGAAACAAATAAAGGATATTGGATTAGTTTGTATTGGGGAAGTGATAAGAAATGGGTTTCAAAAGATGGATTGCGAAGATTTGCTTATCCAACAAAGTATCAAGCAATGCAGAATTTTATAAAGCGAACTGAGAAACGTGTAAAATATTTAGAAATAGATTTACAAGCATGCCAAGTTGGTTTGCAGTCTGCAAAAAGAATACAAGAAGATATTTCTGAAGATGATGATGTTGTAACATTATATCATATTTTAAAACTGCGGGGTGAAGTAACTAAATTTATCAAAAATGAAAAAGAAAAAATTAGAATTATTTTGGATAGGAAATAATATTGTAAAAAAACTTGGAGAAAATTTATCTATTTATAAATTTTTAAAAGATTATTTAGATGATGTTCATATTGGTTATCCTTTTGAAAATAGAATTAGCGAAAATGCTTTAGATTCATTTATTAATGATTTTTTGGAATTAGCTTCTAACGGAAACAGGGCCACTTTGAAATTGAATAATTTAACAACAAACTCTAATACATTATCAGATATTGAAAAATTTAAAGATGAATATAGAGATTTTATTTCGAATATAGAAAAAATAAGAAATAGTATTTGTAAACATAAAACAGCATATATAAAAATTTCAAAATTAAATGATTTTTCTCCTTTTGATTTAATAATAGCTGAAAAATCCTTATTAAGCTTATTTACTTTATTTAATAAAATTTTAGAAGATAATAAAGAAAAAGAAAAACCGTTTGTATTTAACTATCCTGATTCATTAATTTTTTCAGAAATGAACGAAAAATTTTCCGATAGGACTTCAAGATTTAATAAAATAAAAATTTACTAATGTTTTACACTATCTATAAAACAACTAACAAATTAAATGGTAAATTCTATATAGGAAAACACCAAACTCAAAAATTAAATGATAATTATCTTGGATCTGGAAAAGCTTTAGAAGATGCCATTAAAAAATATGGTCGAGAAAATTTTGAAAAAAAGATTATTTTTGTTTTTGAAGATGAAAAATTAATGAATGAAAAGGAAAGACAGATTGTGACAAAGGATTTTATACTTGATAAAAACAATTATAATTGTGGTGTTGGCGGTGAAGGGGGAGCACAATTTTTGAAAAAACATTCAGAACAAACGAAAAAGATTCTTTCCGAAAAAAGAAAAGGAATAATTTTTTCTAAAGAAACCAGAGATAAAATTTCTAATGCGAACCGAAAAAGAACTTTATCCAAGGAAACAAGAAAAAAACTTTCAAAAAAGGCACTAGAAAGATATAAAAAAATTGCGGGGTAGAGCAGCGGTAGCTCGTGAGGCCCATAACCTCAAGGTCGAGGGTTCGAACCCCTTCCCCGCTACAAATGGCGAGAAAGTTTAGAAAAAAGGCTCTTATTAGCTTTCTCATTTCGATGTAGTAATTATGAGAGTTTCATCGGAAAAACGTCAAGCTCATAACTTGAAGATCGTTGGTTCAAATCCAGCTCTCGCCACACTCACTTTTTGTTCCTTGGCTATGATATATAAATAAAAATGTATCATGCCAAGGAAACCAAAAGTGTATCATGTTCTTTACAAAACAACTTGTTTAGTGACAAATCGATATTATATTGGAATGCACTCAACAAATGATTTAAATGATGGATATTTAGGAAGTGGAACAAGATTAAGATATTCTATTAAGAAATACGGAATTGAAAATCATAAGTTTGAAATTTTAGAAAACCTTCCCGATAGAAGTTCTTTGAAATTAAGAGAAAAGGAAGTTGTTAATGAAGAATTAATTAAGGATGTTAATTGTATGAATTTAAAATGCGGGGGTGAAGGAGGAGGAAAATTTTGGAATAAAGAACACCAGAAAAAATGTTCTATTGCAGGAGCCCTTGCTGTGTTACCTATTAGAAGACAATATCATCTTGATAAATTAAAAACAGATCCAGAATATAGAAAAAAATACAAACAATCACTAAGTAAAGCACTATCAGGTGAAAAAAATCCTTTTTATGGAAAACATCATACAGAAGAAACAAAACAAAAAATGAGAAAACCTCATAAAACATATAAAAAACGAAAAGCAAAAATCATGACCTCGTAACTCAGTTGGTAGAGTACCACACTTTTAATGTGGGAGTCGTGAGTTCGAGTCTCACCGGGGTCACACTGAACGCTCGGAGACCACATTGGGGTAATAGGAATTTTACCCGAATGATTGTTTGGAGGGTTATGTCCAAACTTAACAGGTGAAGATGTTCTTTTATCCTGACATAGCATCGCGGCAGTTTACTGTGTCAGGAAAATGCGGAAATAGCTCAGTTGGTAGAGTGCAACCTTGCCAAGGTTGATGTCGCGAGTTCGAGTCTCGTTTTCCGCTCACTGGATGCCGATTGCCGGGGGAGGTATGTTCCCTGATTTGACGGCTATTATCAAAGTGCGGGCATGAAATCCTTTCGGAAGATTAGCTCAGTTGGTTCAGAGCACTTGCCTTACAAGCAAGGGGTCGTGGGTTCGAATCCCTCATCTTCCACCAAATAATTTGATATGGATTTTAAAGAATTTCCAATCAGACAACAAATGAACAGACATGATTGTTCAGTATGTGTCATTTGGTGTATACTTAGATATGCTGGAATAGATATTACTTACAGAGATTTATATCGCTTCATTCGTCCTCCAATAGGCCCTAATGATGGTGTTTCTGGAGATCAAATAATAAAAATACTTAAGAAATTCGGAATTAAAACTATTTCTGAAAGAAGCAACATTTCAAAACTGAGATTTTATACAACCAAGTGGCCCGTAATAGTTAGTATACAATATAAAAAGAAGAGAAATGTTGAATGGAAACATATAACAGAATTCGGACATTATGTAATTGTTTTAGAAGTTAGTGATAAAAAGGTTAGATTCATGGATCCGAATTATGGAAAGATAAGGTCTTTAAACATTAAAGATTTTAAAGACCGATGGCATGATGGAGATGAAAATGAATTTTGTAAATACCCAGCAATCATATGTATGGTAAATGAATCGAAATCTGTATTTTAAGGATGGTGTTCTTTTTGCTAAGGGCTACGAAAGAGTGGTTCATGGAGGGCGAGGAGATTATATAGAGTTAACCAAAGATCAAATAGTTGTAGAACTTAGATCAAAATTTAAACAACCACTTCCAGAAGCCGTTTCTGACGAGCCCTTTTATTATTACTGGTTAGTTCCAATTGGAAGAGATGAAAAGATTTATTTGCAGTGTAGAACCGTAAATTATGCGGATTACAAAATAGGATATTATTATATAAGCCCTAAGTTAATTATACCATTTGATAATACAGAATTATTTTAATAAATAAGATATATGGAAGACAAAGATTTAGATATTAGAATCACTCGGGGGTCAGGCCCAGGAGGACAACATAAGAACAAGGTGGAAACTTGCGTTGTTATAACTCATATTCCAACTGGTTTACAAGAGAAATGTCAAGAAACCCGTAGTAAAATTCAGAATATTGAACTTGCTAAAGAAAGAATTAAAGCTAAAGTGAAGAAACTACAAGAGCAAAAAATTCAAGAAGCAAAAAATGAACGTAGACGCGAATTAATTAAAAACCAGAAAGTAGTTCGTACATATAACTTTGTAAGAAACGAAGTTTATGATCATCGAACAAAAATAAAACATGATCTAAAAAAGTTTATGAGAGGAGAAATCGATCTATGAAACTTACACTCGAAAAAGATTTAAAAGTTGCTGTTGAAGTAAATGGTGCTAGATTCATTGGATCTGAAGAAGGAGTTTTATATCAAAGCATTACAGATACTGAAATTTTACTTTATATTAAGTCAGAACCTGAAGGAAAGGAAATAAAAATTAAAATAGCAAAAGATGTTAATAATCAAGGTGCATGAGGGAGAAAATATTGACAAAGCCCTTAAGAGATTCAAAAGAAAATTTAACATGATTGGAATTGCCAGTGAATTGCGTGAAAGAGAACAATTCATAAAGCCTTCTGTAAAAAAGAGACAAGTAAAACAGAAAGCGAAATATAGACAATTCATGCAAAGGAAAGAAGAAATGGGCGAATAATGGTTCGGTAGCTCAATGGATAGAGCAACAGCCTTCTAAGCTGTCGGTTGAGCGTTCGAGTCGCTCCCGAATCACCAATTTAAATTTTCAATATGACAGCACTTTATATTATAATGCTTTCCATATTTGTCTGCTATGTATCTTGGATATGGGCCAAATATGGTGTATTACCATCCATTTCTCATAGTTATTATTCGCTACCCGATAATCTTAAATTTGTGTTTACATTATGGTGTTGGGGATATGCACTTCCGGCTATGATAGTCTCGTCAACACCTTTAATGTTTTTTGCTGGCGCAGGAATTTGTTTTGTTGGAGCAGCAGCAGCCTATAGAGAAAAAATGACAGAGACCGTTCATATAATTGGAGCGGCCTGTGCAATTCTTTTTAGCCAATTATCTATAATAATAGATTTTGATATGTGGTATGTTACTGTTGCTTTCGCTGCAATTGCTTTACCACTTGCCTTAACAAGATTTTCAAAGAAAGGAATATGTCCAAATAGAACATGGTGGGTTGAAATTTTAGCATTTATAACAATAGCTTTAGTATTAGGAATAAAATTATGGTCGTAAAGTTAATATCATATGATGGTTCATATCCAAATTTATGTAGTGGTAAATTAGTTCTTTTTGTTGATGAAAAGAAATGGGTTTTTCCACCTCACTCTTTATCAAGTGGGGGAAGAGTATCTTTTGATAAAAATTGGAGAGAGACCGTTGACCTTGGTCCTTGGTCTATGAGTGAATGGCCTGAAGGATTTCCAGAAGAAGCTAAAGAAGAAGCTTTAAGCGTTATAAATGAACAACTTTCTTGGGGTTGTTGTGGAGGATGTGTATGACCGCGCAAGAATACATAAATGCATGGGATCAAAGATGGGAAAATCATTTTAGATATTCTATATTAGTTGAAGAATTAAGTAATCTACAAGGAGTTGATGCAGTCGCTCAAATGGAATCGGTTTTAATAGCAGAAATAAATAAAGAAGTCGACAAACATATAAAAAACGATATACAAAGATTATTCAATATGAGTATACAACAAGCAGAAAAAATTAACAAACTAATAGATGGAGATTTATAATTCCATACCAAAGTGGAATGAAGATTACTTTGGCAAATATGTATTTGCATTCGAAAAAATAGATGGTTCTAATTTCAGAGCTGAGTGGAATAGAAAATTATCTAAAAAATCTCGTTTTACATATGGTTTTGGAAAATTTGGAACACGACAAGACAGAATAAAACATTTTAAAGATCCATATTCTGAAGGAATTGAAATATTTAAAAATAAGTTCTCGGAAAAATTGAATAAAATATTTTTAGAAAACAAAACATTTAGAAATATTGATAACATTACAGTTTTTGGAGAATTTTATGGGCCGTCAAGTTTTGCGGGAACACATGATTGGACAGAAAAACACGATATTAAAATTTTTGATGTATTTTTAGACAAAAAGGGAATTTTACCACCATCTGATTTTATAAAAATATTTGAAGGATTAGATATATGCAAACTTATATTTGCCGGAATTTTTTCGAATAATTATATAGGATTAGTTGAAAAAAATATATTAAACTTACAAGAAGGAGTTGTTTGTAAAGGGGTGGAAAACCAAGAAGTGTTTATGTTTAAAATAAAAACTTTAAAATGGCTTCAAAAAGTAAAAGATTTGTACGGAAATGAAAGAACTGATTATTAAATCAGCGAATACTGTTGAAGAACTTATTTCTCAATGGGAAGCAAAACAAGAGTTACATCTTATTTTTTGTGACTTTCCTAAATTTGAAGTGATTCGACCAAGTGCTCGCCTCATTGCTAATGATTTAGTTACAGTTCAACCAATGGCAGCTCCAACAGGTGTATTTCATTATATCGACTATGTTTATAATGGAACCCCTGATAGACCATTTAATGAAAGACATCATGATTGCGGAATTGAAAAAACTTTAAGTGAATGAAGAACTATAAATCTAAAAGAAAAGATTTAAGAGATCGAAAAAGAGTAGTAATGGAAATTGGATTTGACTCTTCAAAGGATAGAAAAAGAGTCGTTGAATCCTTCAAAAGAGAATCTCGTTCATTGAAAAGAAGCGAAAAGAATTCATTAAGGAATGCTTGGAGAAATGAATATGGTATTTAAGGCCTTATAGCTCAATTGGATAGAGCACCTGACTACGAATCAGGAGGTTATGGGTTCGACTCCCGTTAAGGTCACCACAGCCTTCATAGCTCAATTGGATAGAGCATCTGACTTCGGATCAGATGGTTGAGGGTTCGAATCCTTCTGAGGGCGCTTAATATATAATAAGATGAGTGATAAACTTGAAAATTTGTTGGCTATTTTGTTCTGTGTCATATTTGCAATTAGTGTAGGAATATATTATTTTGTTAGTATGACTATTGGGGGGATGGATGGCCGGTTTGACGATTTGTTTGGGAATTTCATACATGTTAGCCCAATCATTTCGTTATGCTTGGATAAGTATCAAGCAACTATCAGACCAAATTGATAGTTTAAAAAAATAAACAATATGGACGACGAGGGTGATAGTAAAAAAAGAAAAATTAGCAACTGTGTTTCTAATGTTAGGGGAACTTTCTTCAATCCATTAGGATACGATGCGCTATTGAAGGCTTTACTGGATTTGACAGGCAATTATTGGCTTTCAATTTCCGTTTTTTACCTTGTATCAGCTTGCTTCTTTATACTATACTTTGTATTTTCTAAGACAAATCCATTGAATTTATTTCGAAAAAATAAAAAAATTGTTCATTCGTAAAATATTCATAAAAATTTTTTCAAATTTATTTTCTAAATTCAAATTTTGTTTTATATTCACGTCATATTTCTTACACAATATGACACTTTTAAAGCCCACCTTTTACGGAGACACAATGGAACTACTTGTTCCAGTTAAATCTAATGATTATTTTTTAGAACAAGTTGATGTTGATATGTTTACTGGAAAAAGACGGTACTATAATATTATTGATGGGCACGCGAAGGTCTATGGTTATTTGCCTGGCGAAACTGAATTTATTCCTAATCCAAAAACGACAATTTGGTTCTTTCCAAACTAGTAACATTTAAATTCTCTACAATATGAAAAAAGTTTTGCTCTTCCTCGTAATGTTTGTTTCACTTAGTATGATAACAAACGCACAAACTCCTATGGCCTTACGTGTCCAGGGAGGGTATTCTTGGATTAATGGTGTCGTTGGTGGTGAACTTCAAATTGGAAAATTTGGAGTAAGTGGTGGATGGATGCCATGTAAAATGCCATTGAGCGGTGATAAAATAAGTTCAATTGGCGGTGCTCTTACTTACTACACACTTCCTGCAGACCAAGAAGGCTATTCTTATTATGCATCAGTGGGTGTTGCTTCTCAGGGCTACCGATATGAATTAACAAGTTCATGGGGATATGGCGAAGAAGCAACTTTACCTATGACAATCATAATGGTTGGTTACAAATATGACAGCGGAGGAGTTAACTTTAAACTTGGTGGAGGTTATGGATGGTGTGAAGAAGCTGGTGCATGGACATTTGAAGCAACATTGGGATTTACACTTTTCGGAAACTAATTTTTAAACATAAATTAATGAAAACAAAAACTATTTTAAAATTTTCAGCTGTTATATTAGCTGGATTAATGTTCATAGGATTAAATTCCTGTACTAAAAAACCTTGTGAAAAGGATAATTTCGGAACTGTAATCGTTACCAATCATACAAGCCAAGTTATATGGGTTGATTGTACACAACAAGGACAAGATTATAATGATGAAAGAATGCTAGGGATTGGGCAGTCAACTACATATCATATGAAGCCCGGTCGTATCACAGAATGGGCTATTGAAGCCTGGGATTATCCGAATGGTTCTTGGTATACCGATAGTTATTATCTTGAACAATGTGAAACACATAATGATCCTTGGACAGATGGTAAAAAGAAAGGTACTAAAAACTTGGAAAAACTAGATGTGAAAGTAGATTCTACGATAAAGATTACGCATGAGTAATTTTTATTTGAGATAAAAAGGGGCTCAAATTTGAGCCCCTTTTTTATTTGGATATATAATAAAATTATTTCTATGGATGAAGTTTTATACATATGAAAAAGATACTGTTTCATATAAACGGTATAAATTTTTTAAATTAAAATTCATCATTCCATTTTTGCTTTTTCAATCAACTATAGCACTTATTATTTTTATTTTAATTGCTACGTTTTATACAACTCCTAAAGAAAAAATATTAAAACAAGATGTTGCTTATTTGCTATACGAATTTGATAACGTAAATAAGAGAATGATTGAAACTGAAGCTACATTAGAACAAATTAAAGAAAATGATAGTATCATTTATCAATCTCTATTTGATATTAACTCAATATCAAAAAAGGAATTAAATGTTTATTATGAAGATTTAGAAGGAAATAGATATAGCAAAATAGTCCAAGCAACTAATCAAAAAATATCTGAATTAAGTGCAAGATTAGCAAAAGAATTATATCGTTTAGATGGAATGGTTAAAACCGCCTATTCACATCAAGAAATGCTAATTCATTTACCTGCTATTCAGCCTATTGATAATAAAGATTTAAAAAGAACTGCGTCAGGATGGGGAATGAGAATACATCCAGTTTATAACATTCAAAAATTTCATTATGGTTTAGACTTTACTGCCCCATCAGGAACCCCTATTTATTCAACGGGAGATGGTATTATTGAATATGCAATTCCTTATACAAGCGAAGATTCTCAAGGTTATGGAAATGTAATGATTATAAACCATGGGTATGGATATAGAACTTTATATGCTCATATGAATAAATTTAAATCAAAGGTGGGTCAACAAGTTAAAAGAGGAGAAATAATTGGATATGTTGGAAACACGGGTATTTCTACAGGACCTCATTTACATTATGAAGTTATAAAAGATGGACAAAAAGTCAATCCTATTTATTATTTATTTAATAGTTTGACTCCAGAAGAATACCAAAAAATAATCGAGATATCGAATTCAATAACTAAATCTTATGATTAAAAATGGAAAATAAAACTTTTACCGTATTGAAATATAAAATAAATAAAATCTCTATGGAAGATATTACTAAAAATATTACGAAAGAACAATTTCTTGAGGTTTATAATCAACATCTGCCAAACAAGTGGATAAAATTTATTTACAAATATTTTTCTCAAGGAACGACTGAAGAAAATTTAAAACCAAGTAAAATAATAACTGCTATTTTACTTATTTTATTTGTTTCAGGTTTTTTTGCTACAGTTTTAGGATTGCCTAAAATTGCGATTTTACCTATAATAGTACTTTATTCTGTTATATTAACAATATTGGTTGGTTCAATGTTTTCAGCTATGATACTGAATAATTTAAGAATACGTAAAATACGAAAAAAATTAGGATTAACTGTGTGGCAATATAATTTACTTGCCGACTTATACTTAGAATGAAAAAACTTTTAATAATACTGTACCTTATATTATTTTCATGTAGCTCTCCGGAACAAAAAATAATAAAATCATTTGAAGATGGCAGGCTACATGGTCATTTTAAAATAAATAACGTATCTATTTATGATACCATTTATTATAAAGATATTATTGATTCGCTTGAATTTTATGAAAATAAAGTTCGTTTAATTCAAAAACAAATAGATGGTCTAAGGGGGTTTAGAGACAGCGTTTTTAAGTTAAATTATCCAGATTCTACAAGAAGATCAATTCTTCAAAAAAGATTTGATTTAGATAGAAAATTACAAAGAGATTTGCGTCATGCATCAAATCAACAAATGACCAGATATACATTTTATAATATCAATGAAAATATCTGCGGCTATTTAGTAAAAATTTATACTCCTAGAGATACATTCGATTTTGTCGTTACATCAAAATATACAATAGTTTGTCCAACTTTTATGTTTTATTAAAATGAATCCCTTTATAGTTTATAAGGAAATATTAAATAAATATCTTCATTCAAATTCTTCCGTAAAATTACAACAAGCATGGAGTGAACCTCATAGAAAATACCATACAATTGAACATTTAATAGATATTTTAAAATATATTGAAAGATACAGGTTCAGTTTACCAAATGAATTTTACGATGCGTTAGTGTTAGCTGCATTTTTTCATGATTGCTATTATAATCCTAGAAATTCCATAAATAATGAAGATGAATCTATACGCAGATTCTTAATGGAATTTAGATCAAAGGGAGATAATAATAACATACGTAATGCTGTGATGGCAATGATTGAAGCAACTAAATATCGAAAACGTCCATCACAATATTTAATTCGCTTATTTTGGGAAGCCGATAATAATCAATTTTATAATGGTTATGATACTCTTTTGAAAAATGAACATCTAATTCGACAAGAATTTAATCATCTTCCAAAATCGGTTTACAAAGCTAATAGAATAAAATTCTTAAAAACTAATATAGGGCTATTTAGTGCTAATGTCGATAACGATCTAAAAAAATTAATAAAATATATTGAGGATATATATAAAAATTAAATATTCAAGATGGAAGATGTTAAGTTAGTTGCAGAATCATTACAGGAATACGAACAAATAGATGAAGGAATAGTAGATTTCTTTGCGGGTGCTAGAACAGCAGTTTCAAGGGCTCTTAAAAATCCTGAAAATGAAAAAATAGTAAATAACGCTATTAAAACTGCATTCGCTAAACAATTTGGAAGTCAGCCAAAAGTAAAGGAAGCCATATTAGGATGGAAAATTGAAAAGAAAATTGAATTACTAAAACTAGCGGCTAAAAAATTAGAAGATAAAAAAATTGCTTTCTTAGCAATAACTAAGAAACCAGATGGAACTCTAACAGTTGTAGGAACCCAAGCAGCTGGTGGGGCATTGTCTGCTGTAACAGGAGCATAAATTTTTGTTAAAAAATTTTCCCAGGTCAATTATTTTTGTTATATTAGCACTAAATTAGTACACACATGATCAGTATTGAATTTAGGGAACATATATTTAACGGTCTAAAATTTAAAAAATCTAATACATATTCAGATGATTATTTTGACCGTTTGAAGAATGAAGGTTCGCATTATAGCCAAATAAAATATTTGGATGCTATCAATGATCAGCTAAACGAACAAATTCACATAAAGTTATCATATTCAATAATTTCTAAGTTATTAGCTATCATATTTATAGTCATTGCTTTTATTTCATTTAAATTTTTCTGGTCATCAATAATTTTAGCTTTTATTGCAATATTCTTTCAAATAATGTTTAATGTTTATCAACGAAGAGCGCAGGATTTATTTATGGGGAAGGAAATGAGCAGGGATTTAGTTGAATTAATTTTCTGTAAATAAATCTCAAAAAATTTTTTAGATTCAAAAACTTTTTATATTTTTGCGTATATATAATAAAAGAATTTTTATAGAATGAAGCGTCATAGCATACATATCAGTTCGATTAGCTCAACCGAAAGTTGTCTGTGGCCTTCTTATGTAAATTGAAGTACTAACTTTAAAAATTAAGGGAAGGCCTAAAAAGACCTTCCCTTTTTTGTTTTATATGCTCTTTTAGCTCAGACGGTAGAGTACTTCCTTGGTAAGGAAGAGGTCTTGGGTTCGATCCCCAAAAAGAGCTCCAAAAATGTTCTTTGAAATGGAGGTACGTATTTGGTGTGCTACGCTGCCTTGAAAGCAGTGAGGTCGATGAGAGTCGGCGTGTGGGTTCGAGTCCCTCTGCCTCCGCATGTAAGTAGCAATTTTTCAATTTTGCTTTTTGCATATATAAAATAAAACTATGAAAACTGGAAATAAATTAATGATTGAAAAAAGCAAAATTGAAGATGCGATAAGAAAAACTTCTACTATGGGTGGGGCTTCTAGATTTTTAAATTTAGATTGGAGAACGTTTAAAAGAATTGCAAAAGAATATGATATTTACAATCCTAAACATGCAAATCAATATTCAGGAAAATTTAAACTAGAAGATATTTTAAATGGAAAATATCCACAATACCCTACTTCAAAAATATCCAAAAGATTAGTTGAAGAAGGATTAAAAGAATATAAATGTGAAAAATGTGGAATATACAATTGGAATAATTTACCTATCGCATTAGAATTAAACCATAAAAATGGCAATAATTCTGATCATAGATTGGAAAATTTAGAATTATTATGTCCAAATTGTCATTCTCAAACTCCTACATTTAGAAGTAAAAAGATTAAGTTCTTTAGATTAATGGAGGTGTAAAGCGTAAATGCGTATCGCCCCGGTCCCGAAAACCGGTTCCGTCGTAAGATGGAGTGTAGGTTCGAGTCCTATCGCCTCCGCAAATCCCGATGTGGCGCAACGGTTAGCGCAAGCGGCTTATATCCACGAGGTTGGGGGTTCGAATCCCTCCATCGGGACTATTCCGGATGTGGATGAATGGTTTAGTCACCAGTCTGATACACTGGGTTCTTTGAACAATGTAGGTTCGAGTCCTACCGTCCGGACTAAGTATTTTCTTGAAATAATATGCTGTTGATTTTAGATATATAAAATAAAAAGAATGGCAAGAAAATCAAGAAAATTTATTTGTGAAAAATGTGGAAATGAATTTGAATCAAAAAGAAAAGATGTTAGATTTTGTTCTAATAGTTGCAGGGCTTCAATTATAAATATGGGTAGAAAACCATTTAATTTTGTTGAAGGAAAAATTAGATATTGTTTAACATGCGGAAAAAAACTTCATCATCAAACTAAAACAGGATATTGTGTTGACCATTATGTAACAGATGATTTTAAAGACAAAATTAGCAAAGGCGTTAAAAAAATAGGTGGGGGCGGATATCGAAAAAACTCAGGAAGAGGTAAACATGGGTGGTATAAAGGATTTTGGTGTGACAGTAGTTGGGAATTAGCTTGGGTTATTTATAATTTAGATCACGGAATAAAATTTGAACGTAATACTAAAGGATTTGAATATATTTTTGAGGAAAAAATTTATAAATATTATCCAGATTTTAAAATATTAAAAGACAATTTGTACATAGAAATAAAAGGATGGATAGATGAAAAAAACAAAGCAAAAATTTCTCAATTTAAAGGTTTTTTAAAGGTATTATTTAGAAATGACATGAAATATATTTTTGAATACGTTGAAAATAAATACGGAAAACAATTTATAAAAATGTATGAATAACATGGAGAGTTGCCAGAGTGGTCTATCGGGGCAGCCTGCTAAGCTGTTGAACGCGATATGTGTTCCGTGAGTTCGAACCTCACACTCTCCGCCACTGAAAACGATGCTAAAGTTATCCCTGTTTTAAGTAGCGGAAGTTTTAGGGATGACAAACTGGAGAGTTGGCAGAGTGGTCTATTGCAGCAGCCTGGAAAGCTGTGATCGAGAGATTGATCCGTGGGTTCGAATCCCGCACTCTCCGCCATACGGTGGTATTAGTGTTTAACGGTTAGCACGCAAGTCTGTGGAACTTGTAGTGAAGGGTTCGAATCCCACATACCACCAAGTGGGCAAAATTGCCCCTTCTAGACTGGATATATACATAAAACAATATATCCATGTCTAGAAGTAAAATAAAATTTCATTATATTTATAAAACAACATGTTCTATAACAAATAGATATTATTATGGAATGCATTCTACTTATAATATTGATGATGAATATTTAGGTTCGGGAAAAAGATTAAGATATTCCATAAGAAAATATGGAAAAGAAAATCATAAAAAAGAAATAATTGAATTTTGTAAAGATAAATTGGAATTAAAAGAGAGAGAATTTAAAATAATAAATGAAGAATTATTGAATGACCCATTGTGTATGAATTTACAACCGGGCGGCGGGGGAGGATGGAGTAGTGAAATGCAAAGTCAAAATGGTATTAGAGGTAATGCCAGAATGAAATGGCTTTGGGAAAATAATGAAGATTGGAAAAACAATTTATCATCTAAGCGTTCTAATTATATGGTAACTTCTTATAAAAGTGGAATCAGAATCCCAAACCCCCCAAATTGGATAGGAAGAAAACATAAAGAAGAAACCAAACAAAAAATAGGTTTTTCAAATTCAATAAAACAACTTGGACAAAAAAATTCACAATATGGAACTCATTGGATAACAAACGGAGTTCAAAATAAAAAAATTAATAAAAATTGCGATATTCCTGCAGAATGGTACTTAGGTAGAATAGTTAAAAATTGTTAAAACTGTTGCTAAAACAGTAAAAAAGGCAAAATTTATTTTTTCGTCTCATTTCTTTTTATTATATTTGCTGTAACAATTACACACATGAGACAAATTATTTCAAATCGTTTAATTAACAAGCAGATAGTTTCTAAAACGCCTGACACGGCTATTTGCTATATACATTGTTAGGCAACGTTTATTATGGAACAGATTAAAGAAATATTAAAAGAGTTTACAGAATGGGCAGAGCATTGTGGAGAAGATGCTTGGTATATTTTCGACCACACAGAAGAGGCAATAGATAGATTTCTCAAAGAACGTGAGGATTCTTAAATGTTGCCTAACTGCTTATATATGCACCTTTTGTACATTTATAAGTTATGTACTCAAGCGGGGCTACGGAGGCTATTTTCTGTATGATATAGGGCTTGATGGTAAGCAGAAGAAGAAGAAATGGATAAGCCGTTAAAGTCATCTTACAAAGACGTCGGAAATTGCCTTCGTTATAAAGGAAAACAATCAATTATGCGTTCCAAATTCAAAACGGCTAAAGATGCCCAGAATTACTTTGAAAAGCTTCTTTCCATTGGGGTAATTAACCCATCATATGTAGTATACAAGTGCCCTGAATGTCACATGTGGCATGTTGGTTTAAAAGAATGGTCTGAATAATAATTTAATACACACGTCATGAACAAACAAATGTTAAAGGAAGCTGGATTCGACAGAGAAGTAAAGCTAATTGAAGAAGGAAAATGTCCTTGTTGCGAAGAAGTTGTCAACGAAGCAGATTTCAGAGACGAACTTTCTAAAAAGGAATTTCATGTAAGCGGAATGTGCCAGTCCTGTCAGGATTCAGTTTTCGGAAAAGAATAATTATGAGTTTTAAACTTGAGCCCAAAAAACCTGAAGAAATTGTTGATGGGTTAAGGGAACTACCTACTGATGATATATTTTCAAAAATCAGTAAGGACCCTAAATCGCCATTCAACATTTTTCTTTCTTTAGCTCTCAAAGATCGTTATGAACAACGACCTGTTGAAGAGAAACATTTGACGTTTGATCAGTGGCGGAATCTTTATATGCTACGTCAGGAAAAAGAAAAAGATACAGAGAAAAAGAGAGAACGTATGCAAATGATTCTTGATCGGTTGAATAGAACTACATCAGAAGTCAAAAAGAAAAATAAAGTTCTCTATCAACATTTGCAAAACAGTATTCCTGAAATGTTTAAGCAAATGAGTACTAAACAACTCTTAGATTTACGCTATGATTATTATGATGCATATACATCAGAAGTAGATAAAGATTTACTTTATGCAGAATTAGCAAATCGTCCTCATGTCAAAAATAAAAGTGACCGCAAAGAAGTGTTTACAAAGAAAGAAAAGAAGAAGATGAAATTTAAAAATAAATGAAATCATTCGAAGCTAAAGCTGCTAAAACCATCTCACTTGTTAAAACTTCAACTCCTCCGGGCAGAGGAAATTTTCGTGTTAAGATAGGAGCGATTAAAAAAGGAGATACTATTACAGTAGCTCAATCTGGAGATGAATATTTTCTTTGGCATGATGCTATTTATACACTCGATAAAGAATACATTGGAGAAAAAATAAGGGATTTATCAAACAAATGATAGAAACAGGAGTAATTAAAGAAGTTGTTGAACAAGAAGATGGTTTTAGTGTTAGTCTTCCTGGAAGTGGATTTTTCTTAAGTAAAGAATGGGGGGTTACTCCAAAAGTTGGAGATAAAATTACTCTACACACAACACAAGGTAGCTTAATTCGTGGTGTTTTTTTGAATGATAAAAAGGTATTTTATAAAT
>Ga0116145_1001598_pt1 | contig 22307 bp, 19 predicted proteins | sample AD_JPNHG1_MetaG_FD_89747 | JGI IMG/M metagenome (GOLD analysis project Ga0116145, IMG submission 89747) | Active sludge microbial communities of municipal wastewater-treating anaerobic digesters from Japan - AD_JPNHG1_MetaG | ecosystem: Engineered > Bioreactor > Anaerobic > Digestate | place... | reverse complement strand
GTCGGGCCTGCAGCGCGTGCCGGGCTTCCGCGAGCACTACCGCTGGTTCCTGCCGCTGTTCCCGCGGGCGATGGAAGCGTTCCGCGTGCCGGCGGGCACGGACCTGGTGCTGAGCACGAGCCATTGCGTGGCGAAGGGCCTCGTGCCGCCGCCGGGCGCGAAGCACGTCTGCTACTGCTTCACCCCGATGCGCTACGCTTGGGCGCTGCAGGAGGAATATTTCGGCCGCGGGGGCCTCAAGCGGGCGCTGATCGACCGGATGCTGGCGCGGTTGCGCGACTGGGACCGCGCGGCCAGCGACCGCGTGGACCGGTTCGTGGCGATCAGCCGGCACGTGCAGGCGCGCATCCGGAAGTTCTACGGGCGCGAAGCGACCGTGGTCTATCCGCCGGTGGCGACGGAGTTCTTCACGCCCGACGCGCGCGGCGGGCACGACGGCTACGATCTGGTCGTCTCCGCGCTGGTGCCCTACAAGCGGGTGGATCTGGCCGTGCGGGCCTATGCGCAGTCGGGCTTCCCCCTGAAGATCGCGGGCGTGGGCACGGAACTGGACGTGTTGAAGAAACTCGCCGCGCCCAACGTGGAATTCCTCGGCCGCGTGCCGGACGAAGGCGTCCGCGAACTGTACCGGCGCTGCCGGTTCCTGGTGTTTCCGGGCGAGGAGGATTTCGGGATCGTGCCCCTGGAGGCGCAGGCGTGCGGCAAGCCGGTGCTGGCGTTCGGCAAGGGCGGACTGCTCGAAACCGTGGTGGCGGGACGCACGGGCGTGTTCTTTTCCGAACAGGCGCCGGAGGCGCTGAACGAAGCCGTCGCGCTCGCGGCGCGGACGGATTGGGAGCCGGCGGCCATCCGCGCGCACGCGGAAACGTTCGGCGCGGAGCGGTTTCTTTCCGGGTTGCGCGCGGAAATCGCCGCCGCGCTGGAAGGACGGCGCACGTGACGGCGGCGGTCCACGGTCCGGCGGCGCCGGCGCTGCGGCTGGCGCGCGGGTTTTCGTGCGTGTTTTGGAGCTTGCCGGCGATGGCGGCGGCGCATGCGGCGGCGTTGGGCGGGCTGTTGCCGGCGCGCGAAGCGTCCGCGCTGGTGGCCGCGAGCGTCGCCCCCCTGGCGGTCGGGCTGTGGATGCTGCGCGCGGCCGGCGCGGCTCGGCCGGATTGGCGGGCGCGGCTGGGCCGGCTGGGGTTGCTGGCGCTGGCGACGGCGGGTCTGGGGCCGTTCCTGGCGTGGTGGACGCAGGCGCCGGCGCAGGGCTATTTGGCGGCGAACGCGGCGGCGCATTTCGCGGCGGCGATCGCGCTGCTGGCGGGGATCAACCGGCTTGCGGGAACGGCGGCGCGCGGCCTGGACGACGCGGCGCTGCGCCGGGAAGCGCTGGCGGGGTTGGGCATGGTGCTGTGGCTCAGCGTCTGCACGGTGGGCGCGCTGGCCTGGCTGTTCCACCGCGCGGGCCTGTTGGAAGCGGGGGCGCCGACGGTGCTGGCGCGGCTGGCAGCGTTGCCGGCCGAAGCGCGCGCGCTGTTCCTGCTGCCCTACGCCATGACCGCCTACGTGGCGTGGCGAACCAAGGAAGCGGCGTTCCGCCGCGCGGCCGGCCCCGGCGCGTGAGCGCCGCCGCGGGCTATTCCCACGGGAATTTGCGGGGGGATTTCTCTTTCGGCGCGGGCTCGTCGGGCGGCTCGGTCTGGGCGGGGAACCGCTTCTGGATGTCCGCCAGGAGGGCGAGCCCTTCGGGATCGTCCGGCATCGCGGCCAAATAGGCCCGGATGGGCCTGAGCGCGCGGGCGTATTGCCGCAGGCGCATCATGGCCTTGGCCCACTTCAGCAGGCGCTCGTAGCGATACGGGGCGATTTCTTCCGACTTGCGGAAGCAATCGGTGGCGATGCTCCAGTTGCCCAGCAGGCAATACTGCACCGCCAAATCCTCCCAGAGCAGCGGGTTGCCGGGGTTGCGCTCGATGGCGGTCCGCAGAAGCGCGGCGGCGGCCTCGCCGCCCTCGAGCCGGTGCAGGGCTTCGGCCAGCGCGCCGGCGGCCTCGGAATTCCACGGGTCGCGCTCCCAGGCGTGTTCGAGCCAAGGGCGGGCGGCTTCCGGTTGTTTGCGCTTGAGCAGTTCGCGGCCGACCTCGATGGATTGCGCGACGTCGTAGTAGCCGGCGTCTTCGCCGGGTTCCCGGAGCAGGGCGAGGCCTTCGGCCGCCGGCCGGCCAAGGAGCGCGCGCGCCAATGCCAGCCGCGCGCGGATTTCGAAGCGGTGCGGCCAGCGGGCGAGGGCGGCGGCGGCCGCGGTTTCCGCTGGTTCGCCGGCGTCGGCGTGCAGCAGGCAATCCGCGGCGCGCACGGCCAGCCACGGATCGTCCGGCCGCGCGGCGCGCCGGCGGTCGAAAATGGCGCAGGCGTTCGCGTGCGTGAACGCGGCGGCGCGGGCGTCGGCCTTGTTCTTTTCGGCGGTGATCTGCGCCAGGGTCTCGGCGTTGGTCAGCTGGCGCCGGAAGGGGGGATGGAACTGCTGGTCGAGCGCGGCTTCGAGCTGGGCGGCCGCGCCCCAGGGGTCGTAGAGCAGCTCGGCGGCGACTTCGGCGGCATCGGGCACGGCGCCGGCCGGCGCGGCGTCGAACGCCCGCAGGAATTCCAGGCGGTCGAGGATGGACGCGGCAAGCAGGTGGGCGCCCGCGAACGTGAAATGGACGTGGTCGAGGAACAGCTCGCGGCCGGGAATGCCCTGCGGCGAGCGGACGGCGAACAGGGCTTCGGCGTCGAGCAGCGAAACGCCCGCTTCGTCCGCGTCGGCCCGGATGATGTCGTTGATGCGGGAATCGGCGCGCAGGCGCAGGGCGTCGGCGTCGCGGGCGCGGGAGAAAAGCGCGCCGGCTTCGGCGGTGCGGTTCGCCGCGAGGGCCAGGCGGGCGGCGCGGAAGAGGGCTTCGGCGTGGTTGGGATCGCGCCGGATGGCGTCGGCGTAGAGGCGCGCGGCTTCGCTCCGGTTGGTGGCGGTTTCGGCGGCGATGGCCGCGCGGAGGATTTCGCGGACTTCCTGCGCGGCCGTTTCGTCGTCGAGGAAGCTGGTGGAAAACGGCGCGCAGTCGCGCAGGTTCACGGGCACCGTGCAGGCGACGACCGCGGGCGAAGCGGCGGCCGCCTGGCGGAGGATGGCGGCGAGGTTCTTGCGGAACGAGCGGTAGGCGCTGCGCAGGCGCGGGTCGCGGGGCGACATCCGGCCCCGGAGGCTGATGGATTCCCGGCTGCGCCAGGCCTGGTCGTCGGCGCGCGCGGGATCGAGCCGGTCCAAGGCGGCCGCGCACAGCCGCGACAGGCGCGTGCGCGAGAACAGGACCAGCGCGCGGGCGATCCGCGAGCTGTGGTGGAACCGGCCGAGGCTGGAGGCGGGGCCGTAGGGGCCGGCCACTTCCTCGTTGCCGGTCATGACGACGACCGCCTGGGGCCGCAACCGCTGCAAATCGCGCGCGGCTTCGCGCAGGACGTGGGAATTGCCGCCGGCGAACGCCATCTGGACCACTTCGACGGGGCGGTCGGGATAGCGGTGGCGCAGCAGGATCTCCAGCTGGCGGCCGATGCCGAAGGAAGCGTCGGGAAATCCCATGGCGGAGGCCCCGCCGAGCAGGACCACGCGCAGGGTGTCCGGCGCGGGCGTTTGCGGCACCACGGTGGGCGGCGCCGGCAGGGCCGCCCGGGCGGTCGCGAACCGGTACGGGAAAAACACGTTGTCGATCCAGGCCGGCTGGCCGTTGGCGAGCCCGGCGCGCAGGAACCGGTCCGACCGTTTCGGCAGGAAGGGGATCGCCGCCAGTTCGGCGAGGACCAGCAGCGCCAGCAACGCGCCGCCGCCGACGGCCAGGCGCCGGAGCCAGCGCAGCAGAAAAGCCGCGATAGGCGGAAGATCCCGATGGTCCGGCGTTGAATCCATGGCCTGCAAGTAGGGCGACTATAGGGGAGGAACGGGGGACTTGTAAAGGCGGGGGTTCGCCGCGGCCGGAAATCCGAACGTGAACGGAACGCGAACAGACTTGCGCCCCGCGGCGGCTTGCGGGTAGTGTCGTTTCCGAAAACGACGTGCGCATGCCGGAGTCCCATCTCCAACCGCGGAAGAACGAACCGATCGAGCCCAAGTGGCACGATCTGCTGTCGAACGGGGAACTGCTCCAGATGGCGATCCGGGATCCGCTGACCGGCCTGCTGAACCGCCGCGCTTTCGACGAAGAACTGCGCTGGATCTGGAAACAGGCGAAGGACCACCCGTTTTCGATCGGGCTGCTCGTGGTCGACATCGACCACTTCAAGGCCGTGAACGATTCCTACGGCCACGTCGTCGGCGACCAGGTGCTCAAGGAGTGCGCGGCGCTGGCGCAGGCCAGCGTGCGGGAGTCCGACGTGGTGTGCCGCTACTACGGCGGCGACGAGCTGGTCGTGATCCTGCCGTGGGCGGACGAAGCCGAAACGCGCCGGGTCGCCAACCGCATGATCGAGGCGTTCCGCGGCGCGGTGCTGTGCAAAGGCACCTACGAGCTGCGCGCCACCATATCCGTCGGAGGCAGCACCGTGCTGGCCGGTCCGGGCCACAGCGCGGAAACCTTCCTCATCCAGGCCGATCGGGCCCTCTACCGCGCCAAGCAGACCGGACGCAACAAATTGTGCTTCGCGGACGAAGTGCCGCCGCTGCCCGCCGCCGCCGGCGACGGACTCGCGCCGGCGCCGGCCGGGTTGGCGGACCCCAAGCGCACGGTGCTGGTCGTGGACGACGACGAAGCGCTGTGCCGGCTCTTCGCGCGCATGATTTCGCGCGCGGGCTTTTCCGTGCTGACCGCCCAGACGGCGGCGGATGCCCTGGCCATCGCGGAACGGGAACAGGGCATGGTCGACGTCGCGCTGGTGGACCTGCACATCGGCCCCGACAACGGGCTGGACCTGCTCAAGAAGCTGCGGGCGCTCGACGAATCCACCATCGGCATCGTCATCACCGGGCAGGCCACCCTCGAGGACGCGGTGACGTCGCTGCAGCAGGGCGCCTACGATTTCGTCCAGAAGCCCGTCGCGCCCGCGCAGCTCTCCGCCACGCTGGAGCGCGCCGCCAAATACCGCCGCCTCGTGCTCGAGAACAAGCGCTACCAGGCGCACCTGGAGGACATGGTCCGCGAAAAGAACGCCGCGCTGTCCCGCGCCCTCGACCAGGTCACCGATTCCTACCAGTTCACCCTCGAGGCGATGGCCGACATGCTCGACACGCGCGAAAAGCGCACCGGCGCGCACAGCAAGCGCGTCGCGCGCATGGCCGTGGTGCTCGCGCGCAAGATGGGCGCGTCGCTGGAGGAAATCGAGTTCATCGGCACCGGCGCGCTGCTCCACGACATCGGCAAGGTCGGCATTCCCGATTCCATCCTGCTGAAGGAGGGGCCGCTCACGCCGGAGGAGCGCGAGGTCATGAAGACCCATCCGCACCTGGGCTACAACATCATCAAGGCCGGTCCGGGGCTCGAACCGGCCTCCGAAATCGTCCTGGCCCACCAGGAGCGCTACGACGGCACCGGCTATCCGCGCGGACTCAAGGGCGAAGAGATTTGCCTGGGCGCGCGCATCTTCGCCGTCGTGGACACCTACGACGCCATCCGGTCCGACCGGCCCTATTCCAAAGGCCGCAGCCCCGCGGAAGCGCTGGCGGAAATCGTCCGCAATTCCGGCACCCAGTTCGACCCGGCCGTGGTCGAGGCTCTCCAGAAATGCCAGGCCGACATCGAAGACGTCGGCCAGTGGCCGACGCCCGCCTGAGCGCGCCCGCGCCGGCGCGGTTCGGATTGACGCCGCGCGCCCGCTTGCGTAAGTTGCGCGCCTCATGAAAACCCTTGCGATGCTGAAGTGGATGCTGGCCCTGGCCCTGGCGGCCGGGCTGGCCGGGACCGGCGCGGCGCGCGCCCAGACGGATGAAACGGACGCGGCGGACGCCGCCGCCGCGACGGAACCGGAAGCGCCGGCCGAGCCGGCCGTGCCGGTGGCGGAACCGCCGGCGGAAATCGAGCCGCCGGCCGCGGAACCCGCGACGAACGCCGTGCCGCCCGTCGCGGAAACGCCGCCGGAACCCGAAACGCCCGCCAAACCCGCGAAAACGGAGCCGACCTATCGCGGCGCGGACATGAAAGAAGCTTTCAAGGGCGCGGACAGTTCCGTGTTCGGCGTCTCGGGCCGCGTGAACAAGATGCCCGCCAAGAAGTCCGTGCGGAAGGAAAAGGGCGCGTGGAAACGGTCCATCGAAGCCGGCGTCAGCACCGCCAGCGGCAACAGCGACCAGATGCGCTACGACGGGTCGGCCAGCGCCGCCAAGGAAACCGACGCCAGCTACGTTTTTCTGGAAGCCGCCGGCCGCTACGGGGAGAGCGACGGCGAAACCGACGCCGCCAGCGCCACCGGCGACGCCAAGTATCAGCACAAGCTGACGGAACGGACCTACGCCGCGCTGGACGGCTACGCGAAGCACGACCAGATCGCCGATCTGTCGTATCGCCTGCGCGGCAGCGTGTCGCTGGGGCGCCGGTTCGTCTGGACCGAGCGGGCCGTCCTGAGCGCCGAACTGGGCCCCGGCTACGTCGCGGAAAAGAAAGGCGGCGAACGGGAAGGCTTTTTCGCCGGCCGCGTCGGCCAATACCTGGAAATCCTCGTCGCCGACAACCTCCAGGTCTGGCAGTCGGCGGAATTCGTCCAGAACCTCGAAGACGACGCCGTCTACTTCGTCAACGCCGAGATCGGCCTGGAAACGGTGCTGATGGCCAACTTGAACCTGCGCTTTTCCGTCGAAGACGCCTACGACAGCCAGCCGGCGGAAGGCAAGGAAAGCAACGACGTGATCACCAAGACGACGCTGGTCTGGAAGTTCTAGGGCCGGGCGGCCGGCTTACCAGACGACGGGTTCGTCGAGCGCGGACGAGTTCGCCGGGGCGGGCCGCGCCGGTTTCGCCGGGGCGCGTTTGGGCTGGGCCGCGACCGGCTCCGCGCGACGCGCGGATTCGTCGGGTGCCGAGGCCTTGACCTTGGCGGGGGCCGGGGCCGCCGGTTTCGCGGCCGCGGGAACGGGTTTTTCCGGCGCCGGCTTCGCCGCCGCCGGCGCGTCGTCCAGGTAGGCGAAGCGCACGCCGACGGGGAAATGGTCGCTGTAGCCGCCTTCGTAGTCTTCCTGGCCCTGGAACGTGGGCACGGGCGAACCTTTGTCCCAGCCGTGTTCCTCCACCATGAACGCCGGCTTGTCGACCCACAGGGAGATTTCGCTGCGGCGCCCGCCGGCGTTCTGCAGGAGGGCGCCCGAGGCCATGATCTGGTCGTACATGCGCCATTCCACCTTGCCGTCGAAGGCGTGGAAGAAAGAGCCCTGGCCTTGCTTGGCCTTGCCGGAAGCGAGGTTGTAGATCTTCGCCGAATCGTATTTGCCGGAATCGGAAGGATAGAATTCCACGTCGAGCACGTCGCGGATGGAGCGGTCGGACGGCGTGTCGTTGAAATCGCCGAGGACGACGATGCGAGGCGCCGGTTCGCGCCGGTAGATGCGCTCGATGGCCTTGGCCAGCGTCCGGGCCGCGACCACGCGCTTCATTTCGGACTCCTCGACGCCGCCGCCGCGCGAGGGCCAATGGTTCACCAGCACGTGGAGTTCTTCGCCGTCCCGGTCTTCGAGGACGGCGTGGAGGATGTCGCGGGTTTCGCCCCACTTCAGGGGAACCTTGTAGGCGTGCGACTCGAGCAGGGTGAAGCGGCCGCGGTCGAACAGCATGGCCGTGTCGATGCCGCGGGGGTCGGGGGAGTCCACGTGGACGATGCCGTAGCGCTTGCCCGGGAGGCGCTCGGCCAGGTCGCGCACGACGTCTTCGTTTTCGACTTCCTCGAGGCCGAGGACGTCGGGCCCGGCGCCGCCGTTCATGCCGGAAATCACCTGCGCCAGGTTGTCGAGCTTGGTTTCGTAGCGCACCTGCGTCCAGCGGGTGGTGACGTTGTTCGGCAGGAATTCGTCGTCGCCTTCGTTGTCGGGATCGTCCTCCGTGTCGTAGAGGTTCTCGACGTTCCAGTTGGCGACGAAAAAGGGCGCGGGGGGCGCCGCGGCGGCGCCCGCCGCGGCCGACTTGGCGGCGCCGGTCGCGAAAGCGAGCAGCAGGACGGCGAACAGCGGCAAAATGGAATGCTGTTTCATGGCGGGAATCCTCTCAAATGCGGTCCGGGGTGTCGATGCCGAGCAGGGCGAGGCCGCGGCGGAGCACCTGCGCGACGAGATCGCACAGGCGCACGCGGCTTTCGCGGATGCCCGGATCGGCTTTGAGAAACGGCACGTTCTGGTAAAAGCTGGAATAGGCCTGCGACAGGTCGTAGAGCGCGTCCGCCAGCAGCGAGGGTTTTTCCTGCTCGGCGGCGTCGAGGACGGCGTCGCCGAAGCGCGCGAGGCGCACGGCCAGCCGCCGGGCCTGCGGGGCGTCGAGGACGAGCGGTTCTTTCCGCCAGTCGCACTCCGGAAAGCGCTCCGCGTGCTTGTCGATGACCGACGCGATGCGGGCGTAGGCGTACTGGAGATACGGCGCGGAATTGCCGTCCATCGCCAGCGCCTTTTCCCAGGTGAACGTGACGGCCGACTGCGGATTCTGCGAGAGATCGGCGTACTTGACCGCGCCGATGCCGACGGCGCGGGCGACGGCCTGCTGCTGCTCGGCGGGCATGTCGGGCGAGGCCTGCTTGACGATTTCGAGCGCGCGCTTTTCGGCTTCGTCGAGCAGCAGGTCGAGCTTGATGGCGGTGCCCTTGCGGGTGGAGAGCAGGCCCTCCGGCAGGCGCATCAGGCCGAACCAGATGTGGCGCAGCGGCGTTTTCGCCCCGGCCTTCTTCGCCAGCGCGAAGAACTGGCGGAAGTGCAGCTGCTGGCGCTCGTCGGTGACGTAGACGATCCCGTCGGGATGGAACTCCGCCTCGCGCGAGAACACCGTGGCGACGTCGGTCGTGGCGTAGTTGTACCCCCCGTCGGACTTGCGCACGATGCAGGGCGGCAGCTTCTCGTCCTCGAGGAACGCGACCAGCGCGCCCTCGCTTTCGCGCACGAGGCCGAGGGCCTGGAGTTTCTCGACGACGCCGGGCAGGGCGTCGTTGTAGAACGACTCGCCGCGGACCAGCTCGAACGACACGCCGAGGCGGCCGTAGATGCGGTTGAATTCGATCATCGAAAGGTCGATGAACTTCTGCCAGAGGGCGCGGTTCTCGGGATCGCCGGCCTGCAGCTTGACGAGCTCGGCGCGGGCCTGGTCCTTCCAGGCGGGGTCTTCCTCGCACTTCTGGTGCGAGAGGACGTAGACGCGCTGGAGTTCGTCGACGGGCGAAGTTTCGAGCGCGGCGGCATCGAGGAAGTTCCGGTAGCCCATGATCAGGATGCCGAACTGGGTGCCCCAGTCGCCGAGGTGGTTGTCGCCGAGCACCTCGTAGCCCAGCGCGCGGTGGATGCGCTTGAGGGCGTCGCCGATCACGGTCGAGCGGATGTGCGCGACGTGCATCGGCTTGGCGACGTTGGGCGAGGAGTAGTCGATGATCAGCCGCTTGCCGGCGCCCGGCTGCGGCACGCCCAGCAGCGGGTCGGCCTGGACGGCTTCGAGGTGGCGCGCGAGGGCGGCGTCGGAGAGCGTCAGGTTGATGAAGCCGGGGCCAGCGATTTCGGCCTTGGCGACCAGGCCGCCCTGCGGCAGTCGCGCGACGACCGCTTCGGCGACGGCCCGCGGCGGCCGGCGCAGGACCTTGGCCGCGGCCATGGCGCCGTTGCACTGGTAGTCGCCGAACGACTCGTCGGCGGCCGGCAGGGCGTCGAGGTTCAGCGCGGACAGGTCGGCGTCGGGAAACGCCGCGGCGAACGCGGCGCGGATCTGGGCGGACAGGATTTCTTTGATCGTTTGCATGACAGCCACGGAACCTCAACTACGAATGACTCGAATGGCACGAATGGGGGGGAGCCAGAAAGCGCTCGTATTCCAATTTGGGATAATGTCCGAAATTCACGAGCAAGGCGAGCTTCTTGCCGGTGGCCTTGAGATAGTTGATGACCTGGGCGCGATGGTCGTCGGTCAGGGTTTTGGCCGATTTGATTTCCACGATGATCTCGTCAAAGCACAGAAAATCCGGCTGATATCCCTGTTTCAATGGCTTGGCCTTGTATTTCAGCTTCAAATGCGGCTGTTCGACGAAGGGAATGCCTTGTTCGGCGAATTCCAGCGCCAGGCATTCCTGGTAGACTGCTTCCAGAAACCCATGCCCCATCCCATTGTAGACTTCAAAACACGCCCCCATGATTTTGAAGCTCTCCTCTTTGAACAGGATTTCGGTTTTCATTCGTGCTATTCGTAAAATTCGTAGTTTGGTTTTCGGTTTTCACCACTCGGCGAATTCGCTGGGCTTGTCGGGATGGGTGGGCAGGACGCGGATGCGGGACAGGCCCGCGGCTTCGAGGTGCTGGCGCACGACGTGGAGCGCCAGGTCGAGGTTGTTGCATTCCCGGCTCAGGTGGGCCAGGAACACCTGCTGGAGGGTGTCGCCGGCGATGTCGGCGAGCAGCGCCGCGGCGGTCTCGTTGGAGAGATGCCCCTGGCGGCCGAGGATGCGCTGCTTGAGCGACCACGGGCGGAACGAGCTGTGCACGAGCGTTTCGTCGTGGTTGGCTTCGAGCACGAGGGTCTGGCAGCCGCGCAGGCGCTCGCGGGCGAGCTGCGTGGGCATGCCGAGATCGGTGGCGATGCCCAGCCGAGCCGCGCCGCGGGCCAGGACGAATCCGACGGGGGCGTAGGCGTCGTGCGGCAGCGGGAACGGCAGGATTTCGACGTCGCCGACGGCGAACGGACAGCCGTCCGTGAACAAGTTCCACGGCAGGTCGGCGCCGCCCTTGACGCCGCGCGCGGTGTCGCCGTTGGCGTAGAGCGCCACGCCGAGCTGCTTGTGGAGCTGGGCGAGGCCGGCGACGTGGTCGACGTGCTCGTGCGACACGCAGATGGCGCGCAGCTTGGCGGGGTCGAGCCCGGCCGCCGCGAGGCGGCGCAGGGTTTCGCGCGCGGAGAGCCCCGCGTCGATCAGGAGCGCCGTGGCCGGACTTTCGACGTAGATGCAGTTGCCGCTGCTGCCGGAGGCGAGCACGCAGACGCGGAGTTGGGAGGAAGAGGGCATGGAGCGTTCCAGGACCGAATATTCAATATCCAATATTCAATGTCCAATTTCCAAGTTGGGCAATCAGGACGGGGCGCCTTCGGGGGCGGCTTCGTCCTTTTCCGCGGCTTCGAGCGCGGCGTCCGCCAGGGCTTCGCCGCCCTTGCGGCGCTTGAGGAATTCGCGGGCGAGCTGGCGGTAGGCCGCGGCGCCGGTGCAGTTGGCGTCGTAGGCGATGATCGGCAGCCCGTGCGACGGCGCTTCCGCCAGGCGCACGGAGCGGGGAATGAGGGATTCGTAGATCTTGTCGGGGAAGTGGCTCTTGATTTCGCCGACGACCTGCTGGGACAGGTTCGTGCGCATGTCGAACATCGTCATCACGATGCCCTCGACGGCCAGGCGCGGCGCGGCGCCGGAGTCGTGCAGCTTGCCCACGGTGTTGAGGATCGTGCTGATGCCTTCCAGCGCGTAGTATTCGCACTGCATCGGAATCAGCAGCCCGTCGGCCGCGCACAGCGCGTTCATGGTCAGGATGCCCAGCGACGGCGGACAGTCGATCAGGATGAAGTCGTAGCGGTCCTGCGCGGCCAGCGGCTCGAGGGCCATCGTCAACCGTTGCAAATAATGGTCCGCGCGGGCGACGTCGATCTCCGCGCCGGCGAGATCCACTTCCGACGCGACGACGTCGAGGCGCGCGTCGGCGGTTTTCTGGACGATGTCGGCGATGGGCTTGTCGCTGAGGAGGATGTCGTAGATGCTGGCGCCTTCGGTCTTGGCCAGGCCGAGGCCGCTGGTGGCGTTGGCCTGCGGATCGAGGTCGATCAGCAGGACTTTCTTGCGCCGTTCGGCGAGGCACGCGGCGAGATTGACGGCGGTGGTCGTCTTGCCGACGCCGCCCTTCTGGTTGGCGATGGCGATGATGGGGGTGGGCATGCTCGGGTCCTCTCGGTGGAAATGGTCGGGGGCATTATAACCGCCGGCGGCGGCGCGCAAACCTTTTTCCGCGCCCTTTTCCCCGCCGCGGCCCGTTGCGTCGCAAGCGGTTTTACGTACGACGTAAAATTTCCGCAAAGTTTTTACGTTCTACGTAAAACCCGGCCGCGGCGGGGGATCAGCGTTCGACGAAGCGGACGTCCATCACGAGCAGCTTGTCGGCGGCGGGCGCGGAAACGGCCAGGCCGAGCGCGGAGCGGCCGGGGGGCAGTTCGCCCGCCGGCGTTTCCAGCGTCCAGATGCGGTCGCCCGGCAGGCGCAGCACGTCGCGGCCGCCGCCGGGCAGCGCGAGTTCGAGGGTCGCCTCGGCCGCGTCGATGGAGAGCGCGCCGGAAATCCGGAACGAGCCGCGCAACGGCGCGTCGCGCAAATTGTGGACGACGAGCTCGGCGGCGGTGCCGCGCGCGACGTGGCCGTAGGTTTCCTCCGCGACGCGGCCGCAGCGGAAGCCGGGATATTCGACGAAGATCGGTTCGCCGGCCGCGCGGGCGATGGCCAAGGCGTCTTCCGGGGTGTTGTAGAGGATTTCGCGCAGGTCGGCGTTGCAGTCGCGCGTGTCGACTTCGGTGACGATGCCGCGGCGGCGCAGGCGGTGCAGGGGCGGGTTCCGCGACTCCACGACATTGCGGTAGAAGCGCTCGGGTTCTTGCCATGGATAGCCGGGGCGGCGGATGTAATAGGAGACGGGGAAGCGCCGCATCAGGTCGCGCTGGATGCGCTCGACCTCGGCCGCGTAGAGCGGGCCGTTGCCGGCGATGTGGACGGCCGGGGTCAGTTCCGGCACGGCGTAATAGCCCGGCAGGTAGCGCAGGTCGAAGCCGCCGGAGTCGTAGAAATAGGGCGCGCCGGGTTCGGCGTGGGCGTTGAGCCAGCGCGCCGTGGTGGCGTAGGGTACGCTCTTTTCCTCCAGCCGGTACAGGTCCGGCAGGAACAGGCCCGCGTGCACCAGCAGCGCCGCGCCGATCCCCGCGCGGAAGATCCAACGCGCGGCGGCCGGCCGCCGGAGCGTGCGCGCCGCGACGTCCGCGAGGGTCCAGAGCCCCGCCGCGAAGATCGGATACACCAGCGGCGTCAGCAGGGCGAAGTAGCGCGAGGAGGGATAGGCGGATTTTTTCGCCAGGACCGTCAGCACGACCGCGACGAAAACGAACAGCCCGGCGGCGGTCCGCGCCGCGCCCGGCTTGGTCCGGCCGCGCGCCAGCGCGGCGAGCCCCGCCAGCAGGACGAGCCACGCCAGCGCCGCGGGCACGAGGCGGTCGCCGAGGAAAAACTTCGCGACCATGTCGTGCGGGATGCCCCAGATCGGCACGGGCGATTCGTAGGCGATGTGCGGGCTGTCGCCGGTCAAGATGCGCAGCCAGTAGGGCGCGGCGGCTAGGCCGCCGACGATGCAGGCCGCGGCCGCGGCGGTGGCGCGGCGGGCCAGGGCGCGGCGGCCGCGCCGCGCGTGCCGGCGCCGCCAGGCCAGCGCCAGCAGCGCCATGCCCGCCAGCGCCACGCTGCAGCCGAAATGCGTCCAGCCCAGCGCGACCGACCAGAGGGCCAGCGCGACGGCCGTGCCCGTCCCGGCGCGCCGGTCGAACAGCGCCTTGTGGAAAAAGAGAAAGGCGAACGCGGCGCAGAGCAGGACGTAGGGATAGCAGTAGATTTCGCGGGAATAATAGACGGGGTAGTAGAAAACCGCGGCCATGGCCGTGGCCGCGCGGTTGAGTTCCGGGCGGAGCAAACGGCGACCGAGCAGGTAGATGCCTGCGACGGCCAGCGCGCCCGCCACCGCGCCCGGCAGCCGCAGCGCCCAGACGTGGTGCGCGATATCCGGCACGAAGCGCCCGGCCGCGTGCATCCAGACGTTCAGGATCACGCCCGCCAGCGGCAGTTGCCCGAAATCGAGGCAGTTCTGCCAGTAGTCGAGGAAGGCCCGGAGCGGCGACAAGGAAACGTCCGCCATGTACTGGACGAAGAGGATTTCGTCGCCCCAGAGCGCGGCGCGGCCGAGGAACGGCAGCCGGAACGCCAGCGCCAGCGCGAAGACCCCCAGCGCGAGTGCGGCGGTTTTCGGCTGCGCGCGCTGGGCGTTCATGCCGGGCACGATTTTATTCCGACTCCGTTTCGGTCGGGTCGGCGGCGAGGATGTCGCGGGCTTCGGCTTCGTAGGCGGAATCGATGAGCAGGCGAAATCCGCCTAGATTCGCCATGAACGGCTGCATGCCGCCGCAGTCGTCGCGCGCGACGACGGCGGGAATGCCGTGTGCCTCGAGCCGCGTCCGCGCGACCTCGGCGAGCATGTCGTCGAGATACGTGGCAATGCAGATCTGGCGGGTGGCGGCCATGGTCTTAACAAGAGGATTCTTTCCGAATCATTCTTTGGGCTGTTGGGCTGATCCGTTGAGTTCCGGCAGAGTAATTGCCATTTTCTTGTGTCGGATGATGTTGTAGCCAAGAACATAACAATAAACACTGGCGGGGGTGAAGTCGAGGGTGATGCTCTCGATCTCTTTTATTCCCGACAGGGTGCGCGTCGTCACGCGTGCCCGCGTGAGATTTTTTGTGTGGCAGAACGCAATCAGTGATTTCAATTCTTCGGGTCTTTCGAAATATCGATTGCTCCATTTAGCTTCGACCACCCACGATACTTTCTGATTTTGTTTCAATTTTACGATGTCAACCTCTCCCTTGTCCCATCTTGCATAGTGGAGCAAGGAATCCGAATGGAACCACTGGGCAAAAATCGCCGTTTCCACCGAAGATCCGATGGCCTCATCTTCACTTGTCAGCGGCTGGAATAATGCGGTTCTGATGGAAGGATTCGTTAAATACACCTTGAAACAATGCGCCCTCTTGAAGCGTTTGGCGTTGCGATCGACGCGATGCACAACGCGAATTAGAAATGCGGCTTCCAAATATTCGATATATCTCTTGAGCGTGTTTTTAACGACGCCCGACCGCTGCGAGAGGTCTTCCAGCGAAACTTCGTTTGCCGTGTTGAAGGCCAGAGTCGTGAACAAATAATTCAATTCTTGAATGTCGCTGATGCCATATAAACTAGGCAAGTCTCGAAGCAAGACCTTGTCGATGATGTCGTTTTTTATGAACCGAGCAGGGTCGGCCTGCATGGCTGGATTTAGGACCACCTCGGGATAACCACCATAGTTGATATATCTGATAAAGTGATCGTTCAATTCGTCGATGTTTGTTGCTGAAAAGATTCTGGCGTCTTGGTCTTGGCCGATAGCGACCAGGTCGGTTTTATCCAAAAGGGTCAAGTATTCGTAGAAAGTCAGTGGAGGCAGCAGAAAATCCGTGAAGCGGCCGGCACCAGATTCCGTGCTTTTAAGCTTCAACGCCGCGGCGGCGGAACCTGAAGCAGTACATTTTACATTCCAGAAGTTGTCAACCAGCGTCTTCAGATGAACTTCCCAATCTTTTAGATATTGGATTTCGTCGAAAAACACGAAGCAGGGCGTTGATTTATAATCCACGCCTGTGGCCTCGGCATAGTGGTCGAGTAGGTCTTGGAGCCCAAGTCCGTTATAGACGGGATGATCAACGGATAGATAACAAATGCAGCGGGGGTCGACTCCGTCTTGTATGAGGGCGCGAATGGCATGATGCGCGATGACGGTTTTTCCGACTCGTCTTGGCCCCATGAGAACAACGGCTCGTCTGGTTTTCCGATCTTGGATGAGCGGATAAAGCAGTTCGAGATATGGTCTGGGTGTCCACTCGGCAAATGGCGGAGCGATGACATGGGGGGCAGACCACCATGGGTTTTCGGCCGCAACCCGTTGAAGAACCTGTTCTTTGGATATTTGCTTCATAATATTATGATTAGTTGACTGATCTAAATATAGCGTATGCAGTAAATGAGTCAACAAATTGATCTTATAATTATTTTACATGTATCTACATGCCATGCAATTTGATGCGATTGTCAAAAACTTGTGCTGGTGGCCTGTCGGCTTCGATTAAGCGTTTTTTGAAAGAAGCGGCTGCCGGAACACTTCCCGCCAAGGGACGGGATCGTCGAAACCGAGGACGAGAAGGGGTTCTTCGGGGCATGTCAGGTGGAACATTCGCTTGCCCCACCAGCCGGAGCCGCCGGTGCCGGGGGTTTCCTGCCGGAGGGCGATATGCGCGAGGGGAATGCGGCGGACGTTGCCGAAGATCGAATGGATGACCAGTTCGTCGTCCGTCGCCAGCGCGACGGCGGGGCATTGCAGGCCGAAGACGCGCAGCATGCAGGGGGCATGGGCGCGCGCGCCGGGAGCGCGGGTGGCGGTAAAAATTTCCGTGATTTTATGGCTCCGCCACAGGCCAAACGCCACGAGCGCGACGACGAGCGCGGCGATCAACAGGAGCGGTCCGACGATGGCGACGATGGACATGCGGTTATCTCCGAGCGAATATCAAGGCAACGGCGTTTTTTTGCGGGGTCCGATCACGACGGGCTCGCCGTCGTCGAGCCATTCGCAGGTGGATTCCAGCTTGTAGTCCCACGAAGCGATCTTTCGTGCCTGCCGGAAGACGTCGATTCCGTCGGCGCGGACGAAGAAACACAGGTATTGCTTTTCGGGATCGAGGTTTTCCATTTGGGCCGTGAACCAGAGGTGGTCCGCGGTGAAAGCCGGGTCGGCGAACGAATAGCCGCGGGCATCCGGAAGCGGGGTCAGGACATACGTGCCCCGAAACGCATTGGAATAGCTCAGGCTTTGCCCATCTACCTCCAGCATGGCCTCTGCCAGCTTTTGCCGGAAGGCCGCTTCATCGCAATATGTCCGCCGCCGGATGTCCATGAGCTTGTCCGAGCAGGCCTTGTCGATCCGCTCGGGCGAAATCGAAAACAGCTGGTTGTGGCGGCATTCGAAGTACACCGGCTGTTTCCCCTCGGCATTGGCTTCGACCGGGCTGAGGAACAGCACCGTAGCGATGCTGGTTTCGATTCCCATGTTCCAGGCCATCTTGGGAGCGCGGCCGGCGATGATCGCCAGGATCTTCCTGAACAACTCGCTCCCGCCGGATTTCCGGCAGAAGTGGAGGCACGACATGCCGGCGCGGGCTTCGGTTTGATCCACGAGCAGCTCGAATGGATTGTCGGGAATATCCAGATCGGCGCCGGTCACCACGACGTTGTCCTTGAGGATGGTCAGGGCGTCGTCGCTGAATTCGACGTCGCACGGATGCGTGCCGGCAATCTCTTCGTAAGACGCGAAAAGATCGTTCGTGGAAGTCGGGAGCGGATCGCCCATCGCAGACAAAACATGAACTTCCTCCGCCGTCGCCGCGCGGCCAGCCTCCCAGGGCTCGATTCCGACGTCGACGTCGCTTTGCCGGATCTGCTCGCGCAATCGGCGCTGGAGATCGGCGCTGCCCGGCCGCAAGACCAGAACGACATAACGCCGATCGCGCGTCTGCTTGAGGCCGTCGAGAAAAGCCTCGAACCGATTGCCGGGGATGGCGAGTTCAGACGACGCGATTTCGGTTTGATCGTCCAGGAAGACGACCTTGTCGGGATGGACGTCCAAGTAAACGGGGTCTTTCGCGAGCGTCCAGGGGTTGGAATCCGCGAAGGCGAGTGCGGGGGCCAAGACCAACCAAAACCACTTTTTCATGCGCGGATCCTTGAGCGGGTGAATCGGCTAATTTATGGCGAATATATGCTTTGGCCGGAGGCGGGGCAACGGCAAACGGCAGGGGCGGAAAGCCTGGTCTTGAGGATTCCGGGCGCAAAAATCCCCTGCCGCGGGGCGGCAGGGGATGGCCGGATTCACCCGCCCCGCAAGGGGGCGGGGGCTCGGAGGGCGCGGCTCAGCCGTAGACGGCGGCGCGGCCCAGTTCCTCTTCGATGCGGAGGAGCTGGTTGTACTTGGCGATGCGGTCGGTGCGGCTGAGGGAACCGGTCTTGATCTGGCCGGCGTTGATGGCGACGGCGAGGTCGGCGATGAAGGCGTCCTCGGTCTCGCCGGAGCGGTGGCTGATCACGTTGGTGTAGCCGTGGCGCTTGGCGAGGTCGATCGCGGCGAGCGTCTCGGAGACGGTGCCGATCTGGTTGACCTTGATGAGGATCGAGTTCGCGACGCCGAGGTCGATGCCCTTCTGCAGGAACTTGACGTTGGTGACGAACAGATCGTCGCCGACGAGCTGGATCTTCCCGCCGAGCTTGTCGGTCAGGAGCTTCCAGCCGTCCCAGTCGCCTTCGGCGCAGCCGTCTTCGATGGAGACGATGGGGAACTTCTTGCACCAGCCGTCGTACATGGCGACCATGTCGGCGGCGGACTTGACGGAGTTGTCGCTCTTGTGGAGGACGTACTTCTTCGTCTTGGCGTCGAAGAATTCGCTGGCGGCGACGTCGAGGGCGATGAAGACGTCCTTGCCGGGCTTGTAGCCGGCGGCGGCGATGGCCTCCACGAGCACTTCCAGCGCGGCGGTGTTGCTGGCGAGTTTGGGGGCGAAGCCGCCTTCGTCGCCGACGGCGGTGGAGAGCTTCTGGCCCTTGAGGATCTTCTTGAGGGCGTGGAAGACTTCGGCGCCCATGCGCAGGCCTTCGGCGAAGGACTTGGCGCCGCGGGGCACGATCATGAATTCCTGCACGTCGATGGGAGCGTCGGAATGGGCGCCGCCGTTGATGACGTTCATCATCGGAATGGGCAGGACGTGGGCGTTGAGGCCGCCGAGGTGGCGGTAGAGGGGGATTTCGAGGGCGGCGGCGGCGGCGCGGGCCACGGCCATGGAGACGCCGAGCATGGCGTTGGCGCCGAGCTTGGACTTGGTTTCGGTGCCGTCGAGCTTGAGCAGGGCGTCGTCGATCGCCTTCTGGTCGCGGGCGTCCAGGCCGGCGAGGGCCTTGGCGATGGGGCCGTTGACGTTCTTGACGGCCTTGAGGACGCCTTTGCCGAGGTAGCGCTTGGCGTCGCCGTCGCGCAATTCGATGGCTTCGTTTTCGCCCGTGGAGGCGCCGGAGGGGACGGCGGCGCGGCCGAGCACGCCGCTGGAAAGGACAACGTCGGCTTCGAGGGTGGGGTTGCCGCGGGAATCGAGGATTTCGCGGGCGTGGACGGATGCGATCTGGAACATGCGGATTCTCCTGGGTTCGTTTTTGAAATTTCAACGTCGGCCCGCGGGGGGCCGCTTAAGGGCTTACTCTACCCGTCCCCGGCGGAATGGCAAAAATATTTACGGGAAAAACGGTTGATTCGTCCAAAGGCCCAGGGCTTCGAGCAAGAGCCGGGCTTGGGCGGCGGGCAGGACGCGGTAGGCGGGCCGGCGGGCCGCTTCGTATTCCGGGCTGTGGTGGCAGGCGGGGTAGCCGCGGACGCGCATCTCGCGGTCGAACCGGCGCCATTCGTCCGCGGTCAGGTGGCCGATGGGCCGATTTTCCAACTCGCGGCCGAGGGCTTTCCAGGCGCGGCGGAACCGGGCGGGATCGGCGTCGAAGGCTTCCGCGCCGGCGAGGAACGCGGCGAGCAGGGCGTCGGGATCGCCGCCGCGGGCGCGGTAGGGGCGCAGGTTCAGGCGGCCGATGCGGCCGTCGGCGGCCAGCGGCATCCACAGCGGTTCATCCGGTTGGGGCGGCCCGGGGGCGGCCCATTCGCTTTCCAGCCACTTGCGGACGGCGAATTCGCTTTCGACGGCGTGCTCGCCGCCGCGCGTCGCGTGGACGATCCATTTGTAGGCGTCGGCGATGCGCAATTCCGGATCGGCGGGCGCCTGCGCGAGGAAGAACGCCGCGTCGGGGTTCGGCGCGCGGGCGCAGGCCCCGAGCAGGAGGAGCGGAAGCAGGACGCGCAGGCGTTTCATGGAACCCGGAGCCTAGCGGGCGCGCGGCGCACCCGTCAAATTTTTCTTGCGTAAAGCGCTTTCCCGTGCGATTATTACGATCATGAACAATCGTAATAACGACGCGGAAGCGGGCGCGGCGCGTCTGAGCCTGTCGCTGCCCAACGGCCTGGCGGCGGACCTGGACCGCCTGGTGGCGGAGAAAGGGGCGGCCAGCCGGTCGGCCCTGGTGGCGGACCTGGTGCGGGACGCGGTGGTCGAGCACCGATCGCGGCGCGGCAAGCAGGAGATCGCGGGGACGATCACGCTGGTCTACGACCACCACGCGCGCAACCTGCAGGCGAAGCTGACGGACATCCAGCACGACAGCGAAGGCCTGATCGTGTCGGTCATGCACGTGCATCTGAGCCACCACGATTGCCTGGAAACGCTGGTGGTGCGCGGCCCGGCCGACCGGGTGCGGACCTTGGCGGACAAGCTCGCCGCCGTCCGCGGCGTGAAGCACGGCAAATTGACGATCACGACGACGGAACACAAGGAATGACCATGAAGAAGTGGCTGGGCATGGCGGGACTGCTGGCGCTGGGCGCCGCGGCGGCGTTCGGGCAAACGTCGGTGATGACCCACTGGGAACTCCAGTCGGTGAATTCGACGGGCTACACCGCCTGGGTGGAAAGTCCGACGAGCTTTCCCTTCGCGATCCGCGGCGTGATCGTGAACGATCCGGAAGAGATGCTGGATTATGCCTACAATCCCGACGCCACGGCGTCGAACCTCATGGGCGGCCAGTTCCAGATGTTCTTCCAGGGCACGGGTGGCGACCGCGGCGGCACGGCGCTGTGGATGGCGCAGAACTACCAGGCCATGGGCATGGCGGGGCAGGACTACGGCACGGAATGGACCAACGAGATGCGGCGGGTGCAGTACGACGCCAACGGCCGCAAGTTCCGCAAGGGCGATTTGATCGAAGTGACCGCCCGCAAGGCGCTGTTCCGCGGCGGCAAGCGCAACGTCAACGAAGGACACCGGATCACGTCCTCGAACGATTTCGACGTCGTCCTGGTCCAGGCCAACGTGGGCTTGCCGCAGGCCGAGGCCGCGACGCTGGCCGATCTGGTCAACCCCGACGGCTCGCAGATCTTCGATCCCGACCGCGAACTGGGCGGCGAGCACTGGCAAGGCATGCGGGTCCGCCTCGACGGCATTCGGCTGACGAACACCAACGGCTGGGGCAAGACCAACTGGGCCGACCGGATCTGCACGGTCACGGACGACCAGGGCCGGTTCTTCCCGCTGCGCATGCCGCTCACGGACCTCGGCGAGCCGCCGGCCACGACGACCGTGTTTTCCGCGACGGGCATCCTGAACCAGGAAAACAGCAACACCAACGGCTACGAGCTGTTCGTGCAGGAAATCGGGCCGGTGCTGAGCATCGGCCGGAGCGCGGCGGGCGGCGTGGCCGTGAGCTTCTCGTCCGACTACGCGGGCTACGTGGTACAGTATTCCGACGGCGGACCGGGCAACTGGCAGGATCTGGACGTCACCCCGCGCATGACCATCGTGGCGGAAGACGACGGCGTCGCGACCAACCGGTTCTATCGCCTGGTCAAGAAAGACGAGTGAAGCGCGGATTTTCGCTGATCGAGCTGCTGGTCGCGCTGGCGGTGCTGCTTTTGCTGGCCGCGCTGGCGGCGCCGCCGCTGCTCGCGACGATCGAGCGCGGCCGGGTGGCGCGCGTGGCGGTGGATTTGCAGACGGTGGAAGTGGCGCTGGAGGCGTACCGCACCGACCACGGGCGCTATCCGCCGGTCGTGGTTTCGTGCGTGGCGGCGGACAAGGGGCGCGCGCTGCAGCTGCCGCAGGAATTGGCCGACGGCGGCTACCTGCCGAAGAACGACCGTTCGGGCACCTCGACGATCCTGGAAGATCCGTTCCATCCGGGCGACACGTACAAATACGCCGCGCCGGAAAACTACTGGATGAACGGCTCGCTGCAGGACGACCGCTATCCGGTCTGGGTGCCCAGCGATTTTCCCTCCTGCCAGGCGCCGGGCGGGAAGGCGGACGACTCGCCGAACAGCCCGCTGGCCTGGGCGGTCTGGAGCCTGGGCCCGCGGGCGGATCCGGCGAAGCCGCCGAACTACAAAGCGCCGCTGGCGGCTTCCACGTGGTACAGAAAAACGGGCGATCTCGGCGTCATCGCCCGCTACAAGGAACGCAACGGGCCGACCTGGTCCACGCTGCGGTAGTTTTACGTAGAACGTAAAAACTAGTCCCGTCCTGGAATAGGTTGTCACTTTGGAAGTGAGGAAAATCCAAGGTGAAAACAACGATGGAGTACAGCGCGGCGTTCAAGCGGCAGGTGGTCGAGGAGATCGCGGCGGGGAAGTTCG
>Ga0116145_1001591_pt1 | contig 22393 bp, 19 predicted proteins | sample AD_JPNHG1_MetaG_FD_89747 | JGI IMG/M metagenome (GOLD analysis project Ga0116145, IMG submission 89747) | Active sludge microbial communities of municipal wastewater-treating anaerobic digesters from Japan - AD_JPNHG1_MetaG | ecosystem: Engineered > Bioreactor > Anaerobic > Digestate | place... | reverse complement strand
TGCGGAATCCTTTCCGCATTCAGGAATGAATAACGATCGGAATCGTCGGCAGAAGGGTCCCAGATGGGAATCTGGGACCAGCGGGTCAGAGCCCCGCCAAGTCGCATCGACGAAGCAGGGCGCCGACCTGCCGCCGTCTTGACCGCCCCCCCCGCGCCACACAAACCCAACATCAAGCACATCCGCAATTCTCCGCCGCAATCAGTGTCCACCTGCGGCCCCCTTCCGGCCGTCGCGACTAATCGCTGGACTTTGACCTTCTTCCTGTCGAGCAGAAACCCCCGGCCGTGCTTGAGGACCGTCAGTGTGTGCGTCGATGCGGTGATTCCAGTTCGTCGCGCTTGCCGACCGAACGGTCACGAAGCCGGCACGCCCCTCGGTTCGGGCAGATTGACGACCCGGCGGACTGTCTCGGCGATCTGCCGGTGGCCGTCGTCGGACAGGTGCAGGCCGTCGAGCGTGCCGCGTGCCGAGCCGATCACGTCGGACAGGATGCGCTTGGGGATCAGGGCGACGTCGAACTCTGACGCCAGCCGACGCTGAATGCGTCCGTACTTGTTAAAGAAAGGAGGAAGAGGTAGTTCAAACATGACCAGCCGGCGGGAATCGCCGCTCAGCGTCTCAAGAAGTCGGCGAAGATCATTTTCAAAAACGTGCCCGGGCGTTCCCCCGAGAAGGTCATTGCCGCCAATCTCGATCACGATGATGGCCGGGCCCGGCGGCACGCGCTTGGCTTGCTCCATGGCGGTGCCGGCCGTCGCCCCGGCGGCCGACAGGTCCACGATCTCCACGGGCACGCCCGCCGCAAGCACCTTGGGCCATGTCATCTCCTCGGTCCCCATGCCCGCGCTGAGCGAGTCGCCGATGACGTACACTTTTTCCTGTCCTTGCGGTTCGAGCTTCGGCAGCAGCCGGTGCGGAATCTCCATCCCAGCCGCGGCAAGACAGAACAGCAGCGAGCCGATCCGCAGAGCAATCCCGACTTCGCGCTTCAGCATGGGCTCCGACTGATGGATGAGCCACGCGACGATCGTGATGAACCACAGACCATAGAACCATATGGGAGCGGGTGTAGCGGAAAGAAGAATAAACAAGACCCCCATGATCAGAAGGACGCGAGCCGCCAGAACGATGCGAATTCGTCTTGAAGGTTTGCGTTTCTTGCCGGCCGCCAGCACGAGCAGCCCGATGATGACGAGCGCTATTCCCAGGAAGTACGCCCGCCCGTCGGCGAAGAATAAGGCTATGCGCATGGTCAGCATCTTGTCCTGTCCGCCACGAGAGGCCACGTGACTCGGCTACCGCCGCTGTCAGTTGGACCGCCGGCCGCGAACCTGTGAGAGGCCCTTTCGACGGCAGGTCGCGGACGCAAACAGACTTTGCCCGCGCCGACTTCCTGTCGTGTATCGGCTCAGGCACTTGCCGCACTATACGGTCGTTTCCTGCCGAACGCCAGTGTGGACGCCCGACAGGATCAGCGCTACAATCGCCGGTCGCCGTTTCGGACGGCACGGTCGGCCTTGCGGCGGGCAGGCCATGATTCCCGATGCGGCGCCCGCCCTGAAGCAGAGTATGCCACGCGATTCATGCCCGTCATCGGACCGGCAAGGCAAGACACCGGCCCAGACCGAGGCTTTGCGGTGTAGCGCGGTCCGGCCGTTGGGAGGTGATTATGGTTGAGAAGATCATCATCATTGGTTCCGGGCCTGCGGCGTGGACGGCCGCGATTTACGCCGCCCGGGCGAACCTCAAGCCCTTGGTCTTCGCTGGCCGCCCCAAGCAGACTCCCTCGACCGTTTTGCCGGGCGGTCAGCTCATGCTGACCACTGAGATCGAAAACTTCCCCGGCTTTCCGGAACGGATCACCGGGCCGCAACTCATGGCTCGGATGGAACAGCAGGCCGTTCGTTTCGGCGCACGGATTCAGACCGACAACGGCCAGAACCCCGATGTCTCCAACCCCGACGACGGCCACTCCTACTCCTACCACGACGTCACCAAGGTTGACCTGTCGGCACGCCCCTTCAAGGTCTGGGGCGAGGACGCCACGATGATCGAAACGCACAGCCTGATCGTCGCCACCGGCGCCACCGCCAACTGGCTGGGCCTGCCCAACGAACAACGGCTGGCCCGCAGCGGCGGCGGCGTCAGCGCCTGCGCCGTCTGCGACGGAGCCCTGCCGGTGTTCCGCAACAAGGAACTCGCCGTCGTCGGCGGCGGCGATTCGGCGGTCGAGGAAGCCACCTACCTGACCAAATTCGCCTCGAAGGTGTTCATGATCCATCGCCGCGATCAGCTCCGCGCCAGCAAGATCATGCAGAAGCGGGTCTTCGATAACCCCAAGATCGAAGTGCTCTGGAACAAGATTCCCGTTGACGTGCTCGGCGACAAGTTGATCACCGGCGTCCGGCTCAAGGACACCAAGACCGGCGAGGTCAGCGATCTGCCGGTTGGCGGGCTGTTCGTGGCGATCGGACACACCCCCGCAACGGCTTTCCTCGAGGGGCAGCTCGAACTCGACCAGAAAGGCTACGTCAAGCTCAAGGATGCCTACCGGACGACGACCAGCGTGGACGGCGTCTTTGCCGCCGGCGACGTCGTCGACAGCGTTTACCGACAGGCCATCACCGCCGCCGGCATGGGCTGCAAGGCGGCCATCGATGCCGAGCGATGGCTGGCCGAGCAGGGCATCGAGTAGAACAGAACCTTGGAGCCGCGCCGGATGGATCGGGGCGCGATGGCCGACTGCATCGCGTCATCATTCTCGTTTTCTTGGCTCGGCCATCAGCACCGCAATCCGGTACACCCATGCATCGGCCGTCCACTCAAAGGTCGGTTGCGTTGCCTGGACAACCGGCCGTGAGGACTGCGCAAGACCTTTGCCTATCGGGGAGAGGTGCACGACGATCTCGCGGCTGATGCGGTCCTCGCGGGCATAGAAGTTACTGAGAGCCGTCCATTCCGGCTCACCCGGCAGCCGATCGTCGATCACCAGAACCGAATCCTTCCGCAGCAGCAGCGACTCGGGATCGACTTCGCCGATGACCAGCGGGTAGCGCGGCGAATTGCCGCGCGGGTTTGACGGGCTGATGTTGCCGATCCAGCAGATGCGCCCGCTGCTGTGCCCCAAAAGCTGGCTGCACGAACTCGGGGAGTGAAAGGACTCGCCGTTGTCGTACGTCCACGGCTTGGGTGGCGACCAACTTCGGCCGTGGTCGGTGGACACCGCATACCATCGGTAGCCGGGCAGTTCCGGTTTGCGGTCATTGCTGCCGCGGAGCACCATCAAAATGCGGCCGTCAGGCGCCTCGATAATCGTCGGTTCGAGCATGCCGCGGGTCGAACGGGTCGCGTCGCCCTTCACCAGCTTGGACAACTCCCAGTCGAGAATGCCCGAGTCGTTCCATCGGGCGATCAGCACGGCAGAATCGTGATAGGTGTACCCGCCGCCGGGGTTGTAGTATTCGCCGTCGGGGCCGATCGGGGTGATCTGGATCGGCTGGAGGATTTCTCCCGTCCGGATTCTGATCGGCACGCAGGCGGTGTCGCCGATCATCGCCGAGTTCTTTCCGACCCAGACGTTCGGCAGAGGATGCTCGTGAGAATACTCCGTCCCTTTGTGGACAATCGGCCCCTCGTGGTAGTTCGTCTTCCCGCCGTCGCGGCTCAGGGCATAGTGCAGCGTCCAGTACTTCATGCCCTCGAGCGGATTATCCGTCGGCAGGATCGCCTCCTGAAACACCGTGACGAGCACGTCCCGTGTCGGATCGACGAACCCGGGTTTCATGGCCCGCCGGCGCGTGCCGCCGGGAGCGGATTCGTTTGTCACCGGTGCGGAGACGGAATGGGCCGACGAGGGCGTCGGCCCCACTGCGCCGCCGGATACTCGCTCGTTCGTGACCAGCATCGCGGGCGTTGACCATGTCCGCCCGTTGTCGTGGGAGAACCGCTGATACGCGATGTCCGCCTTGTCGCTCTTCGTCTGCTCGGAGTACCGGCTGATCATCTCCTGGCCTTCGCTGCGAACATAGAAGGCCTGGGCCACCACCCTCACGCCCGGCCGGCCGGGAATGAACACCTCCTTGCCGACGAGCTTGAATGCCGGACCGGCCTTGCCAAACACGGCCGGTGCACAAACGGCAATGAGCATCAAGCCAAATAAGGCGTGGCGTAAACGCGTTCTTCGGACAAGGAAAACACTGTTCATGTGTTGATGTCCCGTTCTTGAATGTGCAGAAATCGGCCGCCTTCGCCATTGTCGGCTATAATAGCGCCGCCTCGTCCGACTGCATAGCCGGACTCAGCCGTTGGGTGTCCTTGCGGGATAGGAGAGTATCCGCTTGAAGACTGATCGCACCGCCAAGCTGCCGCCGTTCTTCACCCATCCGATCGGGTCGCTGCCACGGCCGAAGGCCCTGCTCAGCGTCCTGGACCGCCGCAAGCAGATGGATCCGGGGCGCCTGGCCCGCGTCATGGACGACTTCGTGCTGTTTGCCATCCGGCTTCAGGAAGAGGCCGGCATGGACGTGGTCAGCGACGGCGAGTGGCGGCGCGAACAGTACATTCGCGAGCTGCTGGGACGGATCGGCGGTTTCGAGAAATGTCGTCGGTACGAGCATCAAGGCGAAGTGAAGTACACCGACGTTGTCGTCCGCCGTATCGCCGCCACGGAGCCGGTCTTCGCCGAGGATGCGGCTTTCCTGGCCGGTCACACCGAGCGGGTGACCAAGTTCGCCCTGCCCAGCCCGTTCCTGATCGCCTTGCGCTACTGGCACGCCGATCACAGCCGCGAGGCCTACCCGACCATGGAGCACTTTCTTGAACACCTGACCGAGATCTTGGCTCGCGAGGCACGGGCGCTGGTGCAGGCCGGTATCGACATCGTGCAGATCGACGATCCCGCGCTGGTGTACTTCTGCGACCGGGATCTCATGGCCGGGATCAGTTCGCACGACGAGCGTCTGCGGCGGGCATGGAACCCGGAGAAAGAGCTCCCCATGGCGATCGCGGCCATCAACCGCGTGGTCGAGAACCTCCGCGCCGAGACTCACTTGCATTGCTGCCACAGCGTCTACAAGCGGCGCAGCGACGTGACCGGCAACTACAAGCCGCTTCTGCCGGCCTTCAAGGATTTGAAGGTTGACCGCGTTAACCTCGAGTTCGCCTACAAGGACACAGGCGACATCAGCGACCTCAAGCTCCTGCCTTCACACCTGTCCGTTGGAATGGGCGTCGTCGACGTGCGAGGCGAACAGATTCCAACGGTGGAGCAGATCGAATCCCTCGCGGCCGCCGGGGCGGAGATCCTCAGTCCCAATCGCATCGCCTTGAATCCCGACTGCGGTTTCGCTCCCGAGGCCGTCGAGCCGCCGACGATCGACGAGGCGTTCGAGAAACTGTCGCACTTGGTCGCCGCCGCCACGCGACTGCGAGAGCGCTTGTCTTCGACCAAGCCACGGGTATGAGGCTAACGGCTGACTGACAGCCAGGAACCAATGGCTCTTAAGAACACGTTTCACATGGGTAGGGCACGGTCGGAGCCGCCGGAGGCGGCGAAGACCTGCCCGCCCGAGCTCAACAATATGGCAGGTCTCGGTCGCCCCGGCGACCTCGCCGCCGCCCTGCCGAATGCTCGCTGACAGCCAGGAACCAATGGCTCTTAAGAACACGTTTCACATGGGTAGGGCACGGTCGGAGCCGCCGGAGGCGGCGAAGACCTGCCAGCCCGAGCTTCACATATGCTCTGATACGCTTAATCTGCTGGGAGCCGGAAAGAGGAGCACCGCCACCGATCATCAATGATCGTCCGTCACAGGCAAGAGCTCCTTGATCGGAACTTCCATCTCCATCGCCCCGACCGAGACGACGGCCATCTGCTTGTGCAGGAGCATGCGGACGATGGTGCCCTCGCGGTCGAAGCGCCGGACGAGCACGCGGTGGCCGGGCTGGAGCGAAAGAATCATTGCGACCCAACGTTCGAAGCGGGCCTGCTGCTCTTCGAGTTCGCGACGGGCGTTTTCGGCGGCTGCCTGCTGCTTTTCCGCTTCGACACGAGCGGCTTCGGATTGCTGCCGTGCCAGCTCCGCCAGGCGGCGCGACTGCAACGTGCCGGCAATCGCGCGGCTGAGCTGCTGATGCGAGTCGGCCAGGAAGGCCCGAGCCGCCTTGACGATGTGCGGCGGCAGGCCCAGTCGTGAGGCGATATTGATGGCGTTGCTGTTACCCGGCTCGCCGATCAGCAGGCGGTACGTCGGCCGTAACGTCTGGGCGTCGAAGTCCACACAGGCGTTTTCCGCGCGGGGCTCCGTATACGCCAGGCTCTTCAGCACTCCCAGATGAGTGGTCACCAGGGCCGGACACTTGCGTTTGAGCAGCTCAGCCACAATGGCTCGCCCCAGGGCGGCGCCCTCCTCCGGGTCGGTGCCCGCGCCGAGCTCATCGATGAGCATCAGCGTACCCGGCCGTGCGTGTTTGATCATGGCCATCACCCGCGAGATATGGGAGCTGAAAGTGCTGAGCGACTGCTGAAGGCTCTGTTCGTCTCCGATGTCCACCAGAATATCGTGATAGATCGGCACGCGGCTTCCCTCGGCCGCGGGTATGGGCAGGCCCGCCTGGGCCATCGTGCAGGCCAGTGCGACTGTCTTGAGAACCACGGTCTTGCCGCCGGTGTTCGGTCCGGTGATGATCAGGATGTCAAAATCATCCCCAAGGCGAATATCGATCGGTACGACCTCGCGCTTTTCGCCGCGGCCCGCCGCCTGTTTTTGCATCTCGACCAGCAGGAGATGCCTTGCCTGCCGAAGTCGCAGCGAGCCGTCGTTGGAGATCTGCGGAATGTGCAGGTCGTAGGATCGGGCAAACCGCGCCTTGGCCGCGATCAGGTCCAGGATGGCCAGGGCATCCAGAGTCTTGAGGATTTCCACGCTGTTGAGGTGCAACTGGTGTGTCAGGTTCCAGAGCAGGCGGCTGATCTCTGTTTGCTCGTCGTTCTTGAGGGTGATGATCCGGTTGTTCAGTTCGACGGCCTCGGCCGGCTCGACAAACAGCGTGGCCCCCGAATCGGAGCTGCGGTGCACGATACCCGGTACCCGCCCGCGGTGCTCGGCCGCCAGCGGCAGGACAAGTCGATCTTCGTGAAAAGTGGCATTGGCGTACCGCAGCCAGCGGGTCACATGCCGGTCGCGAAGGATGCGGTCGAATACGTGCCCGATGCTGATGCGGGCATTGGCAATCTCCGTCCGAATGGCCCGGAGCTTGGCACTGGCGTCGTCGCGAACCTCGCCGCTGCCGTCAATAACTCGATGGATGACGTCCGCGATGGCCTGGAAGTCGCCGATCTTGTCGCAGACTCGCCGCAGTTCGCCGGATGCCGAGCTCAGCTTGTCGCCCCAGCGGACGATCCGGTGAGTCGCCTCGAGCGTCTCGGCAACGGTGGCGAACTCAGCCGGCTCCGGCAGGTGGGGGGGAATGGCCGAACGGACGATTTCCCGAACATCCCGAACGCCCCCAAACGGCGGGAGTCCGATCGTGGCGCTCGCCTCGATCATCTCCTCGATCTGCCGGAGCCATTGCCGAACAAGGTCCTCCCGCACGACGGGTCTTACCTTCGAGACCATTGCCCGTCCCAGCGCGCAGCTCGCATGTTCTGCCAGGATCTGACGAACACGATCGAAATCAATCTTCTCCAGCGTGTGCGTGTCCACAGCCGCATTCTACGAAACGGGCAGGCGGCCACAAAGTCGCTCGACCGGATGCTCCAGACCGCCGGGCCGCACGGCAGTACTGGCAGGGCCGTTCTGAAGCCTTGCTTCGATCCAGCCCCGGCTCCCCGACCCGCCGCAAGACGGATGGAACCCCGGCGCCAAGTGGCCGCTGGGAGATCCTTTGGTGACTTCAATATACGCTCTCGACTGGCGGGCATGTCGGCGGCCTGATGCCCCAAGATCCGTCTCCATGCGCATCTTTTGCCCGTTTGCCGGCGATTCTTGCGCGATTTTGAAAGGTCCGAGAATCCTTGCCTTCCGCGCCGAAAACATCTGAAGAGCCCACCGACCGGACGTCGATACATACGCAGCATATTATCGGAACAGGCCTGCCAGGATGGCGGCGGATTTAAGTCGAACGGTGTTGCTGAGGAACCGATAAGAAGCCCGATCACTCTCTTCTCGATGGGAACTGGATCGGGACAGTCATGGGCATGCCAATCAACACACGGGCCAGAATGGTTCGCCGAGGTCGCGGGGCAGTATGTGCGGCTATCATCACCACGTGCCTCGTGGGATGCACCTGCTTCGAGAAGGCTAAGGAGGAGAGCGAACGACCGCTTCCTCCTCCGCCAACCGAGCCGGCCATGCCCGCGGCCCAGGACGCCCAGATCACCCTCTTCGGCGAACTCCCCGAGTTGGCCCGCTTACCCTTCCATCCCAGGGCCAACGCCCCGATGAAGCAGCACTCCTTCACCGCCGAGGGAGCGGATTTCGACGTCGACGTTTCACCGGATGGAAAGAATCTGGTATTCGCCTCAACCCGGCATTCCACGCAGGCCGACCTCTATATGAAGACGGTCGACGGTGTGGCCGTCACCCAGCTCACTTCCGATCCGGCGCCCGACGTTCAGCCCTGTTTCAGCCCCGACGGCAAGAGCATTGTTTTCGCGAGCAATCGTTCTGGCAACTGGGACCTTTGGCTCATCGGTACCGACAACGGCCAGGCAACGCAACTGACCCGATCACCCTGGCACGAGATTCACCCCTCGTTCTCACCCGACGGCCGGCAAGTAGTGTACTGCATGTTCAACGTCCGGGCCGAGCAATGGGAATTGTGGATCCTTCAACTTGATCGCCCCGATGCGCGGCGAATGATCGGCGTGGGCCTCTTCCCGCGGTGGAGCCCCAAAGGCGACAGCATTCTTTACCAGCGCGCACGCCAGCGCGGCGGCAGATGGTTCAGCATCTGGCGAATCGACCTTCAGGACGGCGAACCGCGATTCCCGATCGAATTGGCGGCCAGTTCGCAGATGGCCTTCATTCAGCCGACCTGGAGCCCGGATGGCGATTGGGTGGCATATGGAACTGCTCTGCCACAGCCGGTCCCGGCTGATCCCGCCGCCGGACCCCTGCCCCCTGCTTCGCGAGGCGACATCTGGATCATGCGGGCCGACGGAACCGGACCCCGGCAACTGACCGACGGCCAGGGGGCACACTTCGGGCCCTGCTGGGCGGCGGACGGTCGCGTCTACTTCACCAGCCGTCAGAGCGGTTCCGAGAATATCTGGTCAGTCCTTGCAGAGGCGGTCGCGATGCCCCAAACCCCGCTGGCGGCGGATGATAGCGCTGCCGCGCCCGCGGGTGCCCACAGCGCCGTCGTGCCCGCCGGCAACCCGCGGGGAGGATAAGCAAATGGAGGAGAAGCGAATAAAGGGTTTTTGGGAACCAGGCGTTTAAGCTGGTCCCGAAAAGAGCCGAACTACGAACTAGAAATGTCTCGGGCCTGTGTTACCGAGCCGCAGAAGCTGACCCGGGACCGGTGCGGGCGAGCCGCAGTCGCCGTCGGGCCGCGCTGCACCATACGGAAAGGGTGCTCGATCAGGGATGATCGCCGTGGAAAGCCATAGGGTCGTCCGAGAGCCCCGGCGAGACCCTCGCCGGAACCGCGAGAACGCATGGGGGTATAGATCCAGATACTTCCTCATTCTTGCGATGCTTGGGGCGGGCTGTTCGGCAGCCCGGCAACCCATGGAACAAGAGGCCGAGCCGGCGTTGTACCTCCCCGAAGAGGTGCGCATCGCGGTGGCTCCGGCGCTGAATCATAGCGGCGGCGCGGAGTTCGATCCGGCCAGGGTGGGCGACTTGATGGCCTCCGAGCTGTCGGGACTGGAGGGGGTGAAAGTCGTCGGCGTCAGCCGTGTGTTGGCGGTTCTGGCGGAGCAGGGTGATGTCCGGATCCGGTCTCCCGAACATGCGTTGGAGGTGTGCGAGCGACTCGGAGTCGACGCGATTCTGGTCTTCGCGGTTACCGAGTACGACGCGTACACCCCCGTGGTCGGCCTGGCGGCTCAGCTTTACGGGCCGTGGCGGCCCGAGTGGCCGCAAGGCGGACTGGACCCCGTTGCCGCATCCCGCGCGGCCCGCCCTTTTCCGGTGCCACAGGGTTTCGGGGGCATCCGACCGCAAGCCCAGGTGCAGCGCACGTTCAACGCCGCTCATGAAGCCGTCCAGCGCGACGTCCAGCGCTACGCCCATTCACGGTCGGCAACCGCAGGCCCGCTCGGATGGAAAAGATACCTCGCGAGCCAGGAGGCGTACCTGAGATATTGCTGCTTCACCCTGGCCCGCGAATTGTTGTTGCAGAGGATGGAGAACAAGTCGGCAGCGGCCGTTGCCGCCGCCGGGGAGACGGGACAATGAACCATGTTCGGCAGCTCTCGTTGGTGAAAGGCAACCACCGGTACGTGTTCCGCTACAAGGCCGGGGAGGAGCCGTCCATCATCGCGGTGTTCGCCTCGATGGCGGCGGACCCGGAACACGATTTCGATTGGTTCGACGCTGCCGTTCTTTCGTACCAGATGGGTCGAAGACTCGAGATGGATCTCGAGAAAACGCCGGCTTGAGGTCGCTGGTTCGGATGCGAGCGAACGGCCACAGAGCCAGGTTGATAAACGCAGGCAATCGCCGCCGGTGCTAGAAAGTCATGAGTGAAACGACCTTGATCGATGAATTCCTTAATTACCTTCGTTTTGAGCGGCACTTCTCTCCGCATACCGCCAAATGCTACGCAGCCGATCTGCACCAGTTCGTGGAGTTCCTTGGCGGCCCGGCGGACTTTCAGGGCTCAACCCCCCCCTCCACAACGACTGGGCAGCCTCCGGCCGGCGGAGCAGCCCCTGCCGCGCCGACACGCGCCCAGGTTGACACCCGTGAAGTCCTCAAAGGCGTCCAGACCGAGGACGTGCGGAGGTTCCTGGCCTTCCTGACCGACCGCGAGTACTCAAAGAGCACGACCGCCAGGAAGCTGGCCACCTTGCGCAGCTTCTACAAGTTCTGCCTAAAGCGCGGTTATGTCTCGGCCAACCCGCTTTCGGCCATCCGTACGCCGAAGCAGGAGAAGCGCCTGCCGAAGTTCCTCGAGGAGGACGAGGTCCGCAAGCTCCTTGAGACCCCCGACGTGTCCACGCTGCTTGGCGCACGCGACCGCGCCATGCTGGAGACCATGTACTCCACCGGGGTTCGCGTAAGCGAACTGGTCGACCTCAATATCGAGGATGTGGATACCGCCAACGAGTGCTTGCACATCCACGGCAAGGGAAAGAAAGAGCGGCTCACGCCGATCTCGCCCACCGCCCTGGCCTGGATCAAACACTATATGGACATGCGCCGGGCCGACCCGCGAGCGTCGACCTTCGACCAGAAGCCCGTGTTCGTCAACAAGCACGGGAAACGCCTCAGCACTCGAAGCGTGCGCCGCAAACTCGACAAGTACCTGTCCATCTGCGGCCTGGACCCGTCCATCAGCCCCCACACGCTGCGGCACAGCTTCGCGACCCACATGCTTAACCGCGGCGCCGACCTGCGCGCGGTCCAGGAGCTGCTCGGTCATCAGTCTTTGTCCACCACCCAGATCTACACCCACGTGACCACCAGCCGAATGAAACAGGCATACGACAACGCTCATCCGAGGGCTTGAAACGGCACTGACGGCAATAGCACTGCGTTTGAAAACCAACGACAGCTTCGACCGAGAGGCACCCCTTGTCCGGGTGCCTCTCCTGTTTTCCAGTTGACTTTTCAGCATCTGAAAGCATTAGATTGGGTAGAGTGGCTGTGGATACGTCGCTCATACATAAGGAGCTTCGGCGTGAGCCGTAACTCGATGATTCATAAGCCATTGCACGCAGGGTAGTCGTCAGTGGAATAATAGTCATCATACATTCATCTTCCCGCCCGACGACTCATACATCCCCGTCCGCAGCCATTCGAATCGCGGCCACACCGCATCGCCCGCATTGCGGGCCGGGGTGACCGCAACAAAAGGACAAGAGCACAGGTTCGTCTCAGCCGTTCGGTCAGGGCCGTGCCGTGTGCCCGACCAGGGTCCGCGCGCCTGCCCGAACGTCACCGGAGCGTGCAACGACCGGCGAACGTCGCCGGTTCGTCTGCGGATAACTCGTGGTCTCAGCCGTCGGTCCGGCAGCCTCGGCCGGCGGCGGCGCCGGAGGTTGTCATCATGCAGCACGAGTGGCCGAGAGACGGCGGAAGAGCTGGACCCTGCGATCGACAATGTCCAGGCAGCCCGTTCTCATATTTCTCATACCCGATTCGATCCCTTCCGCCATCAAGCGGCAACCTCATGATGCACCGGACAAGCCGAAGGCGCGAACAGCATGTGCGAAAGCACAGGAGGTGTCATCATGAGGCGCAAGAACCGATGTGGTTTCACTCTCATTGAACTGCTGGTGGTGGTGTCGATTATCGCCCTGTTGATCGCGATTCTGCTGCCGAGCCTGACCATGGCCCGCGAATTGGCCAGGCGGGCAGCCTGCGCGGCCAATCTGAGCGGGATCGGCAAAGGTTTCTACACCTACGCGATGGACAACGGGGATTCTTGTCCGATTGCCGCCCCTAACTCGACGATGAATCCCAACCCGTCTCCGGTGGAGTACTACAACATGACCGGCAAGAACGGCGGCGCCGGAACTCTCGGCGACCCCGGCCGGCAGCCCAGCGGCAGCTATTGGGCCCAGTTGTCCACGACTCGGACCTTCTGGCTGCTGGTGAAGATCAACGGTACCTCGTCCCGTTCCTTCATCTGCCCGTCCAGCGGCGACGCGCCCGACAACGCCGAGAACCCGGCCGACTATTGGGATTTCATGGCTGCAAGCCCCGGGACGGACCAGCACCGCGGGTGGGCTGCCAACCGGAACAACGAGACCCATGTCAGCTACGGCACACAGGTTCCATACGGCTCCAAAGGCAGGCCGGGCATCGAAGCCGACCCGCGGATGGCCCTTGCCGCCGACAAGGGCCCATACGGCGGCGTATCGCTGGGTAATCCCCAGATCATTGCTCCGCCGCCGGGTATCGATTTGCGGAATGTCAGTCCCGACGAGTGCATGCCGTACAACTCCGGCAACCATGGCGGCCTGGGCAGCGGCCAGGGGCAAGTGGTGCTGTTCGTCGACAGCCACGCCGAGTTTCTGAACAAGCCGGTCGTCGGTGCGGCAATGGACAACATTTACACCGCCTGGAACCTGAACGGGAACCAGCCTGAGCCCACGTCGCGCTATTGCGGCAGGCGTCCATCGGCTGATCTGCCCTCGCTCGTTCCGGCAGCGGACAGCGACACGCTGATCTACCCGTGATCCGGGCCGACATCACCCCCCGGGAGGGTCGGCTCGGGCGGTCGGGCTATGGCCGGCGGGGGCAACCAGCCACCCGCCGGCTGCCCGGCCCGGCAGATGGCTGTCCTGCATTTGCCCGAGCATGCTCAGCCGGTATTGCCATCACGTGAACCGATATCTAAGCTGGCGACGAAAACCGGGGCCGGCTCGCTCGACGCCGCTGTCCGGACGGCATTGCCCGCAACCGCGGTTTCCCCGAGGGCAACGTATCGTCGACCTTCCGATGTCCCCGTGTTGGCTGAAACGCAGCCGGGATTGTGTGGCGTTTCCATTTGCCGCAGTTTTTGGAGATCTTTTTCAGTGACCAAGCACGAGAACTACCGGCGTTACGGCGACGCATCTCCGCTACCGCGTCGCCAGTTCGCCAGTGACAACTATGCCCCTGTTTGCCCTGAGGCTTGGGAGTCGATGGCCGCGGCCAACCGAGGCCACGCCCCCTCGTATGGTGAGGACGCGTGGACGCGCAAGGCCTGCGATCTGATCCGCGAGGCCTTCGAAACCGATTGCGAGGTCTTTTTCGTGTTTAACGGTACGGCAGCCAACTCGCTGACCATCGCCACTCTCTGCAAGCCGTACCACAGCGTCATCTGCCAGGACATGGCCCACGTCGAGACCGACGAGTGCGGCGCGCCCGAGTTCTTCTCCAGCGGCAGCAAGGTGCTGCACGTCCCCGGCAGGGACGGAAAGCTCGATCCCGCCGGCGTCGAGCACACCGTCAAGCGGCGAAGCGACATCCACTATCCCAAGCCGCACGCTCTCAGCATCACCCAGGCCACCGAACTGGGTACGGTCTATTCGGTCGAGGAACTGTGCGGGCTCGGCGACTTGGCCCGAACATTGGGCCTGAAGATTCACATGGACGGAGCCCGTCTGGCCAATGCGCTCGTGAGCCTTGCGGTCAGCCCGAAGGAAATCACCTGGAAGGTCGGCGTGGACGTGCTTTGCCTGGGCGCCACCAAGAACGGCGGATGCTTGGGCGAAGCAGTGGTCTTCTTCGATCGCAGCCTTGCGGATGAGTTCGACTATCGGTGCAAGCAGGCCGGCCAGCTTGCCTCCAAGATGCGTTTTCTGGCAGCGCACTGGATTGGCCTGCTGGAACACGGGACTTGGCTGCGACATGCTGAAAATGCCAATCGCTGCGCCCGCCGCTTGGAGGAGCAGCTTCGGCGGATACCGGGCGTGCGCATTATGTTTCCCTGCCAGGCGAATTCCGTCTTCGTCGAGATGTCGCCTGCCATGGTCGAGGCGCTCCACCAACGCGGCTGGCATTTCTACACCTTCATCGGCTGCGGCGGCGCCCGCCTGATGTGTTCGTGGGACACAACGGATGAAGACGTCGACGCCTTCGTTGCCGACGCTCGCGAAGTCGCGGCACAGTAGGGCCGATGCCATCCTCGGCTCACCCGCCCGGCTGGCAGGTCACGATCCGCGCACCGGCCGAGGTGCCGGACGATCGTCTTGACCGCCCGATCCTCCGTCGATACCTTGGTCCCTTAGTGCCGCCGATCGCCGCCTTCAGAGCGGCCGGCGGCCCTCCAATGAACCGGCCCAACGGCCAGAACCCGCAGGCCGTGGAACCGTAAGTCCATTGGAATCAGCAGCTTGGAGAGGTGCCGGAGTGGCTGATCGGGCAGCCTTGGAAAGGCTGTGTACGGCTTGTCTGTACCGGGGGTTCGAATCCCCCCCTCTCCGTTGATCTCCCTTCAAGAGTGGGCTTTGCGTATTGCAGGTGACGCTGCGCGTGGAATCTGCAAGCGTTTATAGCCTCCGTTTGCCGCACGGCCGCTTTTCCTCTGCCCGATGTGTTGGACAAGGCAGCAGGATGGGCCCCAAGCATGTTGAGACAGCCGATTCCCTCGCTTGCTCCGGGTTGTGCCCTCAGTTGCGATGCCGTCCGGCAGTAACCGCTTCCGTCATCTCTGTGCTGTGCAGACGCCGGCCAATCTCGCCGGCCTCGGCCGCCGTCAGCGTGAATGCGTTCCCCAGGCCGTGATGGCATCGCTGGCACACGCAAGACACCGGCACGCCCGCGCGGCCTTGTTCATCCAAGCGGACCCGTGTACCGTCAGCGGAAAGTATATCCGTCGGATCAAGGGCACTCGTATCGATATGCACCAAGTGACTTCGCGTATCGCCGATGGAGACGATTTCGCCCCTCGGCAGCTCGACGTCGCGGCACGACCCATTGCTCGCCACGAGCGGCATGTGGCAACTCTCGCATCGCACGGCCTCAACGTAGTCGCCCCACTGGAACACGTTGCCTTCATGGGACGCCGTGTCGAAATCGAGGTGGCAGTTGCCGCACGTGTTTCGCAATCCGTTTTCCCGATCGCGCAGAATGGAGGCGTGCGGGTTGTGGCAGAATGTGCAGGAGAAGCCTTGGTGGGGACTGGCGGCAAACTCCGCGTACTGCTGGCGGCCAAGGATGCATTTGCCTTCGACCGCGATCTCGGAAGGCTCGTCCTGGTTCACATGACACGTCGCGCAGATGCCGCCGCTGGAGTCCACCGTGAGTTTCCCGGCGGCCGGGTCCAGGAGATGACGGCTGCCCGGCCCGTGGCAGGCCTCGCACTGCACGCCGGCTTGCGACCATGTTCCTTCGATTCCCGGAAGGTTGCCCTGCCGCCGGCCTCCGTTCATGGCCAGTGATTCGGGACCGGTAGTATGGCATCGAAAACAGTCTTCGCCGAAAGGATGGGGCGCAACCTGCTCCGGCTTGAATGGGACGAAACCCGCGGGCAACAGAGCGGCGGGGTTGGCCAGATTGTATTGTGTGAACGTACCTGCGGTACCGTCCGTCAGGAGGAAGCCCGCGGTATCGACGAAGAGGGCCGACTTGGCGGACCCGCCGATGACGAAACTGATATCGGACCAGTCGAGACCCGCGGGCGGATTCGGAGCCTCGCCCAAGCCCGGCGTAGCGGGGTATTCGGGAGCGATGCCCTCGACCACCTTCAGGGCGTGGCTGTGACCATGTCGGGCATGGAGCGACCCTGGAGCCGGGTGACAGGCCGCGCAGGTTATGGCGCCGACGTACTCCGCCGGAATATCGTCGCCGTTGTTTGGGGGATCGTCCGGGGGCCAGACGATGCCCGGGTCGCACCCGGCAAGCGCAATCATCGCCATTAAACCGGCGACAAGCACCGTGCCAACCGAAGGGAGACCGGTCATACCACCACCCAGATGACTTGACCTGATGGGCGTTTTCCACATCGACACCCCAACAGTCACACCCAACAGCATAAACAGTGTCACACACGATGGCAAAGTCGCGGTAATAGTTCTGAGCAGTATCGACCTTGTGAATGGCTATGGCCGGGTGAAGGGCCCCATGGACGTCAAAACACTGGCATGTTACCAAGTTTGAACCGAAACGCCTACTGCAACACTGGTTTCAACCGGTGCTTATTCGCCGCTTGCCCCACAGCCTCGCTGCAACCTTCACCGTGGCGGTTTTCGACGAATGATTCGCGACCGGTGCATTGGGCTTGTCATCCGGTTGAGAAATCGCGTATCATGGCATATTGGAATGCAGCGGATGCGCTTACGCGACTCGGGGGGCAGCCGGACGGGGCGGCTGTTGATCCGCCAAAACAGTCGGAAGGAAAAGCACCGATGGTTTTCTTCATTCGTCTGCGCGCTGTTGTGGCGAAAACCTGTCTTGTTGTTGCCGCGGCGGTCTTGTGCCCGGCACAAATGTGTGTCGTCAGCGATGTCGACGTCGACGCAGACGGCTGGCCGGACAGTGTTGATCGGTGCCCTTTGGATCCGAACAAGAGGGCCCCCGGCTTTTGTGGCTGCGGGAGCCCAGAGACCGATACCGATGGAGACGGAGGACCGGATTGCATCGACCAATTCCCCGACGATCCTCTAAGTATCTACCATTATCACGACGTTGATGATGACGATGATGATTGTGGGTGCGGCGGCTCAGATAACAAGTGATACCGGCCGGACCCTTTCGCGGGCGGCAGACGTTGAGCCGCCCAAGAGATCGAAAGGAGGAGTCTCAGTGGCATCGAGAAAACACCCCGGCAGCTTTCTTCTGAAGCTCTGCCTCACCGTGCTTGCGGGTGTTTTGTGCACAGCACAGATGTGCGCAGTCAGTGGGCGCGACACCGACGGGGACGGCGTGCCAGACGCCGCAGACCTTTGTCCCACGGATCCGGACAAGACTGCCCCGAAGATTTGTGGCTGTGGTGTACCGGAAACCGATACCGACGGTGACGGAGCCCCGGACTGCATCGACCAGTTCCCGAATGACCCCAACAGCATCTTCGAACAAGACGATTGTGGGTGTGGCGGGTGAGCAGAAAGCGAACACCGGGCCCTGTTGGCAGAGGCCTGACGGTCACCTTTGGTGAATGGACCGGGCGCGTACGAACGGCGACGGCAACAATGTGGCCGGGTTCACGAATGGTTTCGAATCGGCGGGAGCCGCAACAAGACCGAGGGCGACCGGAGGAGCTGAAAAGCGGCGTATGAGCAAGTCCAAACGCATGTTGTTCCGATCCTGGCGGAGCGCGGCCCTTGGACTTGCGGTGATTGGCCTCGCCTGTGTTTGGGGAGGCAGTACCTGCACCCCTGAACATCCTGTCCCTCCGTTTCCGCAGCAGGCCTGGCCCACGAGTCTGCATGCCACACGCCGTGGCAAGGCCACATTCTACAACGCCGAAAACGGCGGTTTCGGAACGCTGACCGGTATTGCCATCGAAGACCTCTGGTGCCAGGACTGTCACGCGAACACCCGGGCGGACGGAACGCCAATTGACAGTAGTACCTATCGGCCCGACTGCTCCGATTGCCACATCACCCCCGGCGATGCCGTAGCGGAAATCATCTGCCTCAAATGCCACGACCGCCGTAGAATCGAACGAAACCGCTTCACCGATGTCCACCGGGACCAGGGCATGACTTGCATGGATTGCCATACCACCCGCGAGATGTGCGGCGACGGGACGCCTTATCCGTCAATGATGGAACCGGGGGCCATGGACGTTACCTGCGAAGGATGCCACGCGGATCGACCAGACAATACCTCCCATTCCGTCCACGCCTCACGGGTACACTGCTCCTCCTGCCATGCCCAGGCGGTCGTCGTCTGCTACAACTGTCACTTTCAGCAGGATCCCGGGGCAGGGCGGCCGACGACTCATGTGGGGCCGGTCATGCGCGAGTTTACATTCCTCGCTCGGCACGCGACCACCGGCCAGGTGCACACCGCAACCATGGTACCCGCCGTCTGGGAAGACTCGTCCTTCGTTCTGATAACGCCCTATGCCTCTCATACCATCACGGCCAAGGGACGACCCTGTGACGCGTGCCACTACAACCAGACCGTGCGGAAATACGCGGAGACAGGCCGGATCACGGTGACCCGCTGGGATGCCGACGAATCACAACTCATCCAGCCACGGGGCGTGATCCCCGTCCCGCCCGACTGGCGACAGGCAATGCAGTTCGATTTCATCGAGTACTTGCGCAACCCTGACCTGCCGGAGGATGATCCGGGCCAATGGGGTTTTCTCAAATCCGGTGCCGACCTCATGCAGATGATGTACGCCGAGCCCCTCACCGTCGAACAGATGGATCGCTTGGAGGTTCAAAGGTATCGAGACTGAGGCCATTCGCGTTCGTCTGGAGCAGCCGGCGCTTTTCCGGATGGTGGTAGTACAGGAAGCGGGCAAGCCCTTCACTGCCATGACAGGCGCTGCACAGATTGGGGACGACGTAAGGCCGCAGCAACGCCTTCAGCCCGCGACGCTCGGGTTCACTCGCCGTAGACGCATCGACGGGCGGCAGACCTCCCGACGCCGCTCGGCCATGCGGCAGATGACAGGTCTGGCAGGTGACCCGGCCCTCTTGTCCCAAGCGTCCTTGGTTGTCTGCCAGAGGCAGGAAACCCGGTTGTCCGCTTGCCGCCACGTTCCGCAGGCCGCCGACGGGATGCAATGTCACGCGGACAAGCGTGCTGTGACCGCCCGCACCGTGGCATTCCAGACACGGCTCCATGTCCGACGAAAGCTCCTTGACCGCCCCGGCGAATCGGTCGACCGTTTGCGGGCCTGACGTGTCGTCATGTATCACGTGGCAGGGAGCGCAGAATCGCGCCGAGCGATCGTCGTCCATAGCGGCGAAGCGACGCTGCATGAACTCCTGGGAGTGCATGGTGCTCTCGATGGCCCGGGCGTTTTCGTGGCATGCAAGACATGCCGCGGGCGACTTGTTCGGATCGTCGCCTCGTACCAAGGCATGGTCGTCACGCGAATCGCCGTGCACATCGTGGCAACTGGCGCAGGTCACAAAACCAGCCGGCGATTGCCTGCACCGGTCATCATAGAGAGGATAGCATGAATCGACCCAAGCGACCTTTCCTGTGGTCGATGCGCCGCTTGGATGTCGAAGCGCAGGCGCGGCTTCAGCAGCCGATTGTGCGTCATCCGCGTGACAGGCCAGACACATCTCATCAGGATTCTCCGGGCGCTCACCGGTCGCCGACCAGAGCAGCGGGCTCATCGTGCCGTGAATACCGTGGCAGAAGCCGCACTTGCCGGTCTCAGAAGGTCCACGGTCGCGGGCATTCCTCAAATCCGGCTTGTTCCCGAAGTCATGGCCGCCGGCCAACCTGGCAACGTGGCCTTCGTGGCACTCGCCGCAGATTCGATCGGCTTGATCGACCAGAAAACGGCCGTGGTCCGTCCGATGCGGATCATGGCAGGTCACGCAGACCAGTTGGCGGGAACCGGCTGGTTGGGTACTCAATGAAGTGAACAGCTTGCTGGTCGTAGCGCGATCCGCAGCCAACTCCAGCGGGTGCCCGAACGGAAGGCGCGTGACCTTCTCTGCGCAGCGTCCCGCCTGGTGACAGGTAGTGCAGGTACCTGAAGGATCAGCCGGCTGAGGGTCAGGGCGTCGGGCATATTGATGGATGCTGTGGCAGGGACCACAGGGCCCGCTTTGAGCAGGCGTCTGACCAAGCCGGTTGCGCTCCGATGGGGCACTCTGCCGAAGATCGTGAGCCGAGTCTGCCATCCGTCCCTGCTCGGGGTGACAGCGGGTACACAAGCGGCTGTCGGTCAGCGTGTCGGCGAGCAAGTACCGATCGGTGACGCCGTCGTGCATCTTGTGGCACGACAGACAGGTGATTGTGTCGTCTGCTCCAAGCCGTCCCCCCATGGCGACGATTGCCTGGCGCTGCACGTCGTCCGAGAGCGGCGGCGATTGTGGATGCTCGCGAGGAGTGTCGCTCCTCCACAAACCAGGTCGCATTTTGGCATGACAATTCACACAAAGCTGACCGGTGTCGGCGCCCGGCACAAGAAGATGATCCTCGCGCGAACCGTGGGCCATGTGGCAGACACGACATGTGAGGTCACGCGGATCGGGCCCTTGGCGAGATTCGGGCTCGATCAGCTCCTCGGGAATGGCCCACGGCACGCCTTCCACAGGATGAACACGAGCGCTTGGCCTGCCGGTCCTTTCGACATGGCACGCACCACACAGCTCGTTGCCGGAGTTGGCTCTTCGCAGGGAAACGGCCGTGGCCATGTCATCCGTCTCGCCGGACGGGTGGGCGCAATGACACGTCCGGCACGAGATCTTCCCGTTGACCATCGGAAGGTCGGCCGGGACCTTCATTGATGCCGGCGGCTCCACTCCCGACCGATGACCGTGTTCCTGCCAGACAAGGCGGCGCGAATCGGCGACGGACCCATCGTGACACGAGAGGCACATGTCGGGTCGGCTGACAGCCGGCTCCACAGCCTCATTCAGCGAGAGCTTGATCAGAGCCGTGGCTGACGCCGGCCCCGGCGGCTGCAGCCACTCAATGTGACATACCGTGCACGACTGAGGTTGCTCGGGCACAAATTGGGGGCGCGACGGCGTCGGTACAGTGCCAGGCTCGTCCTTCTCGCTGATTTGAAGCCGCCTGACCCGACCGGGTTGAACTTCAACGACGTAGATTCGGCCTTGCCGGTCAAACGCGAGTCCTGCCGGAGTGACAAAGCGCATCGGCTCGCCTTGAGAATCGCGCAGAACGTCGATGAAGCGACCGTCGGTCGCGAAGATCTGCACGACGCCGAGCAGGTTGTCACTGATCCAGACTCTGTCCTGAGAGTCGCAGGCAATGCCCTTAGGCCGGTACAACTGGCCCATATCAATGCCGTAGGTACCAATAATGCCGATCAGATGCCCTTTGCCGTCCAGGACGCACGCTCGACCATTGATCACATCAGTAACCAGCAGATCCTGGCCCCGGTTGCAGTCGATCATGAACGGGTAGTGAAAGCGACCCGGCGTCTCGCCTCGCGATCCCACAATCGCTAGCTGATGGCCTTCGCGATCCAGGTGCAGCAACCGGTGACCGTCGTTGTCCACAACCCAGATGCCTCTGTCCTCGGCTAGCGGCAACACATCCGTCGGGTCTGCCGGAGGCCTGCCTTCCGCCGGGGGCAGGGTGATCAGTCGATCAAGGCGACCATCGGCTCCCCTGACGAGCAAGCGGCCATGGCCGGTGTCCGCGATCCATAATCGACCCGCTGAGTCGGTCTTGATTCCTACCGGCCGGGACAACGACTCCTCGCCAACCTTCCGAATCTCCGCCATGAACTGCCCTGCGGGGTTGAACATAACGACGCGGTCATTGGCCCCGTCGGCTACGAACACGGTACCGGCTGAGTCCACCGCCACGGCGGTGGGCAGCAGCAGAGCCGTCTGGCCGGGCGGCGTCCGGAACTCGTCGATCTCGCTTGCAACGAAGACGGTCCGCGCCGACGCCGGCCCAACCGCCCCGAAGATCAGCATCCAGGTCGGCAACGTCCAACAACAGCGAGATATGCGTCGCCTCAATTCCATCCCGATCCCCAACTGCCGTTCTCAAGGCCGTTGTCTTGAAGATGAACCTCAGTAATAATGGGCGTCGCGACGTCGCGTGTCACGTCGGTTGTGCAGCATTCGCGGTTGCGGGCTGTATCTCCACAGGCCGGTGCAGAC
>Ga0116145_1001590_pt1 | contig 22397 bp, 23 predicted proteins | sample AD_JPNHG1_MetaG_FD_89747 | JGI IMG/M metagenome (GOLD analysis project Ga0116145, IMG submission 89747) | Active sludge microbial communities of municipal wastewater-treating anaerobic digesters from Japan - AD_JPNHG1_MetaG | ecosystem: Engineered > Bioreactor > Anaerobic > Digestate | place... | reverse complement strand
TTAGCAAGAGATTTTTTTGAATAAGTGCAAATTATATTTAAAAATTAGCCCTTTGATACATCAAGATCAAGCAAAATAAGACGTGGATATTTTTTATTCAAATAAATATTATTTTCAAGAGTAAAAATCAAATCCAGTGCCTCATTCATGGAGTAATATTCTTGCATCTTCTCAAAAAGGTTCCACCCTATGACATGAAGGCCATTTTTTAAAACAAAGCGCCCGTGTTTTTCGCCATTTCCAAAGGCAAAAAAAGAAGTAATCCTCACACCCTTTGACATAAAAACAGGCTCTTCATTTGACTTGCCAAAGGGCTCAAGAAGATAAAGCGAATCTATAAAATCTGCACTTATATCCTCTATATCAATGATCAGGTCAGCCTTAAGCCTTTTGCAGGAACTCTCCAGCACGACCGCTCTGTCTATCTTTGAAATTACCTCATAGAGATTTTCTTCTTTAACTGTAAAGCCAAAAGCCTGGGCATGACCACCTATTCTTTCAAACATGGAAGAAAAAGGCTCTACAAATTTAAAAAAATCAAAATCATCATAGCTTCGACCAGATCCCTTTATGTATCCAGGTAAATTATCCCTTGCTGCAATAATAACTGGCTTTTTAATAAAATCTGCAACTCTATTTGCAATGAGCCCTGCTATGCCGCTTTTGACATCTTCATCAATATAGAAAAATATATTATTAAAATCAGAGTTTTCCTCGGACTTTATTTTATCTTTAAGCTTATCAGTGATAGAAGCCACAATCTTTTTTCGCTCATTATTAATACGCTCAATTGATTTTATAAGATCAAAAAGATCTTCATAGTTTTGGGTAAGGAAAAATTTTACAGTGAGAGAAGTCTCTCCTAATCTACCTGGAGCATTAAGCAAAGGTGCCACACTCCAGCTTATTTTTTTTGATGATGGATCTGAATTATTAAGCAATGTGGAAATACCAATATGACCTTTTCCCTCTCTGTAACATCTCAAACCAAGTTTGGTTAAAATTCTATTCTCCCCAACAAGAGGCATAACATCTGCAATAGTCCCAATTGCAACAAGACTGAGATAATACTCAATCCTCTCCATAACCTTTGGATAGCTTCTCATCTCAATCTCAAGAAATATCTTTAAAAACAGATCCTCATCCCTAAAACGCCCCTTTATCAAAAAAATATGAGCGAGTCTCTCCAGCAAGTTATTATCATCAAAATCCGTTCCAGTGAAAAATTTTGCAAGTCCCCTTAAAGTATTTATGTCATTTTTAGAAAACTCAAGTCTTATAAAAATATCTATCTCTTCCTGTATATTGCAACCGAGGACAATATTGTCATTTCCAATAATTTCTCTTGCTCTAAAGTTTATAAACTCACTTAATCCAACTTCAATTACATCAGAATAAACTCCGTTACATACCCTTCTTATAAGCAATCTATCACCATCACCATGGATAAGCACAAAGGATTTGTCAAAAGTACCTGTAAAACTCAAAAGAAAGGCATGGGCAAGTTTAAAGGCAACCCCCACTCCTGCCAGGCTGTCAAAGGGATAACTGCAACTGCTACATTTGGGATTTATAATAATGGCATCAGGCAAAATCAAATCAGGCTCATGATGATCTGTAACAATTATATCAATGCCCTTCTGTCGCGCATAGCTTATTTCTTCAATATCTCTTATGCCAGAGTCGACAGTGATTAAAAGAGATATATCATTGGCAATGAACTCATCAATTATGTCACATGTGAGACCATAGCCTTCATCATCTTTTAAATATCTGATAAAGGGCTCCTGATAGCATTTTGAAAGGACATCAAACACTATTGCCAGAGAGGTTATTCCATCCAGATCAGAATCTGCAAATATAGCAATCTTTTCCTTTTTTGAGATAGCTTGCTTAATTCTCAAAACAGCCTCCCTAACCCCACTCATCAAAAAGGGGCTATGAAGATCACTCATAGAGGGATATAAAAAGCGATATATCTCTGCAGGAGTTTTTATATCGCGCATATATAGCAGGGCAGCAAGATTTTCTTCAATAGCGCATTCAGCACTATTGACTTTTATAGCACAAAAAGTAGCTTCACAGATCTGAATTTTATCTTCCATGCTTGAACGCTTTTTCAGTAGCCTTTTGAGCTAAAAAAATAGCCTTATCATTTTGGGCTTTAGTAATTACTTCAAATTTTAAATTTAACTTCTCTGAAAGTTCTTTAATCTGTTCAAGATATTTCCCAAGCTCAGGCAACCTATCTCTTGACTTGCCTTCAATATACCTCATGAGAGTTTCTGAGCTTATTCGCAACCTTACCTCACTTGCTTCTATATGTTTGGCAAGTCTGATGGCTCTTATCACAGCCATTGCCTCGCAGACGAGATCACTCTTTTTACCAATATAATCCGATAGTTTGCCCACCTGTCTGTTTTCCTTATCAAAAAGGACTATACCAATTCCTGAACGATTTGTTTTTTCATTAAACAGTCCTGTTGCATAGATTGTAATGGATGACTTAACAGGTATAACCGAGAGATCAGCTCCCTGTAAAATTTCCCTGATGCTATTTACTTCTTTAACAGTTGTAGGAGCTTCTGGTTCAGTTGATTTTTTTTTAATAATTAATTTCTTTTTTGCCAGAGGTTTTTCATATTTCAAAAGCAATTCCCTTGCATCATTTATTATCTTCACAACATCAACAGTTTCGCAGCTGGACATCTCCGCTATTTTTTCGATGCTTTTCCCCTCTGCGAGAAGTTGTAAAACTCTATCAATATTTAGCAACATCCAACACCACCAATTAATAAATAAATCTTCCACAATTTGTGCATGAGACTATCTTTTCTCCCTTTGAAGCCTCAGCAGCCAGGCTGGAGGGAATCTGAAAGTTACAGTGACCACAGATCTCACCATTTATCCTTGCAATAGCCTTCCCATCTTTTGAGCCTATAAGTTTAAGAAAACGAGTTTTACTTTGAGGAGAGAGTTTCTCCACAAGAGCGTAAAAGCTCTCCTTAGACTCTGCAAGTTTTTTTTCTTCCAGAAAAATCTTACTTTTAATGAGTTCTATGTCGTTGCTAACCTGCTTATCTGTTTCATCCCACTCAATTTTAAGCTGTGAAATTTCATCTTCCAGAGAATCGATCCTATCCATAAGTTCAAGAACAAAATTCTCACAATTATCTTTATCTGCTGATATCTTTTCCAATTCCTTTTGGTAGGCCTCAATCTCCCGTTCAGACTTTAAACTGTCTTTCTTTTGTTGAAGCTTTTTAATTTTTTCTTCTATCTCTTTTAAAGTAGACTCAGCTTCTTTAGATTTAAGTTTCTGAGATTTAATCAAAGCCTCTTTCTTTTGAAGCTCATTTTTTAAATCTTCACGATTTTTATTCCATATCTGGATTGATTTATTAAATCTTGAAATTTCAGATTCGCAAAGCATTACATTATCCCAATAATGCTGCAATTCTATCATTATTTTTATTTCCTCATTCATTAGCACCCTGATATATTTTAAAAGGATTTGTTTCCAGTTGAGAAATAATAATACTCGTTGACTCTCTATCAATAAAAATATCTTCAATATGCATAGCAAGCAACTTTTTAAAAATAATCTCAGTTGCAAAATGACCAGCATCAATCAAGGCCACACCAGCATCAATGGCAAATTTAGCGTGATGATAGCCAATATCCCCTGTTAATATGCAATCTGGATTAAAAAGATCAATAATTTTTTCAACTGAACTACCTCCAGATCCATTTAAAAATGCTATTGTTTTTATAGTATGAACAGGATCCCCTGTGTATACAACAGTATCAAGCTCAAGCTTATTCTTTGTTAGCTCAAGGAGTGATTGTAAGGTTAAAGGGCTTTTCAACACAACAAAGGAACCAAGCCCAATCTCCTCTTCTCCTGCCAATGTCTTTTTTAATAGGACCTCACCTTTCCCAAATCCAAGAAATTCAGAGAGATAACCATAGGCAAACTTATCAAAATTTGTGTGCAAAGAAAATAGAGAGGTCTTTGATTCAATAAGGCGAACAATTATTCTGCTCCTTACATCATCAGAAATAATATTTTTTATTGGTCTAAAAATTAGAGGATGATGAGATATAATTAAGTTGCAGTGATTCCTCACTGCATCCTCAACAGTTTCCAGTGAAACATCAAGGCATACATAAACTCCTTTAAGCTGCTCATCCTTAAATAAAATTTGAGAGCCACTGTTGTCAAAATCCTCTTGGTAATAAAGCGGGAATTTTTTTCCCAGCGCCTCTGTTACATCAATTATCTTCATAATAAATTCCTGTCATTTATAATATAAGCATAGCATCGCCATAAGAAAAAAATCTATATCTCTCTCTAACTGCTTCTTTATATGCTCTCATAATTCTGTCATATCCTGCAAAGGAAGCAACAAGCATAAGCAATGTGGAATAAGGAGTGTGAAGATTGGTAATAAGGCCATTTACAGATTTTACCTTATATGGCGGATATATAAAAATATCTGTCTGACCGTTGCCAGGCCTATTTTTCCCATCAAAAAAAGTGCTTTCAAGAACACGCAAGGTAGTTGTGCCAACTGCAATAATCCTTCTGCCAGATTTTCTTGCAGAATTTATACGTGAGGCTACCTCATCACTTAAAAAAAACTTTTCACTATGCATCTTATGTTTTGATAGATCGTTATCCCTCACAGGACTAAATGTGCCCCATGACACAAAGAGAGTAATAAATGCAATGTCGCATCCCTTCTTTGAAATGTTGTCCAAAATCTCTGGAGTAAAATGCAATCCGGCAGTGGGAGCTGCAACTGCTCCTGGAACTGAGGCATAAACAGTCTGATATCTTTCAAAATCTACTTCTACATTTTCCCTATGTATGTAAGGAGGAAGTGGAACCTCTCCTATTTCTCTCAAAAGCTCTTCTGTCAAAGGAACATTGCTTTCAATAAAAAGAAACTCCTCTTCTTTGTCCATAATCTTAAAAAAAAGGGAGTCATTTTTCAGTGGATGAATAATTTCACCACCTGCAAGGCGTTTAGTTCTGTTAGAAATAATTTTCCAGTGATAATCATCAATTTTATCAGTAAGAACAATCTCAAGCTTGCCACCAGATTGCCTCTTGCAATATATTCTGGCATTTATAACTCTGACATTATTAAAAACTAACAGATCCCCTTCTTTAAGAAAATCAGTGATATTTTTAAAATAGGAATGCAAAAAGGTGTCGCTTTTTCTATCAATAACAAAAAGCCTTGAGTTGTCCCTTTGTTGAGCAGGGAACTGAGCAATAAGCTCCTCTGGTAGATCATAAAAAAAATCTTCTAAGGTAAAGTTAACTTTTTTCTCCATCAGTTAACAAGATTACCAGAGCCCCTTTTATGTGCAAGATAATTATTATTAATTCGTGTAAGTTTTACATCTTTATAATAATAGGTCAAAATCTTTTCATAAGAAAATCCATGCTCTGCCCTGCCCTTTGCTCCCCATTGGCACATGCCAACTCCATGGCCCCAACCTCTGCCTTTTATATAAAAAACATTGCCTCTCTTTTCTGCTGTAAAAAAAGTACTCCGGAGCCTCTCTGGAGAGATCAATAATCTAAACTGATTACCTGTCAGATTTATTGTCCCATTGCTATGAACTATCTCTACAGAGCTAACTCTATCATCAAATTTTTTAAAGGAGATCTTTGAGATCTTTCCCATCCTTTGATATTTTTTTCTAAGTGCTTCCTCTATTTCTTTTAATGACAGCTCAATAGTCCATTGATAATGAGGGGAGTCCTTTGAGTATGTGCAGGGGACTCCTTCAAGATATGGCAAATCCTCCCCTGAAAATACGTACTTATCATCCGCTGTTTTACCACCACTTGTTGAATGAAAATAGGCAAGTATAGGTTCACTGTTATAAGTTAAAATAAGCCCAGCTGTTTCTTTGACAGCCTTTGTTGTTGAATCTTTTTCTACAGATATTCCTTTATAAACCTGAAAATTAGTTGTTGCGTCTAAGTCAAATTCCCTTTTGCTGGAGCTATTTTTGAACAGGTGGTAGTAAGTATAGGTTCTGGAGACAATAGCTTGAGCCTTTAAAGCCTCAATATTCCATCCAGCAGGCATCTCAGATGGAACAACACTGCAGAGATAATCTTCAATATTAACTATGTTTATTATATAGATCTTGCCCAGTATATTTCTCACCTCAAAATCTCCTCTATAGGGAGATTCATTAAGATAAAGTGGCTTGTTATTGCAGCTTATTAAATAAACCTTATTAATCTTTTCTGGATAAAACAGAAGAATTCCCTTTTGTGCCTCATGGACTATTTTGCCATTTGACTGATCAACAACACGCAATCCTTCTGAGAATAAATTTTAAAAGGCTTGTCTTCTATTTTTATTAAAACCCTGATAAAATTTTTTTCATTCCCTGTTGAGGCAAGTTTTGTCTTTAGATATTTTTCTGAAGGTGTGCAGGATGCAAAAAAAAATCCTGCTGCAACAAAGAATAATACAACAGGAAAAAATCTTTTCATTGTCATAAATCCATTATCCCTTAGGATGAAACCTTTTGTGAATCTTCTGTAACTCCTTCTTTGCCATATGAGTATAGACTTGAGTTGTGGAAATATCCATATGGCCAAGCAACTCCTGAACAGAACGCAAATCTGCACCATTTTCTATAAGATGAGTGGCAAAGGAATGTCTCAATGTATGAGGTGTGATATTTTTATCAATATCTACTCTGTTTACATAATTTTTCAAAAGCCGCCATACAGATTTTCTATTGAGCTTAGATCCCTTTTTGCTTATAAAAAGAAATTCAGCCTCTCTACCATTTAAAATCACATTTCTTGACTCAGAAAGATATTTATTGATAAGCCTCATAGCCTCTTTCCCTATTGGCACCATTCGTTGCTTATTGCCTTTTCCAATAACTGTAAGAAACTGATTGCTAAAATCTATGTCACTGAGCTTTAATTCAACTGCCTCAGAAATTCGTAGTCCACTGGAATACAGGAGTTCAAAAATTGTTTTATCTCTCAACTCAAAGCAATCGTCTTCTGATATAGAACTAAAGAGTCTGTCCACTTCACTAACAGTGAGATAGTCCGGTAAAGTCTTATCCACATGAGGGGTTTCTATCTTTTCAGTGGGATTTGGTATATTGATCTCCATTGTGTCTGACATAAAATTATAAAACTGTCTTATGGCAGCAAGGGAACGAGCAAGGGTTCTTGATGAGTTATTTTTATTATTCTTTTCATATTTCAGGAACTGCTGAATATCCTCCTGAGTGGCATCCATTATATCCTTGCTTTTTTGAGCCAGAAATTCACTGAATTTTTTCAAATCATAGGTATATGAATAAATAGAATTTTGAGAAAGCCCCTTTTCTACCTGGAGAAACTTCTTAAATCTTTTTATGGCAACAACATCTTTCACCGGAATACCCCTGCTATTAAATATTCACATCCAGACATGTATTTTCTTTACCAGGTATGACGTGGGGAAGATAATAATTACATTTACTTTATCGGACAGTAGAAATTATGTCTTAATTTAATTTGCCATTTTTTCAAAAAAGACATAATTTTTTTAATTTTTTTTCAGTAATTATTCCTAAATATAATTTTTACTGTAAAATTAATAAAATATTATTACCGCAGCCAAAGGCGATGGGAGTAATAGAGTATTTTTATTTTAAAAGAAGTTAAGAAATAAATCCTAAGAATATCATTAGTGTAAAGCAATAGGTTATGTTGTGAGAGATTAGATTTTTCGTTTTATCAAATTTTTCTTTTTAGTACTTTTGACAACAGGGGAATCATCTACTATTTGACCGTCCTTAAACAAAACCTTTCTGTCACTATATTCAGCGACATCAGGCTCATGAGTAACCATTATTATAGATATACCCATCTCTTTGTTAAGACGTGTAAAGAGATTCATTATCTCTTCTGTATTTTTTGAGTCAAGATTACCTGTAGGTTCATCTGCAAGAAGTATAGCGGGATTATTTATTAAAGCACGGGCTATTGCAACTCTCTGTTGCTCCCCACCGGATAATTTATTGGGATGATGCAAATATCTCCCTGAAAGACCCACTAAGTCAAGGAGTTCCTTTGCTCTCCTTGTCATTTCCGAAATAGGGACACCTCCTCTATACATCAATGGCAGCTCTACATTTTCAAGAGCAGTTGTTCTTGATAAGAGATTAAATCCCTGAAAGACAAAACCAATTTTTCTGTTTCTTATCTCTGCCTTCTGATCGCTATTAAGAGTTGAACCATCTATTCCATCAAGAATATAAGTGCCAGAGGTAGGAGTATCCAGAAATCCCAGTATATTCATAAAAGTTGATTTTCCGGATCCAGAGGCTCCCATGATTGAAACAAACTCTCCCTCATGGAAATCAAAAGAAATGCCCTTTAAAGCCTGAACACTGACCTCTTCACTCAGGTTATATATCTTCACAAGATCTCTTATCTGGATTATACGCTTTTTCATTATGTTAAATTACTTTTTTTCGTGAATTTTCACAAGAACTTCTTCATTTTCTTTTAAGCCATCTATTATTTCGGTATACATATCTCCAACAAGTCCTACTTTTACCTCTCTACGCTTATAGAGCTTACCTGCAGTAATACCTGCTTTTACCCATAAGATCTTTTTCCCTTCAGGTATATTGCCAGAATCCTCAGGTGAAATTATAAAGGCCTGATTTGAAACCCGCAAAACATCAGCCTTTTGATCAATAACAACTGTTGCTGTAGCAGTCATTCCAGGCTTAAGCAACAACTCATCATTGTCACATACAACTATTGACTGATAGGTTACAAGTCCACCTGTTTTAATGGGATTCATCCTAACCTCTTCAATTACCCCTTTAAACTTTCTTTCTGGAAAGGCACTTACAGTAAACAGGACCTCCTGACCTTTGCGGACTATACCTATATCAGACTCATCTATATTAATAGTTAAAAACATTCTCTTTAAATTTGGAGCAAGTAAAACTAAAGGAGTACTCACACCCACAGGCGAGCCAACCCCCACAAATATATTAATAACCATGCCATCTATTGGGGAATATACTCTTGTATTATTCCTATCAATTAAGGCCTGTTCATAATCAAGTTTTGTTTGCTTAAATCTGTTTAACACAGAATTATACTCAAGCTCAGCCTGCTCCATTGCTCTTTTTGAAATTAAATTATCTTTATAGAGATTTTTTTTATCCTCAAGACTTCTCTCCGCTGATTTAATCTCTAATTTAGCACTCTCCATCGCCACCTCTAATTTGAGCAATCTTTGCTCTATAGCAGACGGATCGAGCTTAACAAGAAGAGAACCTTTAGAAACATGTTGATTAAATCCAACATATATATTTTCTACAACTCCCCCAGCCTTACTTAAAACAGTAACAGCATCAAGAATACCCAATTCCCCAGTTACAGATATTGTTTTTTTAACCTCGCCTCTTGTAACTTTGTCATAGGTATAAACTACATCAGACTTTTTGTTGCAAGACCTAATTATAACAATAATTAAAATAACAGCAATAATTGCTATTAAATATCTGAGTTTAAAAATTGATTTTAATTTCTGCATAAAATACCTTCTCCAAAGCCAACTGTATCTACAAGTTTTGCAAAATTTAAAAGATAATTATATCTTGCCACAAGAAGCCCAATCTTTGCCTGAATAACATTTAAATCAGCATCCTGCAGTTCAAGTAAAGTACCTGCACCATTTTCATAACTCCTCTGAGCAAGTAACTGGTGTCTCTGAGCATTTTTTATTATTAACTCAGAAATTTCGATTTGACGCTTCATCTCCTCTAAGGTTCTATAATTATCCCTCACCTGATTTTTTATATCTGTCAAAATCTCTTTTTCTTTATAAATCATCTTATTGTAATCTGCTGTTGCAGAATCCACCCTTGCTGAAATTCTTCCACCACTGTAAATAGGCAAATAAGCTCTTATTGCTCCATGGAAAGCTGGGCTCCAGCTGCCAGCCTCAAAATTACTCCCAATATTGCCCATACCATAAAGCTTTTTATTTTCATAACCAAGTCCAATCAATAAATCTACTGTGGGATAATGAGAGCCTGCTTCCTCTGTTATTTTAAGCTGGGCAATTTTCTTCTGCAACCTTGCAATGCGAAGCTCTGGATTATAGACCTCACACATTCTATATAGGTTAGCAAGAGTGCAATTTATCTCAGGAAGCTTCTCAAGATCAATATTTTCAGGAATTATGTCAATTTGATCATTTTCTTCAAGGCCCATTGCATAATAAAGACTTTGCCTCATTTTACGCTCATTATTTTTTGCTTGCTCAAGTTGCAACTGGGCATTAGCCAGATCAACCTCTGCCTTACTTACGTCAAGTATTGGCCTTGAGCCCTGCTCAAAGAGTTGCCTTGAAAGCTGAGCCTTGCTCTTATATTTATTATAAATCTCCTCTCTTATAGCCAGAATATCCCTTGCAAGGAGATAACTATAATAAGCATTCTTAACTTCATATATAATCTTGCTCTTTACCTGATAATTAGTTACCTTTGCAACATCAATACTTGTCCTTGCCTGTTCTTCCACAACGTCTTTCTTGGCATTATAGAGATTATATGTCAAACTCAAGCCTGCAAATAGCCCTATGTCTGTATCCTCCCCAGGAATAGAAAACCTTGAATCAGCTGACGAGTTAGATTTTGTGTATTCAACTGTCTTTATTTCACCATCCACTATAATACTTCTCATGGAACGAGCAATTTGATAATTGGCAATGCTTTTTTTATCATCTTCAATTGCAACAAAAAGGCTCGGATGATTCTGCAAGGCCACTTCAATACATTGTTCAAGGGTAATCTTTTTTTCTTCTCCAAATAAAAAAACAGGGAAAAGCAAAAAAGGTAGAATAAATTTTATCTTCATCTATTATAAAGCCTATATAAATAATTTTAAATAATCACAGAAGACATCAACTTACAAATAAAACAAGAAATAAAATTAATATTTTTCACTTAGTCATTCTGTCAAGACAATAAAACAACTTAATTTAAGACTTTAAACAAAAATCTGTGCCATTTTAAAAAAATTTTTTAATAATTTAATTTTTTTAAAATTTGTGTTGACACATTTCCCATATAAAAATATCTATTACATCGTTGTTTCGCTGGCGTAGCTCAATCGGCAGAGCAGCTGATTTGTAATCAGCGGGTTGGGGGTTCAACTCCTCTCGCCAGCTATCAATAATATGGTGAGGTTCCCGAGCGGCCAAAGGGAACAGACTGTAAATCTGTCGGCGATGCCTTCGAAGGTTCGAATCCTTCCCTCACCAAATAAAACATTACTTTTTCTCCTGACTCACTTCCATATAAGCCTTTCGCAAACTATAATTGCTAATATGCATCCATGCTGTATAATTAGAAGAAGAGGAAAGGCTTGTATCTGCCTTATTCTCTAGAAGTAACTTCATAGTCTTAAGGGAATTGCCAAAAACAGCATACATCAAAGGAGTGCAACCCATATTATCTCTTCCATTTATAGCAGCTTTTTGCAACAAAAGCTTTGCAATCTCATAATTATCAGCGCAGGCAGCTATCATTAAAAGAGTCATCCCATCGGGATCCCGCAACTCATAATCATCTGCATCAAGGAGCAGAGCCCTTGCAGCTACATTATCCTTTGAATAAATAGCTCGACCAAGCTCAAAAGAATCGCCAGAATTTTTAGAACCATATCTTGCCTCCATCATTAGTCGTCCATACCACCTTTCCATATAAGGGGCATAGATCATCCGTTCATAACTTTCTAATTTCAAGTGGCGCTTTTTAATTTTTAAAGCAAGCTGGATAAGTTCATCCCTTGAGCATTCTTTTTTAATTCTCTGAAATATGATTTCATTTAACAGATCATTTCCTTTCCGCTCAATCAAAGCATCCTTGCACTGAGATAATGACATAGAGTAAATTTCAAAAGGAGATTTTAACCTCCATTCATCAAATTTTATAAAATCAACAATACTATATACCTCAGAGGCAGAAATAATTTCCTTTCTTTTAAGAGGCAGCTTTTCAATTTCTTTATCTATCTTTTCCTTTTCAACTTCGGATAACGCTACCAGAGACCTATTTTGTAGATCTATATTAACAAACTCTGGTTGAGATTTAAGCCTTGAAGGAATTTTAATATAGAGAAAATTATTATCAAGCATCAAGCGAACATTGGAAATATCAGGCCTGTAATCTGCTTTCTCTGGAAAATCAACACAGGCAATTTTAGTTAAAGATTCATCTGCAAAATTATACTCATAGAGACACAACTCATGGAATAAAACATCACCTTCGATATAAAAATACATAGGAAAAATAGTGCGACCTGGTGTAATAATTGAATATGAGCAAAGAAAATACATACTGCTATTATATCTAATGGCCTCAGAAAAATTTATTCCAGGAATAATCATTTTTTTCTCCAGGCATATACATCCACTATAAAGTAACGCCAGAATCAATGATGCAAAAAAATTTTTGATGAATAACACAAATAAACGAAGAGACATAAAAACTCCATAGATAAATCAACTCTTTAGATATATATTATAACTATAAAAAATAAAAAAAATTTCAACAAAATAAATATTTTAAAAATATCAGTAATTATTCCTAAATAGAATTTTCAGTTTAAAAGAAGTTAAGGAATAAATACTGATAAAATATCATTTTTCCTTGACACAACTTTAAATCTAAATATTAAATCATCTGTTTCTATAAAGCTATAATTCCATAATAGGTAACTAACCATTTAAAGAGGTAAATATATGATCCCATTAAGAAGTAGCATATCAACAAGTGGCCGCAGAATGGCTGGAGCCAGAAGCCTGTGGCGTGCAAACGGAATGAAGGAAGAGCATTTTGGCAAGCCAATAATTGCAATAGTAAATTCCTTCACAGAATTTGTTCCAGGACATGTTCATCTCAATGAGATGGGTCGACTTATAAAAAAATATATTGAAGAAGAAGGCTATTTTGCTCCAGAATTCAACACCATCGCTATTGATGATGGTATAGCCATGGGTCATGATGGCATGTTATATTCTCTGCCATCTCGGGAGCTAATTGCAGATAGCGTAGAATACATGTGTAATGCACACAAAGTTGATGCAATGATTTGCATACCTAATTGTGATAAGATCATACCTGGCATGCTTATGGCAGCTATGAGGCTAAATATACCAACCATTTTCCTCTCCGGTGGACCTATGGAAGCAGGAGTATATCAAGGCAAAAAATACGATCTCATTGATGCAATGGTAATGAGCGCTGACCCTACGGTTTCTGATTCCTTTATTGCAGAATTAGAACAAAGCGCCTGCCCAACCTGTGGCTCCTGCTCTGGAATGTTTACTGCAAATTCCATGAACTGTCTAACAGAGGCTCTGGGACTTGGGCTGCCAGGAAATGGAAGCGTAGTTGCAACTCATGCAACACGAGGAGAGATGGCAAAAAAAGCTGCAAAGTTAATAGTTGAAAATACACTTAAATATTATAACAATGGCGATAACTCTGTATTGCCAAGATCTATAGCGACACGCCAGGCCTTTCTCAATGCCATGTCTCTGGATATAGCAATGGGTGGATCTACAAATACAGTTCTTCATCTTCTTGCTATCGCTGATGCAGCGGAGGTGGATTTTACAATGAAAGATATTGATATGCTTTCACGAAAAATTCCAAATCTATGCAAGGTTGCTCCAAGTTCTCATTATCACATGGAGGATGTAAACCGTGCTGGAGGTATCATGGCAATTTATGGAGAGCTTGACAGAGCAGGTCTTATAGACACAACAGTAAAGCGAGTTGATTCTCCATCTCTAAAAGATATCCTTGATAAATTCGATATAATGAGGCCAACAGCTACAGAGGAAGCAAAAAAACTATACAGCAGTGCTCCAGGGAGAAAGGGACGCAATCTAAAATTTGCCTCTCAAGAAACCTACTATGATTCACTGGACACAGACAGGGAGAAGGGATGCATCCGTGACATTAACCATTGTTATAACAAAGATGGAGGACTTGCAGTTTTATTTGGAAACATTGCAGAAAATGGCTGTATAGTGAAAACAGCCGGGGTTGACCCATCCTTATATAAATTTAAAGGTAAAGCAAAAGTCTTTAATTCTCAGGAAGAGGCATGTGACGGTATTCTTGGTGGTAAAGTTCAGGCTGGTGATGTAGTGGTAATAATATACGAAGGTCCAAAGGGAGGCCCCGGGATGCAGGAGATGCTATACCCAACCTCTTATATTAAATCTATGAAACTGGGAACTGAATGTGCTCTCATAACAGATGGAAGATTTTCTGGAGGGACAGCAGGGCTCTCTATAGGTCATGTATCTCCAGAGGCTGCAGCAGGAGGTAATATTGGCCTTATACAAAATGGCGACACAATAGAAATTGATATTCCGGAAAGAAAAATAAATCTTTTAGTCTCTGATGAAGAGCTTTCAAAAAGGCGAAGTGCAGAAATGGCAAAGGGTAAAAATGCCTTTAAACCCACAGGAAGGGATAGAAAAATCTCAAAGGCATTAGAGACTTATGCTCTCCTTGCAACATCAGCAGATAAAGGAGCAGTGAGAAAGTTGCCAGAAGAATAAATATATTTTAAACTAAAAACAGATGAAAAATCTGACTGTAAAATTATTTTTTAAGATATTAAGGGTTAAGGTCTTAATCTTTTTATTGGGCCTTAACCCACTTGTAAACCTTACTTCAACAGAAGCTCAAAAAGCATTCCCTCAAGAAACAAATGTGACTCTGGCAGTTGATATAGAGTCAAATGGGATCTTTCAAAACGAAAATTCTCATTTAAAGACTACGGCCATACCTAATCTTACATGCACTCCTATAGAATCAAGACTTTATCTAACATTACAGGAACATAAAGAAGTCTGCAATATACCACAACCTCTCTTTATGAGCTTTAAATTTCCTAAATGGAGCAAGTGCACTTTTACATAAAAATCTCCATTTCCATAAGATCACTTATTCCCTCATAATATGGTAAGGGAATAGTTATGTCTAAAAATATTAAAAATTGAGAATATGGAGATAAAAAAATGAAACCTATAACTGTTATACTTTTTACTATTGCATCTATTGCTGTTGCGATGTTACTTGGAGATAACTATAAAGCACTGCACATAAGCAAAACTCTGTGGATTATCATAACAGGGGCAACAGTGGTAGCCTTTGTTATTAAATATATTATGGATATATTGCGGAAAGAAGAATAAGTAACTAAAATGGGCTGTCTAAATTTTTAAATCAAGACAGCCCATTAATAATTAATTAAGGCCATGGATCGATTTCCTGCCAGTTTGCATAGTATTCTTTAAAAGCTGAAATTTTATCCATATTATTATGGACAAAAAGTTTTGTCATCTGAATTATTTCCTGCTCCCTTTCAAGAGTTATTTCACCCATAAGAACTCTGGTGCGCAAAAATACAAAGTATGTATCAAGGACATCATGTATACAATAATCATTGATATCAGATATTCTACCCTCTAAGAAAATATCGTATACCTCATCTCCTTTTGTTGACATCTTCCCTGGTTTGCCAAGAACCTTTGCCAACAAATTAAGCCCACCATTCATCCTTATGGCATTATAATTAGAAAGCCAATCTTGCAAATCAATGTGCTTTGTGCTGAACCTGTTTCTGCCAGCCCATTTATCTCTAAAATGCCTTTTTACTGTAAAGCCGTACCTGAAGGCCATAAGCTCAAGAAGAGGAATATCAAAGCCTCGTCCATTAAAAGTAACCAGAGAGGCATGATCGTAAAGATTTTCCACTCCATGCCAGAAAAGCCTTACCATCTCTGAAGGTCTAAAATGAGGCTTATCCAGAGAAACAATGTCAATCAAAGTAAAATCTTCACGAAGTTTTGCAATACAGATGGAAATAGGATACTGAAAAGTAACAGGTATAAAATCAGTTGTGCCGTTGGAACTTTCCAGAATCTCACTCTGGTATTTTCTAACGGCACTTACCTCATCTAAGTCTTCCTCTGGATATTTTACTTTTTTTATTAGCCTTGCATCAGGAACTGATTCAACATCAAAAACAAGATATTTTACTTCTTCGTACTTGGAACTCAACTACTTGTTACCCTTTGCCTTTTCATCCATTTTTGTCAAAAAATCTTTAATGTATGGATCTGTTTCTGTTTCTTTCGCCTTTTCCCATACAGGTATTGACTTTTTAGATCCAATTCGCACAGAAGAAAGCAAAGCAGCATATCTAACTGTTGGATTTTTATCATTTAAAATGACGTCATTTACAGCATCAGCGGCATCTTCCTCTGCAATATAACCGAGAGCCATCACGGAATGAAGCCTTACCATGTCTCTTGAATCTTTAAGTAAAGCCACAAGTTTTGGAATAGCCTTTTCTTCCTTCTTTTCACCAAGCCAATCTGCAGCCTGAACAATTGTCTTCTCATCCTTAGCAGAATCCAGATCTGCAAGATATTTATCTGCCTCAGCAGCAAAAGCAACAGAAATCAGGAAAAATACAGATAATAAAGCGCCTGTTATTTTATTCATAAATAATCTCCACTTATAAATTACTCTACACCATGATAAAATATCATATCAAAGAGCATAAGTTGTGTCAATACTTTTATCGGCAAAATATGCTTAATTTTGAGTAATAGAAAATCAACTCTCAAGCATTCGTGACATAAGATATTCAAGGTCGTCGATATATCTCTCATCATTGGTTATTCGCCACATAGTAGCAGCCCCTTCATAAAGATGAACCATCCTTCGCGATACCTGCTCTACATCAATATCTGAAGGAAGTTTGCCATTCTTTATCATTTTCTGGAGAAATTGCATAACAAGATTAATCCACCCATCTACAATTTCTTTTAAAATTTCCATCATCTCAGGATCTTCTGTATCAAGATGAAAACAAGCCTCTGCAATAGGACAACCGCGATATCTTATTTGAAAATCCTCCTTGATTGCAGCATTCCACTTTTTTATAAAGGAACTAAAGGAGTAACTATCAAGAACAATACTCACCATCTTTTTCTTGATATAATTATCATACTCAAGAAGACACTCCCTAACCAGATCCCTCTTTGAAGGAAAATACTTATAAAAAGAAGCCTTGGCAACATTGGATTCCGCTATTATTTGATTGACTCCTGTGCTTTTTATACCCTGATTATAAAAAAGCCTCATTGCAGTGAAGAGAATCCTTTCTCTAAGATTTATTTTTTCCATTGCTCCCCCAAAAACAAACTCAAACATTTTTAATATTTTAAAAAATCCAGACCTTTCTTTACAACAAATTTATTTTTTTATTGACAAAAGACTATCCAGACGGTATCTGCAAATATACAGACATGTTTGTCTATTTGTCTACAATATTTTTAAAAAAGACAGACATGTCTGTCTTAAAAATAAAAAATTTCTTCATATAAGGGAGGAAGCTGTGATTTTCGATTACAATCAGGAAGCCCTAAAAAATCTAAACATTGAGGACACCTCAATACTGGACAGGCTTGTAGATTACAAACAAGCAAGGGAAGTTCGCCAAAAAAAAGAACACTACCAGAGAGACAAGCGCATGTCTCTAAAAGAAGCTATTGCTGAATATGTCCATGACGGTGATATATGGTGCGATAGCAGCTTTGGATATGTCCGTAGCGGCTTGCAGGGATTCTGGGAAATTATCCGCCAGGGTAAAAAGGATCTTCAGGCTATTGGCTCACCTAACACAAACATGAGCTATGGTATACCCTTTGGAAACGTAAAATACTGCCATTCATCTTATACAGGTGCAGAGATGCGTGGCATTGATAAGGGTTTTTCAAGAAACATCAAAAGTGGAAAGGTTAAAATTCTCTCTGACTGGAGTCATGGACTTATGGCACTGGGCTTTAAGGCAGCTCAACTTGGAATGCCAGGCTGTTTTTCAAAGCAAGGTCTTGGCTCAGACATACTTAAATACAATCCCTATCTCAAGGTGATGCAAAACCCTATGTCAAAGGAGCCGGATCCTGTAGTCTTTGTACCTGCACTGTGCCCTGATGTTATTGTCATCCATGTTAATGCTGCTGATAAATTTGGCAACGCAAGATTTTATGGTCCCTCTGTAAATGACATTGCTGTTGCTGCTGCTGCAAGAAAAGTAATCATTACATGCGAGGAGATTGTCTCCAACTATGATATCCGCTATCATGCAAAAGGTGCTCAGATTCCCTTTAACAATGTAGATGCTGTTGTTGAATTGCCCTTTGGTGCCGCCCCTGGGTATATGCCAAATGAATATTACTGGATGAGATACTTCTGGGAAAAACTCTTCTACATGACTCAGGATGAAGAGAAATTCAAAGAATACATTAAAGAATGGATTCTTGACACAAAGGATGTCAATGACGTCATCGAAAAAGTAGGTGGAATAGAATGGATTAAGAAAAGCCGAAGACGCGCACGTGCTGCTGAAGGAAACATTGATCCTGATGGAGTAAGCTTTGTATACAAGATATGGCAAGAAGGAATGGATACAAAAGACATTGATTAATCCATTTGAAACAACTTTATCAACAACTCAATTTTTAAGGAGAATAAGATGTCATCAGATAGACCTATGAATCCACTGGAAATGTTAGCTTATATTCTTTCAAAACAAATTGAAGACCATGAAGTGGTATATATTGGCACAGGATTGCCAATGGTTGCTGCAATTCTTGCAAAAAAGACTCATGCACCAAATATAACTTTTGTTTACGAATCTGGTGGCCAGGATCCAGAACACCTTGAAATGCCATGGTCTGTAGGTGGACCAATGACATGGAGAAAATCTCCAATAATTATGGAGATGGCCTACTCTTTTGGTCAGGCAGCCACAGGCCTTGTGGATAAAGGCTTTCTTGGTTTTGCTCAGATAGACATGTATGGAAATGCAAATACTCACCAGATTGGGACTGATTATCTCAATCCAAAAGTGAGGCTCACTGGCTCTGGCGGTAACAATGACGTTTCATCATTGGTTCATAAATTAATATATGTTGGTCTTCAGGATCCAAACAAATTTGTCAAAAAGGTGGATTTTATCACTTCACCTGGATGGCTGGATGGGGGGGATAGCAGAAAGAAAGCCGGTTTGCTCAACGACGGTCCCATGGCAGTTATAACCTCTGCCGGGGTCTATGACTTTGAGCCAGAAACAAAGAGAATGAGGATTAAATCACTGCATCCAGGGGTATCACCTGAGCTTGCTCAGATGGCCTCAGGATTTGAGCTTCTTAAACCAGAGGGCGAAATACCTGTTACAGAAAAACCTTCTAAGGAAATTCTTGAGATCCTTAGGAATGAGGTTGATCCAAACGGTCTATTTATTAGCATGCCCTCGTAAACACAAGAGGGGTTGTCCAGGCAACCCCTCTTTGTATTTTTTAAACTATCCAGAGAGCTTCTTTAAAATTAATTTGCGAACTCTTGTGTATAATCTATCTGCATCTAAGCTTATTGCTCTATCTATGCTATGGAGAGCTCCCCTGTAATTTCCTTCTCTGTAATAGTATTTAGCCAGTAAATAATGGAGCCTATGAAAATTCCTGTCATAAAACAGTGCATTGTTAAGCACCTGTATTGACTCATGAGTTCTCCCCATCTTAAAATAAGCAGATGCAAGATCTATATAGGCATAAATAAACCGTGGGTTGAGATTAATTACGTGTCTGAAGGCTTCCATAGCCCTGGCATATTGCTTCTCTTTCATCCACTGACAGCCTATATCGTAATAATCATCAGCTTCTTCATAATCATAACTTTTCATTATATTCCTCTGAGGGATTATGAATCAAAAAAGAGCACTTGTTGATACACTTATATTTGTTATCTCTTCATCATCCCCTTTTATTTTTCCATCACCATTTTTATCCTCATAAGTGATTCTGTAATTAAAGTCTATGCTGACATTTTCCCCAAACATAATTCCAACAACTGCACCAATTACCGTGCTCTCTGTTTTCCATTCAAGCTTTTCTACGTTGTTCTGGACATAATAGGCCTTTGCCTTGGAAAGCATTGGAAGTAAATCTTTATTTAAAACAAGCTCACCTCGCAAAGATTTATCCTCTTTTTCTGTTTTGCCCCATCTCATATCCTGATACTCTGCCTTACCTGTAAATATATTAAAAAAGTTTATTTTGAGCCCTCCAAAATAGCCCTTTAAGCGTTCTGCTTCTTCTAATCTATCCTTCTTTGTAACAACATAAAGATTATTAGAACCATCAGAGACGTATTTTGCACGCTCAAGATCGTATGTATCATTGTAATAGCCAAAGATAAACTTATCACTCTGCTGTCTATAATCCCCATAAAGCTCAATAATATCCACAAATGTAATTCTTAGCCCAGGTGCTGAATAGCCCCAACCTCCAGTATTCATAGATCGCGCATACTGAGAATATACATTAAACTTTACAAAATCCCCATCTATTATAAGCAATGCAACATCTCCAGACCAAAAGCCTGTTCTTGATCTCTTATCACTATAAGGCACAAGGTCTGACTTTTCTATTGGTGATATCAAACCTGCTGCAATAAGCTCCTGAATAACTGTATTTTCATTTGCATCATTAAGCTTTCCCCTGTAATAATCGATCTCTGTTACATAGTGGCTATCATTGGGGTATGCATCAATCTCATCTGGATATCCGTCATCATCACTATCCCTTAAGCCTTTATACTCATTTAAGTCACCTGCAATAGAAGCTCCTATGTGTAATCTACTAAAGGGCTTGAGATAAATTCTTCCTCCCCCCATTACTGCCTTATTTCTTCCCTGCAACTCCTTAAAATCATTAACTATTGCCCGCATCCCAAAAGAGGAAGTTTCAAAACCTATATCTATTCCCTGCCTCTTATAAGTAGGGTATTCAAGCATGTTTGTATATCCATTTATGATTGCACCATAACCAAGAGTTGTTGAGTCAAGCCCTCCAAATCTGAAATAAAAAGGATCCCCCTTTTGCCCATATCTTATGTAATATATTTTATCGATGTAATCCTCCTTTTGATCCCAATCTTCCTCCCGAACCTTGCCATTTTCATCAAGCAAAAGTGAAATATCCAGCCCTATGCCAAGCTTAAATATTTTTATCTCAGGGCGAAGGCCTATTTGTTGATAATTTTTCCCCTCCACTGTAACAGCACCAAATACACCGCCAATCATATAATCAAGAGCTGCATCCTTAGCAGAATCAGGATTATTTACATCAACATTTACTCTTGTCTGTGATAAAACTATACTCTCACAGAGAAGCAAAATTATCAAAGCGCACAATATCTTTTTCATAAAAAGACCTCTTTTAATTTATTTGAGATTGTTTAAAAAATAGCAAAAAAAATTAAAATGACAAGGAATTTTATGCAGTCTCACCACTACACCTGAGTAAAAAAATTTTTTATTATCACATCTCCATACTCAGTCATATAGGATTCAGGATGAAATTGAATTCCAAAAATATTCTTCTCTTTATGCCTCACAGCCTGTATTACACCATCTGAGGAAAATGCCTCAATCTCAAGACATGAGGGCAAAGAATCTTTTTCTGCACAAAGAGAATGATACCTCACAGCCTTAAATCTATCTGGCACGCCTCTGAAGATACCCTCTCCTGTGTGAGATATGACATCCTGCTTTCCATGAACTATGCGTGGAGCCTTAACTATCCTCCCGCCAAAAGACTGAACAATTGCTTGCATCCCAAGACATATTCCCAGAACAGGAAGGCCATGGTTGCAATCTATAACATCCATAGTAATACCAGAGTTGTCAGGATTTGATGGGCCTGGGGATAGAACAATGCTGCTATATTTAGAAAAATCAATAGCCTCAAATGGAAAGTCATTGCGCAAAACCTCAACAGCATATCCAAGATTTTCAATAAGCTGGACAATATTATAGGTAAATGAATCATAATTATCAATCAGCAAGATCATATCATCCCCCCCTTTAAATAGCATATCCCATACTAAGGGAAAGAGCTCTAAGCTTATGTTTAATCTCATTCAATTCATTCTGTGCAATACTATCATAAACAATTCCAGCTCCTGCCTGAGTATAAACTCTGCCAGATTTAAAATATGCTGTCCTAAGTGTTATGCATGTATCACAGCAGCCATTAAATCCAAAATAGCCCACAGCTCCGGCATAAGCCCACCTTTCAAAATCCTCACATTCATCAATGAGTTCTATAGCGCGCACCTTAGGGGCTCCTGTTACAGTTCCTGCAGGAAAAGTCTCTTTAAAAGCATCAACAAGAGAGACACCATCTCGCAGAATGCCTGTTACTGAGGAAACTATATGA
>Ga0116145_1001582_pt1 | contig 22448 bp, 17 predicted proteins | sample AD_JPNHG1_MetaG_FD_89747 | JGI IMG/M metagenome (GOLD analysis project Ga0116145, IMG submission 89747) | Active sludge microbial communities of municipal wastewater-treating anaerobic digesters from Japan - AD_JPNHG1_MetaG | ecosystem: Engineered > Bioreactor > Anaerobic > Digestate | place... | reverse complement strand
GAAGCCCTGGGGGCCGGAAGCCTGGAAGAAGTAAGTCGGTAACCCGGCGGCAGGGGAAGATTTTTTCTTCCCCTGCCGCACATTTTCTGCTAAAACCCGTCACGGTTCCCCGGAACCGTGACGATTTTACCTATAGAGATAAGAGGAGGATTGTGAAATGGCAGATGTCGTAGCCCCCATGCCCGGGACGATCAAGGAGATCATTGTGAAGGTGGGCGATGCCGTGAAGGAAGACGAGGAGCTCGTCATCCTCGAGGCCATGAAGATGGAAAACCCCATCGTGGCCCCCTCGAACGGCACCGTGAAGGAAATCAAGGTAGCGGAAGGCGACAAGGTCAACACGAACCAGGTTCTCGTGGTTCTCGGCTAGAAGCGCCCGGAGTTGGGAAAAAATGTCGGACTGACTCGCCGCAGGGTCGGTCCGGCATTTTTTTATCTCCATGGAGGGACCGGGTCTGATCTTCAGGGTATGGGGGCGGGAGAGAACTTCGTTACATGAAACGGATGCGCGTTACATGTTACGATATTTTGCTTTTCTTTTCCACCTGTTACCTGTAACCTGATCCTCGCAGTCGATGAGGTTCTGACTTCTATGTCGGGGAATCAGCCATGAAGCAAGGCCTGCCGAAGAAGATCACCATTCACGAGGTCGTCCTTCGCGACGGGATCCAGAACGAGAAGAAAATCGTCCCGACGGAGGAAAAGCTCCGGCTGATCGGCGACCTGGTTGCCTGCGGCATCCGGCGCATCGAGGTCTCGTCCTTCGTGAACCCGAAGCTCGTCCCGCAGATGGCGGACGCCGAAGAGCTCTGGGAGAGGATCGAGCGCACACGAGGGGTGCTCTACTCGGCCCTCATCCTCAGCGAAGGCGGCCTGGAGAGGGCCATCCGCCGCCGGGTCCCCCACGTGGGCGTCTTCGTGTCGGCCAGCGAGACCCACAGCCGGAAGAACAGCAACAAGTCCGTCTCCGAAGCGCTGAAGGAGGCCGTCCGCCTCGTCGGCCGGGCGCAGGATGCCGGCATGAAGGTTCGGGCCGGCGTCATGAACGCCTTCGGCTGCGCCTACGAGGGTGCCGTGCCCCTATCCCGTGTCCTGAAGCTGGTGAAGGTTTTCAAGAAGAGCGGGGCAGACGAGATCTGCCTTGCCGATTCCTCGGGCCTTGCGAATCCCCTGCAGTTGGAAGGTGTGATCCATCGCGTTCGGGCCTTGACAGGAGAGACCGCTCTTTCCCTGCACCTTCACAACACGCGGGGCTTGGGGCTGGCGAATGTCTACGCGGCGCTCGAACAGGGCGTCTCGATATTCGACACCTCCCTGGGCGGTCTCGGCGGTTGTCCCTTCATCCCGGGCGCCCGGGGCAACATCGCCACGGAGGACACGGTCTACCTGCTCCACGAAATGGGATTGAAAACGGGGGTGGACCTGGACGGGCTCGTCCGGGCCGGGAAGCCGATCGAGTCTTTCCTGGGGAAGACCTTTCAAACCGTGGCGTCCGTTCTGAAACGGCCCCCGTGCTGACGGGAGCGTCAGGCGTTTTTCCGGCAGAGGTAGAGCTGCCTGAGCGAGTAGCCCGCGTAATCCCTGAACAGGTTTTTCGGCAGGCACTTCCGGAGGACGGACAGACCTGCACGGGACAGCTCGACCCATGTCCCCCGCATCCCCCTCGTAGATGTTCGTCAGCCCCCTTTCCCGCGATGCCCCGACATTGTCGGGGTTCACGTCGAGGCCGTGCGATTCCGCGCCGGGAATCGTTCCGCGATCCTCTCCAGGAGGTTGCCGGAGCCGCATCCCGCATCGAGCAGGCGCGAGAACGGGATACCGGAAAGCGCGTTCAGGAGGGCGGGGTAGATGGCCGATTCGCAGATCCCGTATTCTTTCTCCTCGTCGAAGCGTCCCCGGTTCACGGAGGGTGACACGTTGCGGAGGGGGGCGATGAGTTCCACCTCGTGCTCATCGAGGGAGCCGATGTAGCCAACCAGGAAGGCCGCCTCGGTTTCCGTTACCGGATGGCCGATGACCTCGGGCCGGAACCCCTGGATATCCTCGGGCCCCACGCCCTCCGACCGCACCGGTTGGCCCATCAGAACAGCGTGTAGATGAACGGGGCGATGGCGGAGCCCTCGGTGAGGACGATGAGCGCCCCGAGGAGCATCAGGACGAGTACAATCGGGGCAAGCCACCACTTCTTGCGGGCACGGAGGAAGGCCCAGATTTCGGAGAGGCCGGAGAATACGCTCATTCAGAACTGCCTTTCGTAATCGCTCTTGTGCCTCGGCGGCCCGGTCCTGCGGACCCAGTAGCTCGCCGATCCCGGCGACTTTTTCAGATGCAGGAACTGTTCCCCGAAAGCCCGTCCCAACAGGGCGATCGGCGTCAGGACGAGGTAGAAGACCATCGTGAGGATCACCCGCGTCATGACCCAGCCCAGGATCACGGCGAAGATCATCCATGCCCGGTAGACCGGCTCGAGGACCGCCGGAACGGCCAGGCCGCAGCCCGCAAGCAGAACCGCCGCCCCCGCCGCCCAGGGCCATGAGGACGCCCCCTTCCACCAGAGCCAGCCGCCGGCAAGGAGTAACACCGCGGCCATGAGCAGGCCGAAGTTGCGCAGGGCCTTGCGGTGCATGGGGATCTTCCGGATCTCTTCGCGAATCATGCGCTAATCCAGTTCGAACTGCTTCTTCCAGTCCACGTCTTCCACGAGCGGCTTCTGCCGGGCCTTGTCCAGCAGGAAGTGCCCCATCACGAGGTAATCCATGTTCGTCCGCATGAAGCACCGGTACGCGTCCTCGGGGCTGCAGACGATGGGCTCGCCCCTGACGTTGAAGGACGTGTTGATCACGAGCGGGCAGCCGTGCCGCTCGTTCAGCGCCTCGATCGTCCTGTAGAAAAGGGGGTTGACCTCCCGGTCCACGGTCTGGACCCGGGCCGAGTAGTCCACGTGGGTGACAGCCGGCACGCAGGAGCGCACCACGTGGAGCTTGTCGAGCCCGAAGCGGTCCTTCTCCTCCCGGGACATCTCCCGGCAGATCTCCTTCCGCACGGGCGCGACGAGGAGCATGTAGGGGCTCTCGCGGTCGAGATCGAAGTACTCCGACACCTTTTCCCGCAGCACCGTAGGGGCGAAGGGACGGAAGCTCTCGCGGAACTTGATCTTGAGGTTCATGACTTCCTGCATCTTCGGCGAGCGGGCATCCCCGATGATGGAGCGGTTCCCGAGGGCCCGGGGCCCGAATTCCATGCGGCCCTGGAACCAGCCGATCACTTTCTCCGAGGCGATAAGGTCGGCAACCACCCCGGGCAGATCCTGCTCGGTAAGCTCGGTGAAGGCAACCCCGTTTTTCTGCAAATAGTCCAGGAGGCCGTCGCGGTCCCAGGCCGGCCCGAGGCAGGCGCCCCGCATCCGGTCCGCCTGTCCCCGCGCATCGCGCGGGTTGCCGAGGACCTGGTGCCACGTGAAGAGGGCCGCGCCCACGGCGCCGCCGGCATCCCCCGCCGCGGGCTGGATCCAGATGTTCTCGAAGGGCCCCTCGCGAAGGATTTTCCCGTTGCCCACGCAGTTCAGGGCCACCCCTCCCGCCAGGCAGAGGTTCTTCTGACCCGTCTCGCGGTGGATCGTCCGCGCCATCCGCAGCATGACCTCCTCCGTCACGTCCTGGATCGAGCGGGCAAGGTCCATGTCCCGCTGCGTCAGCAGGGACTCGGGCCTCCGGGGCGGCCCGCCGAAGAGGCGGTCGAAACGGCCGTTGGTCATGGTGAAGCCCGTGCAGTAGTCGAAATACTCCATGTTGAGGCGGAACGAGCCGTCCTCCTTGAGATCCATCAGCTCCGTGAGAATCAGGTCCCGGTACTTCGGCTCGCCGTAGGGGGCAAGCCCCATGACCTTGTACTCGCCGGAGTTGACCTTGAACCCCGTGTAGTAGGTGAAGGCAGAGTAGAGCAGGCCGACGGAATGCGGGAACTGCAGCTCCGCGAGGATCTTCACCCCGTTGTCGCGGCCGATGCCCCAGCTCGTCGTCGTCCACTCGCCCACGCCGTCGATGGTCAGGAAGGCCGCCTCCCGGAACGGGGAGGGGAAAAAAGCCGACGCGGCGTGGGACTCGTGGTGCTCGGGGAAAACGACCGTGCCCGCGAAGCCGAGCTCCTTCCGGATGTTGTCCCGCATCCAGAGCTTCTGCCGGATCCAGAGCGGCATGGCCGTGATGAAGGACCGCAGCCCCGAGGGGGCGAAGGCCAGGTAGGTCTGCAGAAGTCGCTCGAACTTCAGGAAGGGCTTTTCGTAGAACGCCACGACGTCCAGATCCCCGGGGACGAGGCCGCCCTCGCGCAGGCAGTAGGAGACCGCGCTGGAGGGGAAGGAAGGGTCGTGCTTGACGCGCGTGAAGCGCTCCTCCTGGGCCGCGGCGACGATCTCCCCGTCGCGGAGGAGGCAGGCGGCACTGTCATGATAATAGGCGGATATCCCGAGGATGTGGACAGGCTTCATCCGTTTCCGTTCTTGATTCTTACGCGATCACTTATCCCTATCCCATTTCCACGAATTATGCCAGATCGGCCGCATCGCCGAAGGGCGGGTGCAGTTCCGGTACCCCGGTTGGAAAAACCGTCTTCTTCCGCCCGTTGCTCCCCGTTTTTCGCCCGTTTTACCGATTGACAGCCCCCCCTGACTTGCCTATAGTCTGTGCCGTCTCGAGCCATCCATCGATCCTGCTTTGGGGGGGCCGCCGGGACCGAAGTTTGCATGGTTTTCACCTGATCAAACCCGTCGGGAGGAAAGATGCATCGACGCGAACGGACCCCATCCGTCCTTTTTCTCTTCCTGTGTCTCGCCGTCCTCTTTTCCTGTGCCCCTGCCTATTTCGACCCCATCCGGACGCCCCCCGAACCCCTCAACGTCAGGGGCCTGGACAAGCTGTCCTGGAATGAGCTCTGGGCGGGGATCGTGTTCAACGGCGAGAAGGTCGGCTTCTCCCGCCTGAAGATCGTGCCCCTCCCCGAGGAGGGGCTCTTCCGCCTCGAGTCGGAGGCGCACCTTCGGATCCGCTTCCTCGGCCTCAGCAAGGCGATCTCCATGAAGAGCGAGGACCGCGTCCGGGCCGACCTGCAGTCCGTGTCCATGCGGCACGAGCTGGTCCTGGACGGCAAAACCCTGCTGATCGAGGGAAGCGTGCGGGACGGGGTCCTGCACACCGTGCAGAAAACGGGCGCCGAAACCAAATCGGCGGACACGAAGTTGCGGGAACCCCTGTACCCGGCGGCGGCGATCAATCTCTATCCCGTACTCAACGGCCTGGCCGTGGGCCTGAAATACCGGTACGACGTCTACGACCCCCAGACCCAGTCCGTCACGGCCGTGTCGCAGACCGTCGCCGGCTTCGAGAGCAGCCGGTCCCTCGGCATCGAGCCTTCCTGGAAGGTGAAGACCTCCATGCTGGGCCAGGACGTGGAGACGTGGATCAACCGCAAGGGCGAGGCCGTCTTCGAGCTGGGGATGAAAGGGGTCCTCATCACCCACCGGGAGACGGAGAACGAGGCGCGCCGCTACCTCTCCGAGGCGAGCCTCAACAAGAAGGATCTCATCCTGGATTTCAGCGTCGTCAAGACCGCACAACCGCTGGCCTGCCCCCGGGAGGCCACGCTGCTGGATATCGCCCTGGCGGGCATCGAAGGGGAGCTGCCGCTGCTGCAGGGCCCCGGCCAGGAAGCGACGAAGACCGGGGGTGACGCGGCGGTCGTGACGTACCGCATCCGGCGCAATCCCGGATCGCCCGCGAAGATATCCGGCCCCCAGTACAATGTGGACGGCTACCGTTGGCTCCTGCCGGCAACCCAGGTCGAGAGCGACCACCCGGAGATCGTCAACACGGCCCGGGAGGTGACCAGAAACCTCTCCGATCCCCTGGCGAAGGTGCGCAAGCTCGCCTCGTGGGTTGCCGACACCGTGAAGGACGAGCCCGTGGACAGCTTCTCGGCCCTCGAGGTGCTCCGGACGAAGAAGGGCGAGTGCCAGGCCCACACGATGCTCTACACGGCGCTGGCCCGGGCCGTCGGGATCCCGACCCGCATGGCGGGCGGGCTCGTCTACATGGAGGGCGTGGGCTTCCTTTACCATGCCTGGGCGGAGAGCGACGTCGGCGGCTGGGTGTCCGTGGACCCCACCTTCGACCAGGTGGGGGTGGACGCGACGCACATCAAGCTCATCGAGGGGCCCGGCTGGCTCTCCATCGTGCCTCTGGGACGCGTCGTGGGCCGCGTGTCGGCAACGGTGATCGACTACAGGGCGGCCTGCCGCCCCTGAACCCATCGAGGGGACGTCGAATTCATGGAACTGTGGCGCCGGGTCATCCTGCTGGGCTCCGTCTTTGCGGCGATCCTCGTCGCGCTTTTCGCGAGCCTGTCCCCCGTCGTGATCGTGCAGCACGTCGATTTTGCGGACCGGCAGAAAAATGAGGGGTCCTACATGGGGTTCCGCCTGATGACGGAGCGCGCGAAACACCTCGCCGGCTTGCCGCTGCATGATTACATTGCCGAGGTCACCCAGGGGCGGCTCTTCGTCGTCGGCGGGCCGGACTGGGAGGCCGTCGCGATGAACGCCGCCGCCGCTCAACGGAAACAGCCGCTGGGCAAGGAATGGCAGCGGCGTCTGCCCTCGGACCAGTACCCCTCGGGCGTTCTCTTTTTCAGGCCCGATGAAGCTCCCGTAAACCAGCTGGCCTCTCTGTTTGCCGGGACCCGCGAGCCGGCCTACCTTCGTCTCGAAACGAACGGCCCGCCCCTTTACCTGAAGGCGGAGCACCGCGCCTATTCCAACGAGGATTTCCACCTCGGCGGCGGGTTCTCGAGCGCCCCCACGCCCCCGACGGATTTCCTCTTCCCGGGGCGGAAATGGAGCCCCTGGGTCGCCGCGGCGGGTCTAGCCCTCTACGTGCTGCTTCCCTGGCCGAAGCGCCCCCCCGGCGCGCAGGCCTTCCGCCGCTGGCGGGTCGTCGCAACGGATGCCGTGGCCCTGCTGATGACGGTGCCGTTCTTCGCCTTCCCCTTTTTCATCACCGGGGGCACCGTGCAGGCCTTCACCGAGGGCTGGCCCCTCTTTTTCTTCTTCTGGCCGATCCTGCTGATCGGCCTCGTCCTCGTGTGGCTTGCCGCCTGGGTTTCGGCCTTCGCCCTGCAGGTCACGCCCGATGGGCTGCGCATCTGGACGGACCGCGGCGAGCGGGCTTTCGCATACAGCGAGATGGAGTGCTTTCAGCCCGTCGTGACCCGTCCGCCGAAATGGCTCATCGCCCTCTCCTGGCTTGCCGCGCTTTCGGGGAAAGGCTCTTCTAGGATCGGGGCGACGGGGCGGGCCATGATCCTCGGCTCGTCGGCGTGGGGGAGCCTGGCGATCCGCCTCAAGAACGGCAAAGAACTCTTCCTCGGCATCACCGACCAGCTCGGGACGGACATGATCGGCGCCGACGCGATCGTCAAGGCCCTGAGGAAGGCCGGCGTCCGGGAAGTGGACGACGTGAGAGAGATCCGCAGCCTGGGCCTCGAGATGGTCCGGCTGCCGGAAGCGTAAGCGAATAGCCGATCGGCCCTCGCGGCCGTGTGCATAACGTTGCTGAAAAGCGAATCGAGTCGAACATCACCCACGCTGTCGGAGGTTCCCATGCGCCGTCTCATTACGGTCATCGCCGCCCTGATCCTGATCGTTTCCGCATCGCCCGCCCTCGCCCAGAATGAGCAAATCCTCAACGCCCTGAAGGCCTTGAACGGCATGCCCGAGAGCTTCAGCACTCCGGCGAAGGCGGAGGCGACGGCCAAGGCGTTCTTCGAGATGGTCCAGAGCACCTCGGGAAACGAGAACGCCATCAGCGTGCTCAAGCAGGTCAAGCAGGCGGTGCCCCAGGCGGAATGGAACGAGGGCTGCCGCCGTGCGGAGAACCTGCTCATGCACGCGGTCCAGCAGACCCTCGACGGCACGATCGCCGAGACCATCCAGGCCCGCGCCGGCAAAACCCTCGGCTCCATCCACGGCTACGGCTACAGCGGCAAGTGGCCCATCAAGCCCGAGACGCAGCTCACCTTCGACGGCGACTTCGATGCATCGTTCTTCGGCACCGAGCTGGCCGACACGAGCCCGGACAATAGCGAGGGCATCATCCAGGACGTGAGCCGGCGGCTGAAGGCAAAGCTCGGCACGGGTCCCGCGGGCCTCGGCATCGTTCTGAACGGTTACGGCTGGGAGGGAAGGGCGGACGTCTACGTGACCTCCGCAGGCAAGCAGTGGGCCATCCGCCAGTCCATGACGCGGCTCTACCTCATCGACCCCGTGACGGGCCGGACCGTCAACATCACGGCAACCCCCGGCGCCCTCTTCGCCGAGACGCAGTTGCGGCTTCTCAACAAGTACTATCCCGGTCTCTTCGAGAACGGCAGGCTCCGCGAAAATTTGACCAGCGAGCAGATCCGCCGGATCCTCATGGACGACCCGCGCGTGGGCGAACTATGGAAAGTCTGGCTTTCGGGCACGCGCTACGGCACCGGCCAGGCCGCCGCGGGCGTCATCGACTTCACGTGCCACGTCTCGGAGGTCGCCGAGGCGACCACCACGCTCGAGCAGCGCACCAAGGTGGCCAAGCAGGTGGCCCGCGCCGCCAACGTGTTCGTCAACGCCATGGACGGCGCCAAGATGCCGTGGCGGGAGTTCTTCTCGGAGGGCGAGATGCAGTTCATGCGGGACTGCGCCACCCTCGACCGTGCGAAGATCACCTACGCCGAGGCGGCCGAACGGCGCGTCAATCTGCTCAAGCGGCTCAAGGGCCGCGACTGGAGCGCCGCCGACATCGAGGCCTACGACCGGGCCGTGACGGAATCGCAGAGTGCGCTCAACGACCTGAGGGCGGCCGAGGGCCGGGTGATGGCCCAGGCCGGCGGGGAGTCGGCTTTCGTCGAGAACGCCGTCAAGATCATGCGCCGCCAGGCGCAGGTCGCCCACCGCGAATTCGTGCTCGACGTCATGGGCAGGCCCCCGGCAGAGCGGGCGCGGCTGCTGCAGCAGTACGAGTCGGACCTGCGGGCCCTGCTCGATCACTACAGCAAGAAGAAGGACGTGCCCCAGGAAGCCATCCAGTGGGCCAAAGAGGCCCTCGAATCCGTGAAGGAGCTCAACCGAATCTCCAACGAGCGGTCGGCGGCGCTGGAGGGCTTCAGCACGAAGATCCGGCGCGTCTGGGAGATGTTCAACGAGCCCGTCAACACCCGCGAGAACGTCCGCAAGCTCCTGGGGGAAACGCCGATCGGCGAGGCCCTCCTGAACAGGATCCCCGAGTGGGCCTTCGCCTCCACCCGCCCGCCGGCCATCACCGACATCGCCTTCGCTAGCCCTTCCAAGCTGGTCGCCGAGACGGTCTGGACCCAGCTGAATCAGCCCGTCAACGCCCTCATGATGCTCGACCTGCTCTGGCAGCTCACGGACATCTGGCGCGACAACACGACGACGGAGGTGCAGAAGCTCACCTCCACGGGCGGGGTGGTGGCCATGCTGGTGGTCCCGCACCTCTATCTCGTGCCCATGGTCTATCACGCGAGCCTTCAGGGCGACCCCCGGCAGCTGACCTACGTCATGGCCTGCTACATCTGCCCGCCCGCCATGCTCCCCATGCTGGTCGAGTCGATGGGCGGCCGCATCGTCGCGGGCGCCAAACAGGCGCTCTTCCAGAAGGAGCTGGAAGCCATGTTCCAGGCCTCGAGCTTCAAGCCCGAGCCGGGTGCGGAGCCGAAGGACTGGGCGGAAAACCGCGACGCCATCCGCTACACCTGGATCGCCCTCCACACGGAGCTGGATACCTACGGCCGGGAGGGGCAGCGAAGCCTCGCCGAGTACATCCGCATCCTCGCCTCGGACACGCGCTCGGAGATCCCCCTTTCGCAGCCGAAGAAGATGTCGGGCCTGCAGGCGATCTACCTGCCGGGCGGCGTGGCCAAATCGTTCCGGGCCATGATCCAGGACGGCGACCACAAGCTGTTCCGGGAGAACGCCGCGCTCGGCAACGCGCTGGCGGAGCTGCAGAAGTTCAACTGCGACCGGCTCGTCCCCTACATGGACAAGCCCCCGGCCTACTGCCGGTACGCATGGGCCGAGGGCAAGAGCGGCATCCAGCTCGACCTCATCAACAACGCGTTCAAACCGGGCGAAGCCGAGCGGCTGAAGGCCGAGGGCAAGTCGGGGGAGAACATCGTCCGCATCGTGACCGCCATGCTCGCCCAGCGCGCGAAGCTCCAGGACGCGGTGATCACGCAGCTGGCCGAGGCCATCATCCTCTCCTTCGAGGAGGAGATGCGCGCTCGCAAGCTCATCGAACTGGGCCTGCTGGACGATCTTTTGAAGGAGCTTCTCGCCATCGGTCAGGAGCTGGGTATCCGGGACGAGTTGCTCGCGGCCTTCCAGGAAGCGCTGCGCAAGCAGGAAGGCGTGAAGGTCGGCACCGACGAGCTGAAAAAGCCGGAAGGCCCCGCGAGCCAAACCGTGAAGGCCAAGGAGCAGATCGCGATGCTCGCCGACACATGGCTCAAGAGCTACCGGCAGGTCAACACGACCCGCCGTTTCCTCGTGGGTCTTGCCGGCGGCTACGGCGTTCCGCAGTCCGACCTGGACCGCTTCATGCACGGCAAGCCGCCCCTTGCCGCGGAACCCGCCAAGGACGCGGAAATCGCGCGGGGCAGCCAGGAAGGCATCACGGCGACCTCCAAAGACGTCTCGGCGATCCTGTTCAACTTCAAGGGCCAGTCCCGCGCGCCGAACCCGCTTGACGCGGAGGCGGAAAGCACCCTGTTGCAATACCTCTACACCGCGCGGATCATCGAGCTGACGTCGGGGATCACCTACGGCATGGTCTCCCTGTGGACCGGCGGACCGGGCGAGAAGGAGACCCCGTCGGCATTCGCCGACCGCGCCCGCGCGGAGCTGAAGCGGCAGCTCGACATGAAGCACAAGACGCCCTTCGGCAGTCCGCCGGACTTCACCCCCGTGCTGGACCGCTACTGGACACTGGCCCGCGGCTACGCCGAGAAGTTTGCCGCGTTGCGGGAGGCCTACCGGGGCGCATTCCAGATCTCCGTGGAGGGTCCGGCGGAAGCGGAGGCCATGAAGGACGTCACGCTCAAGGTCATCGCCAAGCGCGACGGCAAGCCCGCGGACGACATGCTGAGAGATGCGCGGGTCGAATGGACGGTGGATCGCTCGCTCAAGAACACCGGCGCTACCTGGCGCTTCTCCCCGCTGGAGGAGACGGTGATGAACATCACCGTCACGGCCGCGAAAGAAGTCGCCGGCAAAAAGGTCGTGCTCGGAAGCGCGACGCACCGGCTGACCGTCAGGAAGCCGAAGGACGACAAGAAAGACGATAAGAAGGATGACAAGAAGGATGACAGGAAGGGCGACGGGAAAGACGGCGTCGTGCCGCCCGTCGTCCCGGGCAAGTGGAAGTTCTCCGGCGTGAGCCCGGGAAACTGGACGGCCGCGTACACCGAAAAGGGGATCCGTCTGGAGCGCAAGCCCGCGAAGATCAAGGCACCCTGCGGGTGGGACGCGTCGGTGACGGCATCGGTCTGGGCCGAGTTCCCGACAGCGGCCTCCGGGAAAGACGACCCGAAGTCGGCCGCGGACTGCCTGGCGGCGGCCGAAAAGTCTTTCAAGGCCCGCCGGCAGGGAAACACCCCGAACGACATGGCTGTCGGGCTCTTCATGGCCGGGGGCATCGAGGGGGCCAACGGCTTCTCCCTGGGCGACTTCCAGGGCGCCCTGGCGGACTTCGCCCTGTGGATGCGCCGAGGCAGCGGCGGGATGTTCGGTTACAACGGGTCCTATTTCGGGGCCAACGGCAGCGGGAGCGCCGTGAAGGAGAACCTGATCGTCCGGTTCGGGTACAGCGTCGGGGGAGGCGGCTGCTGGGACAACAGCGACCGCGCCTACCTTGTCTCGCAGGGCGTGGCCGCGCAGGAGGAGGCGAGGGCCATCCTCGCGAGCCTGCGCGCCGGCCCCGACGGGGAGATCAAGCAGGAGCCCTACAAGGGCCCCAAGTACGACGGCTCCGACCTGCCGAAAGTCACCCTTTCGCCCCCGAAGCTCGAGAAGCTCCGGGTGGGCGACACGGTGAGGGTCACCGCGGAGGTCCACAACGCGAAGCCCGAGGACAGCCCCTTCACCTACAACTGGGGCGGCACCTTCGACGGCAAGGCCGAGGACATGAAGACGAAGGCCACGGCGACCGTCAAGCCCCAGAGACCCGGGAAGTATGACCTCTCCGTCTCCGTCGACGGCAAACGGTTCGGCATGGGCTCGGCCTCCCTGCAGTACGAGGTGGCCGACTACAGGGTGAAGATCGAGCGGGTGCCCGCCGACACGAAGCCCGTCCCCGTGAGCGTGAAGACGGGCTTCAAGGCGATCCTCACCGTGGACGGCAAGCCCGCCGACGGGCCGTTCATCTACCGCTGGCAGCCGCACCCGGAGGTGACTTTCGACAAGCTCGATTCCAGTGCACCCGACGTTCAGGCCGCCTTCCCGAAACCGGGGAGGGTGAAGGTCTGGGTCCAGGTGCTGGAGAAGCGCGAGGGCCGCGAGGCCACCGTGGCCGAGTCGGATCAGCTGGAGATCGAGGTCATCAAGCCCCAGCTCGAGCTGGCCTTCGAGCCGAAGGAGCCCTACGTGGGGCAGGAGGTGAAGGCGAAGCTGACGGTCAAGCCCGACATGAAGGAGATCGACTTCCGCTGGATGCCGGTCCCGGACAACGCGAAGCAGTCCATGGAGTCGAAAGACGGCAGGGAGATCACCTTCTATCTGAGGGACGACAGGCCCGCCGAGATCCAGGTCCTGGCCCGGGTGCCCAAGAGCGGCGAGGATTTGGGGGAGGCCAAGGGGACCGTCAAGGCAAAGAAGTACACCGTCGGCGTCACGGGGCCGAAGGCCTATGGGCCCAAGCCGAAGGTATGGAAGGAAGGCGTGGGACTCGTGGACGTGGAGAACGCCATCGCCGTGGACCAGATCGTGGAGTTTGCGGCCGACGTTCAGCCGCAGCCGCAGACGGGCCCCGTGAAGTACGAGTGGCGCGTCAAGAGCGGGCCCTGCCGGGTGAGCAACCCCATCGTTCGGGAGGCCCGCGTCACCGCCGGGGAAGCGGGCAGCTGCGAACTCGCCGTGGTGGCGCGTGACCGAAACGATGTGGAGCTGGGCACCGGGGCGGGGAGCTTCAGCGCCACCGTGACGCGCGAGGCGATCCAGAAGGGGAAGCAGAAGGCCAAGGATGCGGCCGACGCGAAGACGAAGGTGCAGACGGCGAAGGACAAGGCCCGCAAGGGGGACTACGACGGGGCGATCAAGGACGCCGAGGAGGCGGCGAAGCTCGACCCGGCCAACAAGGAGGCGGCCGCAACGGCCAAGAAGCTCCGGCAGGAGAAGGAGACGATCCACCGGCAGATCGACAAGGCGAAGAAGCTGATGGACGAGAACCGGTTTGCCGACGCCCAGAGGGAGCTCATCGTCGCCTCGAATACCAACAGCTACTACCCGCCGGTCCAGCAGGCCAACCAGGAGCTGGGGACGCGCTGGAACAAGTACAACGCGGAGGTTCGCGACAAGGTCTACGAGGTCCGCTCGGCCAACGAGAAGAAGGACTTCGACAAGGCGCTGGCCGTGGCGGCGGCGTGGCGGGCCTCGACGAAGCTCGATCCCTACGCGGACAAGGAGCTCAAGCAGCAGGAGGACTGGGCGAGGCAGTGGAAGGCCCGGAAGGACAGCCAGATTGCGATCCTGAAGTCCGCCGGAGAGAAGGTGAAGGCCTACGACTACGCCGGGGCCCTGAAGCTCTACGACGAGGGGTTTGCCAATGGGCAGAACATCTACAACGGCACGGAGCCGGAGTACAAGGAGGCCGTGGAGTTGCGCAGCCAGGCCTACACGAAGAACAAGCGGCTCCAGGAGCTGATCCCCTGGGTGCGCAAGGCGGCCGAGGACAAGGAGTATGTGACGGTCGATGCGCTGAACAACACGCTGAAGACGGCCGACGAGGCCATCGCCCTGCAGCCGACGAACGAGCAGTTGAAGCAATGGCGTGCAATGATCGTGGCGCGGGCCGAGAAGACGAAGGCGGACAACGAGCGCATCGCGGCGGGGAGGAAGCATCTCGACGCGGCAGGCGGCGCGGAGAGGGCCTACCTCACGAACGAATCGGCCATCCAGGCGCGGCAGCTCCAGTGGGGCGAGAAGCTCGAGGAGCAGCAGCAGCGCTACCTCGCGACGGCGATCGAGAACTACCGGGCGAGCCTGCAGTACATCCCCGACGCGGCCGTGGAGAAGAAGATCAGGGAGCTGGAGGCGACCCTCGAGGGCCGGAAGAAAACCCTGGAGCAGTACCGGCTCTCCAGGACGCTCCTGGCCGAGGCCGATGCCCTCTACCAGCAGGCCACGAAGGATCCCGACATCGTGTCGGCCTCGCCCAAGTACGACGAGGCCGCCGGGAAGTACCGAAAGAGCCTCTCGCTCTATCGGCCCTTCAACGCGGAGATGATCGAAAAGACGATCTACGTCCTCGAAACCTACAAGCACGACCGCTGGGTCAAGAAGCACTGGGCCGACGGCCAGGCGCTGGAGAAGGAGGCGAAGTACACGGCGGCCCTGGCGGCCTACGACAAGGCGATCGCCTCGTTCCATCCCACGGTCGAGCAGAAGGACCGGATGTGGATCGTCGTCCACGCCCAGGATCTGCGCAACCGGATCAACGGGGCGAAGAACTGGCGGGCCGACGGCGAGGCCAAGCAGAAGGCGGGCCGGATCGCCGAGGCGATCGCCAGCTACCGGCAGAGTTTGAAGCTCCTGCCCGATCCGGCCCTGGAGGAGCACGTGCGGATGCTCGAGGGCAAACAGGCCGAGGCGGGCCAGAAGAAGGCCGCGGCGGACAAACTGTGGCAGGAGGGCACGGCCCTGTTCAACCAGGGGCGGCCGAGCGATGCGCTCGCGAAGTTCAAGGAGAGCCTGGGCCACTGGTCCGACGCCGCGCGGCAGAAGTACGTGGCGGACCTGGAAGCCCGGCGGGCGAAGGCCGCGGCCCTGCGGGGCGAAGGCTCGGCGCTGCAGAGCCAGAACCGCATCCCCCAGGCGATCGCCAAGTACAGGGAGAGCCTGGCCCACTGGCCCGACCCGGGGCTCGCGAGCCACATCGCCACTCTGCAAGGGAAGCTCAAGCAGGATGCCGACGCGGCCGCGCGGAAGGCGGAGGCAAAGCGGCTGCGCGACGAGGGCTACGCCCTGCAGCAGAGAAACCAGCTGCAGGCAGCCGTCGGGAAGTACAAGGAGAGCCTTGCCGTCTGGCCTGACCCGCAGTTGGAGGCGCACATCGCGAATCTCGAGAGATCCATGGCGGGATCGGCATCCGGTTCGGCGTCGGCGACAGGAACTTCCGTCACCGGATCGACCCGGCCTGTCGGCGCGGGAGCGAGCGGAACGTTCCCGGGCGAGCCGTTCAACGGCATGCAGATCACCTACCGGATCGAAGGATGCGAGATCCCGGAGGTCAAGGACTCGCCCGGCTTCACGACCTCGCGCCGCTACGCGGGACAGCTCGGTCGCGGCCCGCTTCGCGTTTCCGGCAAGGCCAGCATGAACGCGGGATACGGGGCGGATCTGACCGTCAGGGTTCAGGCGGGCAGGGAGAGCAAGGACTTCAAGGCGAACATCAAGAAGGGGACTCAGGACTTCGACGTGACCGTACCGATTCCGGCCGATGCCCGCGACGGGTCTTTTTCGATTGCCATGACGGGCCACTACAATGCGGGTACGCGTGGACTGCAGGTGACGGGGAGTCTCTCTTCAGATCGGCCTGCCGGGACCGCCAGCACTGCCGCAGGCGCCGTGACGACCTCGACAGGCTCCTGGGCCGGCGCCTGGAAAAGCGACCCCGGGCCCGACGGCGAGGTGGTGACCTTCAACCTGTCCCAGAGCGGCAGCCGTCTGACGGGAACCTTCCAGGCCGATGTGCCCTACACGTCGGCAACCGGTGCCCGGCAAAAAGAATCCTTCCGGGGCACCCTGGAGGGGACCGTGTCGGGCAGCCGCGTGACGGGGACCTTCCGGGAGTCGAGCGACACAAAGCCCACCGGGTCGTTCGAATTCACCATGTCCGCATCGGGAAACCTCTTCACGGCGCTGGTGCGGGGCGAGGACACGAGCGACACCTACACGGTCCGCCGCTTCGGTTCCGCCGCTTCTTCCGGATCCGCCGTCAGCCCCGGACAGACGGCGGCGCGGTCCGTCACGGCGGAGATCACGAACCGCTCCCGGGAGAACACGCACGTCTTCACCGACGGGGAGACCTTCGGGCCGGGCAACCGGCTCGCGCCGGGTGAGAAACGAAAGGTCGCGGTGACCATGAAGTCCGACGGCTCGGTGACGTTCAAGGCGGGCCGAAACGGCCAGGTGATGGCCACGAAGACCTGGCGGGGTGTCCCCGGCGACGCCTCGCGGGTGCCCGTTGTCATATTCGACGATACGAACCCCTATGACAGGTTGACGGTGACGACGGGGCTTCGGTAGTATGGGATGAAACTGTCCGGCCGACACGTATGAGGGAGGGCGACACGATGAGGAGACTCGTTGCGTTCATTGCCGTCGTGGCGTGGGTCTTTCTCGCAGGCAATCCAAGCGCCTCGACGCCGGTGAAGGCGACCGTCACGGGATGCGTGACCGGGGGGGTGCTCGTGACGGAGAAGACCGACTTCGGCACCCATGTGAGCGAGGGCAGGTATCGCATCCGGGCCGTCGCCCCGGGCGGCGCACCGTTCGATCTCGCCCCGCACGAGGGCAAGCGAATCACCCTTGCGGGCCATCTCCTGCCCGGGGACCTGTTCTACGCAGAGGCGGCCTCCCTGCGCGTATTGGGCCCCTGTGCCGTCACAGCGCCGCCGCCCCCGGAATCTTCCCGCGTGTTTCACGAGCCGACCTACAAGGACATCCGCGTCGACCGGTGCTGGAAGTTCGGGGACGAATGCGACCAGGTCGCCGCCGACCGGTTTTGCCGGATGCACGGATACGCCGGGTCCGCGGACTGGGCGCATGCGCCTCACCGCCCCACGTACGTCATCGGCGACAACCGGATCTGTGACGAGACCTTCTGCGAAGGCTTTACGTACATCCGCTGCAGCGGCTCCCCGTGAGCCGGCGCGGGGCCTTCAGCCCCGGGACGCCTGAGGGGCGACAGGGAGAAGGCGAGGGTGCCGGCCTTCCAGCCCGCCGACGAGGCCAGGCTTGCGGACACCGTGAAGGACGACCCGCCCGAACGGGACAAACGGGAGAAGGGCAGAGGCTGAGGGAGAAACGATGAACAGGCATTCGATGGTTCGGGTTGCGGCACTGCTGATCGTTTCAGCGGCACTGGCGCCTGTGGCGGGGGCCACGCCCCCCGTGCCCGTCGAGACCGTGACGGGATGCGTCAGGGACGGCCGGATGCTCATCCAGGCGCCCGAGCGCTTCAGACGGGAGCGGCCGCTGAAGATCAGCCCCTGCACGAACATCCCCTTCGATATTCGGCGCTTCGAGGGAAAGGAGATCCGTGCCACGGCCGGCATCGATCTCTACAACGGCGCCTTCGTGTGCCCGCGGGATGTCGTGATCGTCGGGGACTGCAAACCGCCTGCGAACGCGCCAAAGAAGGATCTCCCCCGGCAGATCAGCGACGACGAGGCCGACGAGATCGTCTGGGCCCTGCCGGAGGTGCAGGACATGATCCGGCGGATGGAGGGGACGAAGGCGGCCCCCTTCTCGATAATCACGGGGTACCCGAACCCGGAGGCCGAGCCGGGCAAGCCGGGCGCCTTCTACGAAGTGTACGTCGGCGAGCGGCATGAAACCAACACGATGCGGGTCCTGACGGTGGTCGTCGACGCCTACAGCGGGAAGGTGTCCGTCTACGACGAGGCGGCCGACAGGGTCATCCCCATCGAGGAGTACAGAAAGAAGGCGCGCAAATAACCCTCTGCGCCGGGCCCACCCCGACTGCCCCTGCATCGCTTCTCCGGTGCCAGGAGAGCAAGCCCAACGCCTTGACCCGTCGGATCGTCTCCGACGCCTCGGAGCCCTCCGTGACGAAGCCGCGGGAATCGAGTCGGCTCGGAGTAAGCCCCCGGGTACGGCACTCACGCAAGTCTGCCCTTGATATTTGTAAGGAAGTAAGGCATCCTTACAATCGCGAGGTAAAAAATCATGCTGACCAAGAAAACCGCCAAGAACCAACTGACCCTGCCGAAAGACATCGTAAAGGAATTCCCGGGCATCGAGTACTTCGACGCCGCCGTCGAGAAGCGCAGAATCGTTTTGACCCCCGTCCGGGTCGAGCCCGCTGACGGCTCGCTCCAGTCAATCCGGAGGAAAATGGAGGCGCTGGGAATCACGGAGCAGGATGTCCGAAAGGCGGTGTCATGGGCAAGAGGCAAAAAGGCACAAGGGTAGTGCTCGACACCAACGTGCTGGTATCGGCGCTGATCCTCGGGGGCCGGATTGCGGCAATCGTGGATCTCTGGAAATCAGGGATTGTCATCCCCGTTTTCTCGAGGGACACCTTCGATGAATTTCGGCGGGTCCTCAGCTATCCCCGGTTCAAACTGACCGGTGAGGAAATCCAAACGATCATCGAGAAGGACATCCTGCCCCATTTCGAGACTGTCGAGCCAAAGAAAGAACTCCGTGGGCTCTGTCGCGACCCGGAAGATGACCTGTTTTTTTCTTGTGCCCTGGCAGGAGGGTGCGAGTTTCTGGTGAGTGGTGACCGCCACATCCTTGAAATCAAGCGACACGGAAGCGTGAGGGTCATCACGCCGAAACAGCTTCTCGAGAGGTTTTCGCCGTAATCCTGCATTCCGTCGTGCGGACGGCAGAAACCCCCTTCACGATCCCGGACGGCCAAGCGGCTATCAGCCTTTCCGGGGGAACCAGGGGACAAAGGCGCTGGTGCGTCGCCGGTAATCCGCGAAGGCGGGATTTTTCTCCATGAACCGCTCCGTCATGGGGACGCCTGAAACGAAGAGAATGATGTAGGTGATGGTCAGCGGCCCGATGATGGAGGCCCATCCCCAGGGCACCGAGAGGGCCACGAGGTAGAGACCCCACCACATCGTGACCTCGCCGAAGTAGTTGGGGTGCCTCGAGTAACGCCAGAGCCCGCGGTCCATGATCTTCCCCCGGTTTGCCGGGTCGGCGACGAAGCGGTCCAATTGCCGGTCCGCGACGGACTCGAGGGCGAATCCCGCCAGCCAGACCGCCGCCCCCAGCAGATCCAGCGCATTCAGCGGGCCCGCCGCCCAGGTGTTGATGAAGAGCACGGGGGTGACGTTGAGCAGCAGGATGGCCCCCTGGAGCAGGAAGACCTGGAGATAGCTCCGTAAAACGAAGGACGACCCCCATTCCTCCCGCCATTTCCGGTATCGCTCGTCCTCCCCTTTCCCCCGGTTGCGCAGGTGGATCCGGACGGCTAGCCGGAGCCCCCAGCACAGCACCAGCAGGTTGGCGACCCACTGGCGGGGTGAAAAGGAGCCGTGGAGAAAGAGAGTGGCCCAGGCCGCAAGGATGAACCCCGGCCCCCAGGCCACATCGGCAATGCTGTTGTCTTTGCGTATAAGGGCGATCAGGAACAGGGCCGTCATGTACACGAGCACGACCGCCGCCGCGGTGAACAGGGTGTCCAGCAGGGCCATCGGGTCACCTCAATGGATACACACGGCCGGAGGGCGGGGTCTTCCCGGTGCGCCGAGGCCGTTCGAGATTCCTTCCTCAGGGCATGAGCCACCGGCCGAGGCCGTAGCTTGCGGCCGAAACGCTGGCAGTCAGGACAATGCCCCAGAGGATGTCCACGACGACGACCTTGACCGGCCAATCCTTCAGGGTCGCCAGGTTGGTCAGGTCGTAGGTGGCGTAGGCGAAAAAGCCGAAAAGTCCGCCCATGATGGTTGCCTGCGGCAGCGACCGGTCCTCCAGGGCCGGCAGGGTCGCAAAGATCAGGATCCCGAGAATGTAGAGCAGGTAGAAAAGAATTGCGGCCGCCCAGTTGACGTTCGGCCTCAGGAGCGGGCCCAGGTGGCTGCGGTAGAACGTCCGGGCCGCAAACCCGAGCCAGACCATGTCGATGGCGAAGAACACGGGCACGGTCAGCAGGTACAGATAGATCACGTCCATTGGGGGCACCTCCGGGAGTCCGGGGTAAGGATGGCCCGATTCCGCGACCGTGCAGGCCGCAATCACCGCGCTTCGGCCCGGCGGGTCGCGTGACCGGCTCTGCCGCGTCTGCTTTATTCAGTAAGGGCGCCCGGCGGCGTTGTCAAGGGATACTTGACGGCGTGATCCGGGAGCATCCCCCGTCCGGCAAAAAAATGGGGGCGGTCATGCCGACCGCCCCTCTTTTTCACAGATCCTGTTGCCCTTCGCTTTACTTGAGGAAGGGCATCATTCACCCTCACTCAATCCTCACCCCTCCTGTTGCCTGGAGCCCGATGCCCGGTGCCTATTTGATCGGCCACTCCCCGCGCTCCTTCAGCACCTCGCGGTAGACGTGCAGGGCGTCGTTGACGGCGGGCATGCCGGCGTAGGTCGAGAGCTGGAAGATGATCTCGGCGATCTTCCGGGGGTCGCAGCCCACGTTGAGGGCCGCGTTGACGTGGAGCTTGAACTCCTCCGTGGCGCGCAGGGCCGCCAGCATGGCGATGGCCGCGTACTGCCGCTCCGGCAGGGTCAGCACGGTGCGGGAGTACAGATTTCCGGTGATGTGCCGGGAGAGGTCGTTGGCCAGCTCCTTGTCGAACTGGCGCCACATCAGGAAAGGCGGGTCCATCTTGATGCCTTTCCCGAACAGTTTCGATGCCGTTTCCTGCGTCCTCTTGTTGATGTCGTCGCTCACGATCCTACCTCCTCCTTGAGTTCTATAAATGGTTTTGCAACCGCATGGTCCAGGGACGCCCGATTCCTATTTGAAATCCTCACGGGTGTCAAGGGTGAAAACGGCGCGCCTCACTTCACCACGTACACGTCCCGGTCGCGGTCCTGCAGGATCAGGTAGTGGACCCCCTGCTTGGCCTTGTCGACGCCGTTGAAGTGACGCTCGCCCTCCAGGCGGCACGTCTCGCAGCTGCGGCTCGGGATGATGACGGCGTAGACGCGGTTGCCGGTGCTCGCCATGGAGTTGACGGCGATGAAGCCCCCGCAGTCCTCGCAGATCCGAACCGTCTCCTCCTGCTGCTCCCGGATCCCGTCGGTGTCGTAGTAGATGTTGCGGTTGCGCCGGGCGTATCGCGCGCCCTTTACGATCTCCTTCTTGAAGGTGTGGCGCTTCCGCCAGAGCTCGAGGACGTCCTTCGACACCTCGCGGATGTACCGGGTGATCTCGTCGGACTGGCGGATCGCCCCGGGGTTGTAGTCCGGCTCGCGGACGTGGCTGTAGTCGAGCCCCGCCATGGCGAGGATGATCCCCACGTTGACGTAGGGCAGGGCCCCCTCGATGGAGTAGCCGCCCTCCAGGACCGCGATGTCGGGGTTGAGCCGCTCGTTGAGCCTGGCGTATCCCTGGGCGGAGAAGCGCATGTTCGTGATGGGGTCCGTGTAATGGTTGTCCTGGCCCGCCGAGTTGATGACGAGGTCGGGCTTGAACTCCTGCAGGATGGGCAGGATGACCTCCTCGAGCACGTAGAGGAACCCCTCGTCGGAGGTCTCCGGCGGCAGGGGGATGTTGATCGTCGTCCCCAGGGCGTTGGGCCCGCCGAACTCGTCGGGGAAGCCCGAGCCGGGGTAGAGGGTCCTGCCGTCCTGGTGGATGGAGATGCAGAGCGTATCGGGGTCGTGCCAGTAGATGTCCTGGGTGCCGTCGCCGTGGTGGCAGTCCGTGTCGATGACGGCCACGCGCCTGTGCCCGTGCCTGCGCCGGACGTGCTCGATCATGACGGCCTCGATGTTGATGTTGCAGAAACCGCGGGCGCCGTGGACGACGCGCATGGCGTGGTGCCCCGGGGGGCGCACCAGCGCGAAGGCGTTGTCCACCTCGCCGGTGAGCACCTTCTCGGCCGCCGTGATGGCGCCTCCCGCCGAGATGAGGTGGCTCTCGGTGATGACGCTTTTCGCGTCGGGGACGCAGATGTGGATGCGGTCGATGTCCTCGATCGCGGCCAGGCCCGGCTTGTACTCCACGATGTTCTCGAAGTCCAGGAGGCCCTCCTCGAAGACCTGGTCCTGCGTGTACAGCAGGCGCTCCTCCCGCTCGGGGTGGGTGGGCGAGATGGCCCAGTCGAAGGCGGGAAAGAAGACGAGCCCCGTTTTCCTGAGTTGCTTCACGGCGTCACCCCTCCTTTCCCGGCCCCTGCGATGACGCCCGGCTTCACCTGGACCTTGAGCCGGATGTTCTTGCCCGTCGTGTGGAAGCCCCTCACCATGTTGAATTCCT
>Ga0116145_1001577_pt1 | contig 22512 bp, 12 predicted proteins | sample AD_JPNHG1_MetaG_FD_89747 | JGI IMG/M metagenome (GOLD analysis project Ga0116145, IMG submission 89747) | Active sludge microbial communities of municipal wastewater-treating anaerobic digesters from Japan - AD_JPNHG1_MetaG | ecosystem: Engineered > Bioreactor > Anaerobic > Digestate | place... | reverse complement strand
GACGAGGCGACGGACCGGAAGACGAGGCGGGGCAGCACGGTCAGGACGAAAGACTGGCTGGCGCTCAAAGGCGGTTCGCCATCGTCGTCAACCACAACCGTTATGGCGTTGGTGGAGGGGCAGTCCGCCTCGCCCGGCGTCCAGGTGAGCACGCCCGTAAGCGGATCAAGCTGCATCGCCGGCGGGCCGTTGGTTTCCAGGCGGAACGAGAGAAGGTTGGGGGGCGGATCGGGGTCAAAGGCCAGATTGGTCCAGACCAGCGTCTGGCCCTCGACCAGGAGCTGATCCGGGATGGGGGCCAGCTCGGGCGGGTCATTCACCGGCAGAACCGTCAGGGTGAAGGAAACGGAGTTTGAAGCGAGGCCATCACTGACAACCACCGTGATCAGGGTCGAGCCAGACTGATTGGTCGCGGGCAGGAGCATGAGCGTGCGGTCGGCGCCCGCCCCGTCGAACCAAAACTGAGCGTCCGGCACAAGATTGGTATCGGCTGAGAAACCCGAAAGCGACAGCCCCTCCAAGGGCGTGTCAGGGTCGCTCACGGTCAGCGCAATCTGGAGCGGGGTGTCCTCCGGCGTTTCGAGGTCGGCGACGGGCGAAATCGCGGGCGGTACGTTTGCCACGATGACCGTCGTTGCCGCGTTGTTGGCCGCCAACGGGTCGGTCGTGCTGGCGGCTGCCTCCGCCACGTTCCACAGCGCGCCAGGATTTTGGACCAGAGCATTGAGGGTGAGTTCGCACGCGGCCCCGGGGGCCAGGTCACCCAGCGCGAAGATGACGCGGGCGTCCCGCAAAGCCCAGGTGCCTTGTGTCGCGTTGGCGGACAGCAGGGCGAGGCCCGCCGGCAGGAGGTTGGTGACGGTCACGGCGAACGCCTCGGCCGGCCCGTGGTTGGTAACCCGGAGGGCCAGCGTGATTTCGGAGCCGACCTGGAGCTGGGTTGACACGAGGGAGGCAGCCAACTCGAGGTCGCCGGTCACCGGCCCCTCGCAGCAGGCCGGTGTGGCCGTCGTGAGGTGCAGCGCCCAGCCCGCCGCGAGCCCGCCGGACAGTTGCTGGTCGTCGTCCTGGACGAACAGCGACCACACCCCGTTGGGGTCCGTGCCGTTGAACACGCTGAGGGATTGGCCATGGGGGGCGGCGGGCGCCGGGGGCGCCAGTTCGTCAGGGGCGTAACCAAAGTTGGACGGCTGCCAGGTTCCGGAGCTCAGAACGAGGTTGTCAGGCGGGGGCGAGGGCGCCTCGTCGTCAAAAGTCAGGTTCAGGCCCTTCACGATAAAGTCTCCCCCCGCGTCGGACATCAGCATGACGTTCTGTCCTTGCGGGCCGACGAGCAGGATGTCCACATCGTCGGGATAAGGGTGGGAGAAGTCGGTCAGGGTGACGCTGACTTTGGCCAGACGGCCGGCGAGGTTCGAGACGGTAATAGCGGAGGGGTAGGGGTCTGCCGGCTCGTTGTCGAGGATGGCAATGCTGGCGGGATTGGTGAAAACGAAGGTTGCATAAGCATTCGTGCCAACCGGCAAAGCGCTTTCAACCGTACCCAGCAAGGCGTCCCCGTCGCGCAGCTCCAAAACCGCGCCCAGGCTGCTGCCGCACGGCGCGCCCACCACGAAGGCAAACGGGCGGGCAACCGCCGGTCCGTCGGGCGGGAGCGCGCCAAAGAGCTGCGGGGCACTGGGCCGCAACACGCCGTTGGTGGCCAGCAAGGTTGCAACCAGGTTTGTGGTGGGCGCCGTTCCGAGGTTTTTCAACGCAAATTCCATCGTAACACTTTCGCCGGTGTCGAGGCGCTGGTTGGGCGGCCCGCAGTTTTCACGAAGCAACGCGATGGACCCCAGCTCGATCCGGGGCGCGGGAACGAACGAGACCAGGGAGAAATCCGTGTCGGAGATGTCGAAAAAGACCTGGTCAACCGCCTCGATCTGGAGGCGGGCGGTGGAGGTGTCGAGCCGGGGGAACTGCACTGTCTCGGCTCCGTCGTTGGGGGTATTGGCAGCCAGGACAATCGGGAACGTCAGACCGCCGTTGGTGGAGAGCAGGATGTTGACGGCGGCGGCGGAAACCGGGGGGTTGGTGGTGCCGGCGACCTCCCAGGTGACGGTGTGGATATTGGACCAGGTAACGGGGGTATTGGGGGCGGTAATCCGGAAAGGCCCGGCGTTGCTGGCGACCTCGACGGCGGTGTCCGCGGCGGCCATGCCACCGCCGGCGGGGCAGTGGTCGCGGACGGTCACCCGGAAATGCAGGGTCCGGTTTGTCGTGGGCAGCCCCTCGCCTCTGACCGCAACGCCGGCCACCAGGCCGGTGAGTTGCGGAAAGGTGCGGATGCCGAGCGGTGTCGGAGGAAAAGACCGAAACAGGGGGCTGGCGCCATTGTCGGGCGCCCCGAGCGGGACCGGCGGCCCCAGATCGCGTTGTTCCCAGCAGTAACTCAGCGGGTCGCCGTCGGGGTCGGAGGCGGCTGCCGTCAGGCGGAAAGGGGTGTCCCGCGGGATGACGACGGTGGCGGGAGCCGTGACGACCGGCAGGGAGTTGGAAGTCGGCAGCAGCAGTGGGCAGGAGCTGCCGGCGCCCGAGGTGACGAAGGCGAGGATTTCCTCGATGCTGGCGGAATGGAAATAGGGATCGCTGTTGGGTTGTAAGTTGTCGGGCCCGCAGATGCCGGCATAGCTCATCACGGTGGAGCCGCTGCCGGGTTCGTATGCCGTGGCGGAATTGCGATTGGGAGGCCAGCCGCTGCAGGCGTTGTTGGTGCCGTTGAAGGTGTGGCTGGCCCCGAATTGATGACCGATCTCGTGGGCGACGTAGTCAATAAAAAAGGGGTCGCCCACCGGCGCCGCGCTGCCCGTGTAGCCCCCGGCCTTGAGACCCGCCAGACAAACCACCCCGATATAGGCTCGGCCGTCGGACCGGGTTCCGAAAAGATGGCCGATGTCGTAGTTGGCGCTGCCGATGACGCTGTCCAGATTCGCCTGGTTCTGGTTGAGGAGGACCTGCAGGTCGGTGCTGGTGTACGGATCGGTGGCGGCGTTGGTATAGACCACCAGATCGTTGTTGGCGACGAGCTGGAGGCGAATGGCCAGGTCGGTCTCATAAACCGCGTTGACACGGTGGATGGCGGTTACGATGGCGGCCATGCCGTTGGCCACGCTGCCGCCATGAAATTGCGTGTATTCGCCCATGGCGGCGCAGGCGAGGCGATACACTCTCAAGTTCGTGCCGAAAGGCGCTTGCGGCGGCGTCGGCCTGGGGACGGCTGCGGGAATGGCATCCGGCCCGAAGGCCGCGGATTCCTCCGAACCGGCCCCTGTTGAGCAGCGAAACTCGCCGGCGGTCTGCGGGGATTCCTTCCGCAAATAAACGGCGTGCCACTCGCAGTCGCCTTGGAACAGGGGGTCAATATAAGCCGCCCCGTCGCGCCGGAGGACCTGGGCATGAAAACCCGCCGGGGTGAGGTCGAATCGCGCCGTGGCGCTCGGATCCTCAATTCCCCGGCCCACGAAGGTCCGGATCTCGGGGAATTTGGCCGCAAGCTCCGGCGCCATCACCGCCACCGCCACAAAACGAAAGTGGGCGAAACCGCCCTCCGGCAGGGGCAGAGTGACCAGGCTTGTCGAGTCCGTCACGGATTGTGCCGATTCGCGCGGGGCTTGGGCCAGCAGGGCCTCCATGCGGCTGCGGTCAAGGCGAAAGGCGCGAAACGGCTGCGGCTCGATCCAGACCTTGGCGCCGGCCGGGAAGGCGGCGGGGCTGGCTTCGCGCCACAGTCCGAGTGGGTCCCGTGGATAGGTGCCTCCGGACGGCGACACCGCCGCGGCGCCGGTTGCCGCGCTTTCAGTTGAAGAAGGGCCGATCTGGGCGCAGGCGGGATTCCACTGGACCAATAACCCCAAGAGCCCCCACGCAACCACCAACCCTGCGCGCCGGGTGTTTCTTGTTACTGCGGTGCGGTCCATTTCGCCCCCCCGGCTGGGAATCGGGTTCTAGGTTTGTTCGAGCTTCGCTTTCTCGATGCGCACACAGTCCGGGCACAGGCTGTGCGTGAAGGTCAGGTCTATGTGCCGGCGCAGGTATTCGTCCACATTGGACCAGAATTGCTTGTCGTCGCGCATTTTATGGCAGCGAACACAAATGGGGATGATGCGCTCCAACTGGACCACCTCGCTCAGGTTCTCCAGCACCAGCACCACCCGCTCATGGTTCTGGTACGAAAACGGCGACGCGGTTAAGAGAAAACAGACCTCCCGCGACTCGCCGGCTTCCATCAATTCCATGCGCACTCGCCGGCGCACCACCCGGTGGCCCGCGAAGGCTTCATTTACCGCCGACCGCAGTCCGCAGTGGCGGCAAAAACCGCCGCGGCCGCATCCCTCTGGCGAGTCCTTGGCGCGAGCGCAACGGATTGCCTCCCCGCTCCGCTGCCGCAAGGCCTTCTGGGGGTCCGGTCCGAGCAATTCCGCCGCCGCGGCGTTATAGTCGAGGATCGTGACGTCCTGGTCCACCAGGAACACGAATGCGGGAATGGCGTCCAGCAACTGGCGCAACAGCACCTCGTTGCTCATTTGAGTTACGGCGATCCGCATCCCCGCCCTGATGGCAAAAAAAGGCCACTTTGTCAATGCAAAACCACTGTCGCCTCCTTCCGCTTTCCGCCCCGGGCGGCCTGAAACGGGGCCCCCGCGCGCGGGAACCGCCGGGGCGGGTGGGGAGGGCGGGAACCCGGCGGATGGCGCGGCTTCTTGACAGGCCTGCCATGCGAGGGGAGGATGGGAACATTATGAGCCCGGGCCAACTTCAATTGCGGCGCGGCCGGAGCAGGCCGGCCGCCTGGGAGAGCGGCGGGCGCGTAATTCCAGAAAGGTTATTCCCATGAAAAAGGTGGTTTGCTTCCTGAGTGTCGCGTGGATGTTCGGGGTTCTGTCTGAGGCGCCCTGCCGGGGCTTTAATTTGAGCATCCAACCGGAGAACGACCAGGTGCGATTGACGTGGCCCAGCCAGGGGGCGGGCAAGGTTTATACCGTCCAATACCGGCCCGCCTTGGCGGGAGGGCGCTGGACGCCTTTGTTGCCGTGGGATGACTGGCCCATTGGCGGGACGACTTTTGCCGACCCGCTTGGAACGGAGGCCGCGCGGTTTTACCGGCTGGCGGTGATTGAGCGGGGACGGCTGGCGGGGGTGACGTTCCAGGAAAGCGCGTCGCAGGCGACGATGAATTTGTTGATTCAGGTGGCGGAGCTGCAGTATGGGATTGATATCCCTTTTACCGCCTCGTACGGCGTGAATGTTTACCGGATAGACTACGAGACGGTGGACGGGTTGCTGGGGCCGACGCTGGCGTCGGGGGCGCTCTTCGTCCCGGTGGGCATTCCAACGCCGGCGGATTTGTTCAGTTACCAGCATGGAACGGTCCATCGGCGCATTGACGCGCCGTCGTATGTGGGCGTGCCCGAGCGGGCGGTGGGTTTGATTGCGGCGTGTCACGGCTACGTGGTGGCGATGCCGGATTACCTGGGGCTGGGCGAGGGTTCGACGAACGTGCATCCCTACGTGCACCGGCGCTCGAGCGCGACGGCGGTGGTGGACATGTTGCGGGCGGCGCGGGCGAGCGTGGCGGGCGTGCCGGCGATCCAGCAAGCGGTGCCGCAGGGCTTGAGCGGGAAGCTCTTCCTGTTTGGCTATTCGCAGGGGGGATATGTGACGCTGGCCGCGCAACAGGAAATCGAACGGAAACATGCGGCCGAGTTTCCCATTACCGCCTCGGCCCCCTCGGATGGCCCGTATGATCTGTCCGGGACCATGGCCACCATCATGGTGGCGCCCCAGGCTTATCCGTCGCCGAACTATCTTCCCTACGTCCTGTTCACCTACAACAGCATTTATCACCTGTTTGAGGATCCCGCCGAGGTTCTGGTCGAGCCTTACGCCCACACGCTCCCTCCCCTGTTCGATGGCGAACATACCGGCGACCAGATTGACGCCGCGATGCCGCCCTCGGGCATTCCGAGTGAGATTCTCAAGCCGGCCTTTCTCGAGGCGTTCAAGAACGATCCGAATCATCCCTTCCGCCTGGTATTGCTGGAGAACGACTTGCTCGGCTGGGCCCCGGTTTCGCCCACCCGCCTGTTCCACTGCGCGGCGGATGATGTGGTCCCGTTTGCCAATTCGGCCATCGCCTATGCGAGCTTTGTCGCGGCCGGCGCGGATACCAACCGGGTGCAACTGGTGGACCCGAATCCGGGGGGGACGCATGGCACCTGCCTGTTTTCCGGCGTGCCGCTCATCCTGAGCTGGTTTGACTCGTTGCGTTGAGGCGGGGAGGAGGCGGAAAATGAGGACCGTTCTCTGGATGGCGCTCCTGGCGGGGGGAATGGCCTGCGGCAGCCCGGCCGCCACCAACCGGGTGCTGGTTGAAGCGGGCAAGTTCATCGAAATTTTCGACCCCCAAGCCGGCGAACGCGATCCGTGGTGCATCAACGACCACACTTTTGTTCGTGGCCCGGACGGCACCTGGCACGTGTTCGGCATCACCCACATCCTCCCGGTGGATTTTTTTCGGGACCCCGGCAAGAATCTGCTGCACGCCACGGCGCAGCGGTTGACCCAGGCGCCGTGGCGCAAGGAGCGTTTTGCGGTCATGGCGGACTGGGCGAAGCACGGGGAATGGCTGTTCTGGGCGCCGCATGTGATCCGGCACAACGGTCTCTACTACATGTTTGTGTGCGTCGGCAACAGCCAGGGGCACCAATACAAGATTCATTTGCTGACCTCGAAAGACCTGTGGGAATGGGAACGGAGCCCGGCGAATCCGTTGTTGACGGATGGTTTTGATGCGCGGGACCCGATGGTGCTGTCCGCCGGCGGGGAATGGATTTTGTATTACACCGCCACCTCGAAGCCGGAGGGCGGCAACCATGTGGTGGCGGCGGTGACGAGCCGGGACCTGCTCAGATGGGGCAACCGGCGCGTCGTGTTCACCCATCCCCGAACGGGGACCTTCGGCGGGCCGACCGAGTCGCCGTTTGTTTTAAGGCGGGGCGCTTCCTATTATTTGTTCGCATGTGATGGGGGGACGATCAACGTGTTTCTGAGCCAGGACCCCTTTCACTGGGAAATCCAGAACCAGGTCGGCACCATCCACGCCCACGCCTCCGAGGTGGTGCGGGATGTGGACGGCCAATGGTACATCAGCCACGCCGGCTGGGAGCGTGGCGGCCTGTCGCTGGCGCCGCTGAGTTGGCACGACGGCCTGGACGACGCAGACACCTCCTTGCCGCCTCCAGAGTAAGGCGGCAGCGGGAGGCCGCGGGCTCGAGACGGCCGGTTCCGGCGGGCGATTCGAAAGCCCAAACCCCCGGCAGGCGCAAGCAAGCCCTTCCGGCGTCCGCAGTCACTTGCCCTGTCGAATCTGCTCTTTCTTTTCCTCCAGCTCGGCCTGCAGGGATTTGCGGTCGCTAACCAGTTGTTTTTCGAGCTGTTCGAGAGCTTCGAAGTCGCCCTGCTCGGCGGCCTTGGCCATTTCGCCTTTGAGCAAAAGCTCGCGTTCGGCGATTTTGGCGGCGTACCGGGCGTCCAGTTCCGCCAGGGCCTGCTTTTGCCGCGCGGACAGCTTGATGGAGGGCGAACTCCGCGCCAGGCGCTCCATCGCCAATTCGTAAGCGGTTTTCATTTTTGACAATTCCCAGTATCCCACCAATCTGTCAGGAGGCAAGAACAGCATCATGACCCGGATCAAGTTACTTTCAACGGATTTCGATGGGACACTCTTCACGGAATTTGAGCACCCGCCCATCCCGAGCGAATTGCAGGAACAGATTGCGCGGCTGCAGGCCGAGGGGGCGCGGTGGATCATCAACACCGGCCGGGACATGTCGAGCCTGATGGAAGCGCTGGGGCGCGCCGGCATCGAGGTGGAGCCCGACTACCTGGTTCTGGTCGAGCGGGAAGTGTATCAGCACCGGGATTCCCAATACGTGCCGCTGCCGGAGTGGAACGAGGCGTGCCACCGCGCCCACGCCGAGCTGTTCGCGCGCATCCGGCCCGACGTGCCGGCGATGGTGGCCTGGATCAATGCCCGCTTCCACGCGCGGATTTATGAGGACGCTTATTCGCCCCTCTGCCTGATCACCAGCACCAACGGCGACATGGACCTCATCCTGGACCACCTCGAGCATTACTGCCGGCGCGTGCCCGACCTCACCGTCGTGCGCAACGACGTTTACGCCCGGTTCAGTCACCGCGCCTACAACAAGGGCACGGCCCTGGCGGAAATCACGCGGCGGCTCGGGCTGTCGCGGGAAGCAGTCTTCGCGGCCGGCGATCATCTGAACGATCTGCCGATGCTGTCGCGCGCGTATGCAGCCTGCCTGGCGGCGCCGGCCAACGCGGTCCCACCCGTCCGGGCCGCCGTGCTGGAACAAGGGGGATACGTGAGCCAGGCATCGCAGGGCGCGGGGGTGGCCGAGGCGTTGCGATACTATCTCGGGGCGGGCGGGGCTTGAGCAACGGCCATGAAGTGGAAAAGGCAGGATGATTCAAATATCTAATTAACATTTTTTGTCAGTCTGATGACAATTAGCAACTCTGACGCAAGGTCTTGTCGGTCAAGCTGATAAAACGGTTTATAATCCATTGACACTTCGGGTCAGAATGATAGAATTTTATTTAGATATTAAATGGCGCTGATTGCGGACGCAGTCGGGCGCGACACCAGAACAGCAATCCAGAATGCATGGCATGAACACGACCGAAGCTGCCGCCGCCGCAGGCGGCGCTCCCAGGGTCAGCACGATCAACGAGGCGGTCATCCGGATCGCCGGCAATTCGCAGGATGGCATTCAGGCCATTGGCGGATTTCTGGCGCGGCTGGCCGGCCGCACCGAGCAGGAGGTCATGACCTTCATGACGATTCCTTCGACCATTTCGGGCGGACCCTCCATTTTCCAGGTTCGCATCGGGTCGGGCGAGGTGCTCAGCGCGGGGGACGAGGCGGATGTGCTGCTGGCGTTTTACCAGCATTCGTATGACGGGCACCTGGCGTCGCTGCGTCCCGGGGGGCTGGTGCTTTACGACACGGATCATGTCCAGCCGAATCCGGAGATGCAGGGCCGGTACCGGCATGTGGGGATCCCGATTTCGACCCTGACCATCGAGGCGATTGGAGGCACGGCCAAGGACAAGGGCAAGAACGTCTTCGCCCTGGGGTTGCTGGCGCGGATGTTTGACCTCGACGTGCCGAAGCTGGAGGAGCTGATCACCGAACGGTTCAAGGGCAAGGATGAGAGCGTCCTCAAGAACGCGATGGCGGCGTTTCACGCGGGTTACGGGTACACGGTGGGCGCCTGGACGGAGACCTACCGGTTTGCCGAAGCGCGGCACCGTTCCGGGCGCCAGGTGGTGATGAATGGCAATGAGGCGCTGGCTTATGGTGTCATCGCCGCCGGCGTGCGGTTTGGGGCGGCGTATCCGATCACGCCCTGGTCCGACGTGATGGAGATTCTGCGCCGGGAGCTGCCGAAGTACGGGGGGACTTTCGTGCAATGCGAGGATGAGATTGCGGCGATTTCGATGGCGAACGGGGCGAGTTTCGCGGGGCGGGTGGCGGTGACCGGTTCCAGCGGGCCGGGGATTTCGCTTAAGATGGAATCCTTGGGCTGGGCGGTGATGTCCGAGGTGCCGCTGGTGGTCATCAATATCCAGCGGGGGGGCCCTTCGACCGGTCTGCCGACCCAGGTGGAGCAGTCGGACCTGAACCTGGCGTGCTACGGCAGTCATGGGGATGCTCCTCGAGTGGTGCTGGCGCCGGCGGACGTCGAGGATTGTTTTTACACGGCGATCGAAGCGGTGAACATCGCGCGGAAGTACAATGTGCCGGTGTTCATCCTCAGCGACCAGGCCATTGCCACCCGGATTGAAGCCTTCCCGACGCCCGACCTCGAAAAGGTCTGCCAGGACATCAGCCCGGACTTCACGCCCGTGGCGGAATACAAGCCTTATGATCTGTCGTCCCCCGACGGCGTCACCCCGCGGGTGGTGCCGGGCACGCGGATTCTCAACGGGCGTTACCCCGTGGCGGGCGGATTGGAGCACGACGAAATGGGGCATCCGACCGGATCGCCGCGGCTGCACATGGAAATGACAGCCAAGCGCCGGCGGAAGCTCCAAGCCCTGGCGCGAACGCTGCCAGTGCCGAAAGTCTATGGCCCGCCGGAAGGGCGGCTGCTGTTGGTGGGCTGGGGCTCGACCCGCGGTCCCATCCAGGAGGCGGTGGACCGGGCGCGGGCGGCCGGCGAAAGCATTTCGTCGCTGCATTTGAAGCATCTGTATCCCTTGCCACCCGGGCTGGAAGAGATTTTTGCCGGGTTCGGCAGCATTCGCGTGGTCGAGATGAATGACGAAGGACTGTACGGCTACGGCCAGTTGGCCGGGCTGTTGCGGGCCCGCTTTTGCGATTCGCGAATCGCCGGCATCAACAAGACCGACGGCCTGACCTGGAAGGTCAAGGAGATTCTCGAGCGCGCGCGGGCGGTGCTGGCCGCCGGGCCCGCTCCAGAGCAACCGGTTCATGCATCCTGACCTTGAGCCCTTCGCAAACCTTTACCCTTATGAGCGCCACTGTAGTTGATACTCCCATGGACAAACCCCCGGTTCTGTCACCCGATGCCTCCCGGACGGTGCCCGCCGCCCCGGAGCGGAAGCCGCTCACCAAGAAGGAGCTGGCGGCGGACCATCCGACCTGGTGCCCCGGTTGCGGTGATTTTTCGGTGCTCGCGTTGTACTTCAAGCTGATCGAAAAACGCCGCCTCTGGCAGGAAAAGATCACCACCATTTCCGGCATCGGCTGCTCGAGCCGGTTTCCTTACTTCGTGCAGAGTTACGGCGCGCACTATATTCATGGCCGTTCGCTGGCCTTCGCCAGTGGCGTGGCCCTGTCGCGGCCGGACCTGCATGTGTTTGTGTTCGGGGGGGACGGCGACCTCTTTTCCATCGGCGGAAACCATTTCACCCACACCGCGCGCAAGAACATCAAACTGACGTGCGTGGCGATGGACAATTGGGTGTACGGGTTGACCAAGAAGCAGACCTCTCCCACCTCGCCCTTGGGATTCAAGAGCAAGACCGACGTGTGGGGCGCGGTGGATTACCCGATCAATCCGGTGAAACAGGCGCTGGCGGCGGGGGCGACCTTTGTGGCGCGCACCACCCATTCGAATCCAAACCACGTCATGCAAATGATGGAAGCGGCGATGGACCATGACGGCTTCAGTTTCATTGAATGTCTCAGCGAGTGCGTCGAGTTCTACGAGGGCGCCTTCGATGCCGCCAACCCGCGCAAGGGCGGCGTGTTCAACACCGTGCCGGCGACGCACGATGTCACCAACGAGGTGGCCGCCTACAAGCTCGCCGACGAGCCGTTCCCCGGCTATTTCGGCATCTTTTACCAGGTCCAGCGCCCAACCAAGGGCGCGCGCGAAGCGGAATTGATTGCGGCCGCGCGGGAAAAGCTCAAGGGGTTGAAAGACTGGCAGATTCTGCAGAAAACCTTCGAGAAGATGCAGTAAGCCGCCGGGCGCGGCGCGGCGCCCGGGTTCCGAGCGCCGGCGTTCGAAGCCCGGAGTTTGCGGTCGTTACTTGCCTTGGGCGGCGGCGGTGTCGCGGTAGCGGTAGAACGCCGCGACGAGGCTGAAGAGGATGGCCACGGCGAACGTCAGCGCGGCATACATCAGAAAACGGGAACTGCTGACCGAAGCGTCGTGCGCTCCTTCCCCGGCGAGCGCGCGGGTAAAACCAACGACCATGAGGTTGCCCATGGTGATCGTGAGATTCCAGAAGCCCATGATGGTGCTTTTCATCTGGGGCGCCGCTTCCCGGAAGGCGAACTCGAGCCCGGTGGTTGAAACGAGCACCTCGGCGATGGTCAGGATGATGTAGGGCAGGATTTGCCACAGAATGGAGAGCTGGGCGCCGGCTTCGATGCGGGATTGAAGCATCGCCACCACCACGTAGGAGAGGGCGGCCAGGAACATGCCGGCGGCCATGCGCCGCAGCGGCGTGGCCAGGCGCCCGAGCAGCGGATACAGCCCCCAGGTCATCACCGGGATCAGCAGCATGACGAACAACGGATTGGCCGAAAGCATCTCTTCCGGCCCAATCGTCCACCGCCCCAGGCGATAGGGAACCATTTTCGCGCCCTGGAGGACCCAGGTGGAAAAGGTCTGGTCGAACAGCGCCCAAAACACCGGGATCAGGGCGAAGACGAACAAGATGGGGCTGACGGAGCGGGCGGCGGCAATTTCCGTGTCGCTGAACCGGTTCTGCACGCTCAGCCAGAAGCCCTCGGGCATTTCCATCCGGCGGGACAGGCTCAAGACCAGGATCAAGACATACCAAACGGCGATGGCGCCAAGCGCGGTCCAGTTCAGCCAGGCCAGCCACGGCGCTTTTGAACGGCTGAAGGCCACGAAAGCCAGGGCCGCCATGGCAAAGAGGGGGATGCCGATGGCCGTCAGCAGATTGAGCCGCGAGCCGAGGCGGAGGCCGCCCTGCGCGGCGTGGGCGGAGAGAAACACCCGGAGAAAGCCTGCGGTCTTGGTGACGCGGGCGGGCGGGATGCGCACGTAATATTTGGTGCCCAGCCAGAAAATCAGGGTGGCAATGGCCATGAAGATGCCCGGCACGCCGAACGCCCAGCTATAGCCGAATTGCTTGCGAATGGCTGGGATGATCAGAAACGAGAAGAAGGAGCCCAGGTTGATGGACCAATAAAAAGCGGCGTAGGCTTTCTGCAGGAGGTGCCGCTGATCGGGCCTGAACTGGTCGCCCATGAAAGCCGACACGCAGGGCTTGATGCCGCCGGACCCGAAGGCGATGAGAGCCAGGCCCGCGTAAAGGGTCCAGGTTTTGCCCTCGAGGGTCGGGACGAAGTCGCTGGTGGCCAGCACGGCATGCCCGGCGCAGTAGGACAGGGAAATCCAGAGAATCGTGTGGTAACGGCCCCAGAACCGGTCGGAAACCCACGCCCCCACCAGCGGCATGAAGTAGTTCAGGGCGCTGAACAGGGCGATGATGGTGGTGGCATCGTCCTGGGTCTTGAGCAGCACCGTGGTGATGTAAAGGGCGAGAATGCCCTTCATGCCGTAATAACTGAAGCGCTCGCAGGCTTCGTTGCCAACGATGTATTTGACTTGGGGTGGCCAGCGGTGGTTGGCCGGAGCAGTTTCGACCTGTCGTTCGGCGGCGGCTTGGTCCTGGGCTCGCATGATGGACGGGGGCGGGAGAAATGGAGGCGGTTGGGGTTGGCGGATGCCCGCGGCTCAAGGGTTCCCAATAAGGATGCCAGTATTCATTGGGGAAAATCCTCGCCGAAGGTGGGGCCGGGGGCAAGTCTGGATCGAGCGTCTCGTTCAGGACCGGCCTTTTGCTGACTTGACACGCGGGGCTGGCGGCGCTTAGGATTTGAGAAGTCAGCCCAAACCGTTTTCATTCCGGTTTCGGGGCGGATGTACACAAGAAAAGCAACTCAGTTACGGTCCAGCCGGTTATGAAAATCCATCGCTCTCACTTCTCGAACTTCCAGAGCCTCCTGGTCGCCACCCTCCTGTCCGGGGTCTTGGTCGGCGCAGCCCACGCCGCCACGACGCTTTGGACGGGGGCCAGCGGGGTGGATACGCTCTGGGCCACGCCCGCCAACTGGAATCCGAGTCCCCCGGGTTCGGGGGATACCGCGATTTTCAACGATACTGCGACAGTCGGGGACCAGTTCACCGTCAACAACATTGTGGGCGCCGACACCACCATAGCCGCCTTGAGCTACACCAATTCCAGCGCCTGGCACGTGACCCAGATTCCGGCCGGGACCACCCTGACGGTCGGCGGAGCGACGGTGGTTGGCAGTCTTGCCGCGGGGGGCATCACGACGTCGGCCGCCCTGGTGGGCGAGGGCACCTTTGTGGCCACGGGAAACATGACGCTTGGCAACGGCAGCGCCAGCAGTGGCAGCCAGGCTCCGGGCAACCTGGACCTCTCGGGTCTGGCCACGTTTGTTTATAACGCCAGCGCGGGCACCATCGCGATTGGGACGTTGGGAAGCCGAAGCTCCGGCAACCTCACGCTGGCCAGCGGCAGCAACCACATCACGGCCGGGACGATCAACATCAACGGCGCCACCGGCACCTCCTCCACCCCGAGCTTCAACGTCGGCGCCGGCACGAACATTATTAACGTGAACACGTTCAACGTGGGCGGGGGCCGGTCCACAACGACCCTGCAGTTCGCAAGCGGTTCCGGCGGCTTGAGAATGCGCGGCGCCGGCGGAACCGATTCGCATCGCACGACGATGACGGTCGGCAACCGCAACACGGGCGGGACCGCCACGTTGATCACCACCGGCAACGTGTTGTTCAATGGCCATCCGGTGGACCTCAAGTTCGCGACTCTGACCTTGGGCCAGATGAGCCGCAGCCAGAGCGGGTCGGACACCGGCGGTTACAGCGCGATTGGGCTGTTTGAATTCGACCAAGGAGTGGTGGATGCCACAACCATCAACCTGGCGGTATGTTCGGGCAACTCGACCAATTCCCGCGCCACCGGCACGCTGACGGTCGGTTATGCCGGGGAGCTGACCGTCGGAACCCTCTCGTTGGGCAACAAGAGCACCGCGTCGGTGGGCACCTCCGCCACGGGAACCCTGAATATTCAGGGGGGCGGAAGCGTGACCGCGGGGGACATGATCAAGACCACCTCGCTGGCGACCACGGGCATCGTTACGGTGGCGAATGGATCACTGAGCGTGAGTGGCAGCTTTGGCAGCGCCAGCAATCCGATTGACCTCCTGGACGTGAGCGATGCGACCCTGACACTGCGGGCGGCGGAATCGGCCCCGGCCAACGTGGTGACGCTGACCACCGGCGGCAGCACCAACGTGATCAACATCCGCTCCCTTCCCTCGATTAGCGCTTATCCGGCCCAGTTCCAGGTGATCCAGTACGCAAATGCCATTGGCGGCCTGGGCTTCGACAATATCGGGCTGGGCGCGCTGCCGGCGGGCAGCCCGCCGTTCGAGGGGTATCTGTCGAACAACCTGGCCACCCTGACGATTGACCTGATCGTCACCAACGGCCCGCCGCCGGCGCAGGCCATCGTGTGGACCGGCGCGCAAAACGGCCTGTGGGACACCACCACCCTCAACTGGCTGGCGGGCGGTGTGCCGACCAATTACAACAACGCCGGCGATTTCGTCACGTTCAATGACACGGCGCTCACTTCGACGGTCCATCTCGTGACCGAAACCCTGACGCCGGGCAGCCTGACGGTGGACAACAACGTTCTCGACTACACCTTCACCGGCAGTGGCAAGCTCAGCGGACCCACCGGCATTACCAAGCAAGGGTCCCGCAGGCTGACCCTCGCCAACAGCGCCGCCAACGACTTCCTGGGAGCCATCTCGGTGGAAGGCGAGCTGGCGTTCGACCAGCCGGTCAATGCCACCGTGGCCAACGCCATCTCGGGGCCGGGCAGCCTCCTGCAGAATGGCCCCAACACACTCATCCTCAGCGGGGCCAACAGCTTCAGCGGAGGATTGACGGTCAACAACGGCACGCTGCGAACCGGCCACCTGAATGCGCCCGGCTCTGGCGCCGCCGTAACGGTTAACAGCGGAGGGACGCTCGTGCTCGGGGCGGCCCACACCAATCAAATTCTGCTGGCGGGCGGCACCCTCGGCACAACCGTCACCCTCAACCCGGCGCCCATGAGCGTGACCGCCGCCGCTTCCACGACTTCCACTCTCTACATCGCCGACCCCCAGAATCTTCTCACCCCGACCGACGGCATTGAAGTCAACTTCACCAATTCCTGGCACGGGGCGGGTACGGTGATTGTCGCCACCGTATTCAACGACCCCTCGCCCGATGGCGGCAACGGCTTCCGGCTGCGCGGCACCAACGTCAGCACTTTCAGCGGCACCCTCATCCTTTCCAACCGGGTCAAGGGGGAACTGCAAACCAGCGTGGCCGGCCCCTTCAGCCCGGCCGGCACGGGGAAGATTGTGCTGCAGGGCGGCGTGCTGACCAACAATACGCTGAACGGAACCTATTCGGAGCTCAACCTGCGGAATAACTCGGCTGGCGCCACGGTATTTGGCAATGACGTCGTAGTGGCCGGGACCGGTCTTGTGGTTCTGGACCCCTTGGGGTCCGCGCCGGCGGGAAGCACCATCACCATGGGCAACCTCAGGATTGGCGGCGGGCAGGAACTGGGGGTGAACCTCAATGGCACCGGTCCGGACCATCCGGTCGTGTTCCAAAGCGTCACGCTGACCGGCGGCGATGCCGCCTTCTCGCCAAAAACACCGGGCTGGAATACCACGCCGCAAATCGGCTCGGATTTGGTGTTGAACAACGTGGGCGAATCGGCTCCCTCCGGCATTATCATGGCCGGCCTCCGGACCCTTACCTTGGACGGGACCTGCACGTATTCGGGCAACACGCTGGTCAATAGCGGCACCCTGAACCTGGCCGGAACGCTCAGCGGAGGCGGCACGATCACGGTCGCCGGGGGCGTGCTTGCGGGCAACGGCTCGGCTGCCGGCAACCTCGAAGTCAACGCCGCCGGCACGCTCACGCCGGGAACGTCCATTGGCAGGTTGACCGTCGGCGGCGCCGTGGTGCTGCAGGGGACCAACATCATGGAACTCGACCGGTCCCTGGGCACAAACGATGTGCTTCAAGCCGGCGCCAGCATCACCTATGGCGGCACGCTCATCCTCGTGAATCTTGGAGCGCCCTATCAGGCCGGTGACAGCTTCAAGCTCTTCAACGCCGGCAGCTACCTGGGCGCCTTCAGCGCGGTCCAGCCGGCAACGCCCGGTCCGGGCCTTCGCTGGAACCTGAGCGCGTTGAACACGGCGGGCACGATCACGGTCGCGAGCGTCCAGCCGGGCATAACGAACGTCGTCGTCGCCGACGGCAACCTGACGGTCAGCGGCGGCAACGGCCTTCCCAACGGAGAATACCGGGTGTTGACGGCGACAGACATTGGCCTCCCGGCTGCAAGCTGGACTCCCACGCTCACGAATGTTTTCGATGGCAATGGCGGCTTCAGCTTCACCGTTCCCGTCAACACGAGCGAGCCGCAACGATTTTTCCGCTTGCAGGCCTTCTGAGGTCCCGGGCCGCCCGGGTTTAAGTCTGGCACGTTCTTCCTGCGCCAACCTGGAGTCCACCCTCCAGGCGCGGCAGAAGGGCGGCCTGCTGCCGGGACGTTCTCGTCAGCGTGGGCGCGCAGCCCTGTTCATTGGCGACATCCCGGCTCCGAGCCTTGAGCAGGGGTCCAGAGACTCCCGCCGGAGCTGTGTCTCGTTATAGGTTGGCGAGTGGTATGCTTCGCGGTTTGCTTCGAACCGCCGGACAAGGTCCAGGACTGCTTGAGGTGGCTGAGCCATCAGCCAGCGACAGTTCCGGCACCCGGACTGGAATACAAGGTTTGGGGGGACCCGACGAGCGACCGGCCATGCGCAGTTGAGGGTTGCGGCGGCTGGCCTGATGGGAATAATAGGGGTGAGTTTGAGCCGTTTTTGAGCCGTGCCCATGATCGAGTGGAACATTCAATCCCGCGCCCACGCTTGCGAAGCGTGTGGCAAGTCCTTTGCCGACAAGGAGGTTTACCACACCCTCCTTTTTGACGAGCGGACAGGATTCCGGCGGCTGGACATTTGCCGGGGCTGCTGGGACAAGCAATACAGCGAGGGGGCGCGGGAGCGCAAGGGGTTCGTCTCGTATTGGCAGGGGATTTACGAGCTGCCGCCGCCCCCCGTCGAGCCGATCCACAAGGAGAACGCCGAATCCCTCCTGCGCAAGTTGGTGGAAATCAATGATCCACGTTACGCTCCCGCGATGTACATCCTGGCGGTCATGCTCGAACGCAAGCGGCTGCTGAAGGTCAAGGAGCAGGTCGTCCGGGACGGGCAGCGTGTGTTTATCTACGAGCACCCTCGCACGGGGGATGTGTTTACGGTGGTGGACCCTGTCCTGCAACTGAACCAGCTTGATGCGGTTCAGCGCGATGTGGCCGAACTTCTCGAACACGGCCTGAACCCGGCGGTTCCCCAGAGCCCGGGTGGAGCAGGCCCCGCCGCCGAGGTGGCTCAGGCTCAGGAACCCGCCGCGGAGGGGGCCGCCTCTTCCCCGGCTGATGGGGGCACAACGGACCTGGCTGGAGCAGAGACGGGGGCATCATCGGCCAAGGCTTGATTTGAACCGGTGATTCTGAGCGATGGAATACGAGCAACTGCAGGAAAAGCTTGGATACGCCTTCCGGGACACGGCCCTGCTCAAGCTGGCGCTGACCCACCCCTCGGTTACCCACGAGCAAGGCGCCTCGCTCCAAACCAATCAACGCCTTGAATTCCTCGGGGATGCGGTCCTCCAGTTGGTCCTGACCCAGGAACTCTATCAGCGGTTTCCCGATTTTGATGAAGGGCCACTCACCAAGGCCCGCGCCAAGCTGGTCAACCGCCGCACCTTGGCCGACCACGCCCGGCAGCTTGGCCTTGGGCAGCATCTGATTCTAAGCAAGGGCGAAGAGCTGCAAGGCGGGCGGGACCGGAGCTCGGCGCTGGCCGATTGCTTCGAGGCCGTGCTAGGGGCGGTCTTCCTGGACAGCGACTTCGAAACCGCGCGGGCGCTCATTCTGCGGGTTTTTCGAACGGTATTTGGGGAGCTGACCGTCCTTCCCATCATTGAAAACCCCAAAGGAGAACTCCAGGAGCTGGTGCAGGCGATTTCGGCCGAAGTGCCGGTTTACCACGTGGTTTCAGCCACCGGACCGGATCATGACCGGGTGTTCGAGTGTACCGTTCACCATGCCGGCGTCGAGCTGGCGCGGGGCCAGGGCAAGAGCAAGAAAGCCGCCGAAAGCCAGGCCGCTCTTGCCGCTTTGACCCGCCTGCGCGAACAGATGCAAGTGGCCAAACCGGCGCGCAAGACGCCCTCGCGTCCGGGCAAAAAGACCCCGGCTTGATTCCTCCCGCCGAATCGGCTCCCGGATTGCAGGCCTGTTGCGGACCGGCGATTACCCCATGCGGCGCGGCACCGTCCGGTTCGGATTTGCAGAACGAGAAGTTTTTTTGGCTGGCAGCATTTCGCGGAGTGCTTGGCCGGTGTGGCTTTGGGCGCAGGCGGCAACGGTTTCGGGTGTGCCGACGGCAACCACCTGCCCACCTTCATCCCCGGCATCCGGACCGAGGTCAATCACCCAGTCGGCGCACTTGATCACCTCGAGATTATGTTCAATGACCAGGACCGAGTGTCCTGAGCTGACGAGGCGCTGAAGGACGCCCAGGAGGACGCGGACGTCATCGAAATGCAGGCCGGTGGTGGGTTCGTCGAAGAGGAACAACGTGGGTTTATCGGCGCCCGTTGTGTCGAGTTTGCCGTCAGCGTCCCGCTCCGCTTCGGCAAGGTGCCGAACCAGCTTCAGCCGCTGGCTCTCACCGCCCGACAGCGTGTTGATGGGCTGGCCCAGCTTGAGGTAGCCCAAACCGACTTCCTCGAGCCAGCGCAGGCTTTCGATCGCTCGCCGCGCCGGGCGGGAGTCGGTGAAGGCGGAGAGGAACTGCCGGCTCTCCTCGACGGTGGCCTCCAACAGGTCGGCGATGGACCAGGGCCGGGACCAGGCGCCTTTGACCTTCACCTCGAGGATGTGCTGGCGATACCGCCGGCCATTGCAGTCGGGGCAGCGGATAAAAACATCGCTGAGGAACTGCATTTCGATTTTTTCGTAACCGGCGCCCCGGCAGCGTTCGCACTGTCCCTGGGTGGAATTAAAGCTGAAGGCGCTGGCGTTGAGGCCCCGTTGGCGCGCCGGCTCGGTCTGCGCGAAAAACTCGCGAATTTCCTCGAAGGCGCCGATGTAAACCGCCGGGTTCGACCGCGGGGTCTTGCCCAGGATTGCCTGGTCCACCAGCACCACCCGCCCCAGGCTTTCCCAGCCGCTGATTCGGGCTGCCGGTGCTTCCGCCTCCGTTGACAATTCCTGGTCGTCGTCGCTCTCGACGGCTTCCGCATCGGACCGCTCCGAGGCTTTGCCGGGGGGCCTTTGTGTCTCGAGCCGCGCCGCCAGCAAGGGCAGCAAGACCTCGCGCACCAAAGTGGTCTTTCCCGAGCCGCTTACGCCGGTAATGCAGACCAGTCGCCCGAGGGGAATGTCCACGGTTAAATCCTTGAGGTTGTGCCGGGTTGCATGTTCCAGGCGCAGGAATTCGCAAGGTTGCGGCGCCGGCGCCGGGGCGGGGACGTCCCGCAATTTGAGCGCTTCCGGAATGGTATTGCGTGGGATGCTTCCGGTGGCCGGGGACAGGAGAACCGGCCGGCGGGGGGGCAGCTCGATGTGCTTGCGTCCGGACAGGTAGGCGCCGGTGAGAGATGCGGGGGCTTTCAGAATGCCCCTGTAACTGCCTTGAAACACCACTTGACCCCCGCTGGCTCCATGACCCGGCCCCAGGTCCACAATCTGGTTTGCGGCGCGGATTACACTGGCCTCGTGCTCCACCACGACGACCGTGTTGCCCGCGTCGCGCAGTTGCTGGAGGGTGTGCACCAGGCGCTGAGTGTCTCGCGGGTGCAGCCCCACGCTCGGTTCGTCCAAAACGAAGAGGGTATTGACCAGACGCGTCCCCAGGCAGGTGGTCAGGTTCACCCGCTCGGTTTCGCCCCCGGAAAGCGACCGGGTGGGACGGTCCAAGGTCAAATAGCCCAGACCCACAGCTTCGAGATACGCCAGGCGGGATTTCACCTCGCCCAACAGGATCGCCTGCGGGTCATTGCGCCGCAGCCCAAGCCGCGTCTCCAAGTCCGCGACAAACCGCAAGGCATCCCGAATCGGCAGGTGGTAAAAATCTGCGAGGGTCAAACCCGAGGGGCCCTCGGACTTCGTCCCTGGGCTTTCCCAGAGCGCCGGGGGCCGGGGCGCGCGATAGAGCAAGGTATCGGGCTGGAAGCGTTTGCCCTGGCAGTCGGGGCAGGCGGTGTAGGCGCGGTAACGGGAGAGCAACACGCGCACATGCATTTTATAGGCCCGGGACTCGAGCCAGCGGAAATAGCCTTTGACGCCGTACCAGGCGTGGGGCCACTCATGGGCCGCATCCTTGCCGTAATTGGGGTCGCCTTCGATGACAAACTTTTGCCACTCCGGCGGCAGGTCCTGGAAGGGCACATCCGTTGGAATCTGATGCTGGCGGCAGAGGCGCAGCAAATCCGCCTGGCATTCCAGGCCCTGGCCGGTTTGCCAGGGCTTGACGACGCCCTCGGCCAGCGTTCGCGAGCGGTCCGGCATCGCCAGGTGGTAATCTATGCTGATAATCCGCCCAAAGCCGCGGCACGTGGGGCAGGCCCCGACCGGGTGATTGAAGCTGAACAACGCCGGGGTGGGGGGGCGATACTCGAGGTCGCAGCGGGCGCAGTGCAGGCGGTTGGAGAAATGCCGGGAGTCGCGGGCGTGCGAGTTTTCGTCCAGCGTCCACAGGGTCAGCCTCCCTTTGCCAAAGTGGTAGGCTTGCTCGCAAGCCTCGATGAACCGGGCGCGGTTTCCTGCCGGCCGCAAGCGGTCCTGGACGACGACGAGCGATCCGGCCTCGCCCGCCACCCGGGCGGCCGCTTCCTCGAGGCGAATCACCCGGCCTCCCACCAGCAGCCGCTGATAGCCCTGCCGCGCCACCAAGGCCAGGGACTCCGCCAGCGTGAGCTTGTCGCTCAAGGGCAGCTCGAAGGTCACGAGCCGCTCCACGGAGCGGTCCGCCGCGCCGGCCGATGCCTCCCGCCAAACGTCCTGCGGGGTGTCCTTGCGGACCGGTTGACCGCATTGGCGGCAGTGCAGTTGCGCGACGTGGGGCCAGAGCGCCTTCATATAGTCGCAAATCTCGGTCATGGTTCCCACCGTCGAGCGGGTGGTTTTGACCGTGTTGCGTTGTTCGACGGCAATGGCGGGGGGAATGCCTTCAATCCGGTCCACCTGCGGCTTGTCCATCCGGTCCAGGAACTGGCGCGCGTAGGGCGAGAAGGTCTCGATGTAACGGCGCTGGCCTTCGGCGAAGAGGGTGTCAAAGGCCAGCGAACTTTTGCCCGAGCCGCTCAGCCCGGTGACGACGATCAACTGGTTGAGCGGGAGGTCGAGATCGAAGTTCTTGAGGTTGTTGTGGCGAACTCCCCGGAGCCGGATGCCGGGCCGTGCAGACGACTTCGACATGGACGGGCTCTTACAGGAGGGCGGGCTGGCTGCCCGGGCGGAACTTGACGCCGAGCTTGCGGTAACTCAGTTCGGTGGCCACGCGCCCCTGCGGCGTGCGCTTGAGATACCCCTCCATGATGAGGTAGGGCTCATACACCTCCTCGAGGGTGTCCGGTTCCTCGCCGACGGCCACCGCCAGCGACCCCAACCCGACCGGCCCCCCGCCGAACTTGACGATGATGCTCTCGAGAATCCGCTTGTCCATCTCGTCCAGCCCGTTTTCGTCAATCT
>Ga0116145_1001508_pt1 | contig 23176 bp, 24 predicted proteins | sample AD_JPNHG1_MetaG_FD_89747 | JGI IMG/M metagenome (GOLD analysis project Ga0116145, IMG submission 89747) | Active sludge microbial communities of municipal wastewater-treating anaerobic digesters from Japan - AD_JPNHG1_MetaG | ecosystem: Engineered > Bioreactor > Anaerobic > Digestate | place... | reverse complement strand
GGCTTCGGTCACCCAACTGGTGTTGGGCGACAGAGCCTTCGTGGGGCTGCTGCGGGGCACGAGGAACAAGGAAGGCGACGAGATGGCGAACATCGGGGCGATCATGGAGTACGGCGCCACGATCAACCACCCCAACGGCGCCGTGATCATCCTCCCGCCGCGGCCATTCCTCCATCCCGTGATGGAGCAGTACCGTGACGAGATCATGAAGAACTATAGAGAGGCGATCCACAGTGTTCTCGGTTAGGGATGTAGTCGAGTCGTTCATCCGCCTGGTCCAGGCGGAGATCGCGGCGAACGCGGTCCTCGTGCCGCCAGACGACGCGTTCGAGGTCACCCGGCTGCCATCGCTGGTCCTCCAGGGGCCGGTCCTGGTCGAGGACAAGCCCCGGCGCACGATGGCAAAGGAGATCGTGAAGGACACGGACGCGTTGACGTACGAGGAGCGGCCCTATCCCCGGCTCTACCACCTCGACTTCGAGATCATCGCCACGACGGCGAAGGATGCGGAGCTTCTGGACCTCGCCGCGAAGGCCGTCGCCTTCTTCGCCTTCCATCGGGAGATCGAGATCCCGCCCGATGCCGCCAAGCTGGCCCTGACCGAATTGACTCCGATGGGGGGCCTTGGGCGGGTGAACCTGACGAACTTGAAGCAGGCGTCGGGCAGGTATCGGATCGAGGACTGCCCAGTCTACGGCGGCGAGGTCGAGACGGGCAAGCTGATTCTCACCCGTATCTTCGAGTACCAGGGTCCCGCCCTGGACGAGGCGCGGACCCACGAGCCAACCGGCTGAAAGGAGGCCGTTGCACATGGTCGAGATCAAGAACCTGAAGTTCCAGCCCCTGACGCTTCACCTGGCCAACTCGAAGCGCTCGGTGCATCTGCCGGCCAGGGGCACGGCCGAGATCGAGGAGGGCGAGGTTTCGCAGGAGATCCGCCGGGCCGCCGATCGCGGCTTCCTCGCGCTGCGCGAGGCCAGGACCACCACCCCCACGGAAAGGAGCTGACGACCCATGGGCGAGTACCTCTCCCCGGGAGTTTTCACGAAGGAAACGGACTTTTCGCATTACGTTAAGCACCTCTCCACCTCGTCGGCCGGCTTCATCGGCGTGGCGCAGAAGGGGCCGATCAACAAGGTCGGCCTGGTGACGAGCTGGGAGCAGTTCGTCCGGAAGTACGGCACCTACATCGCCGACGGCTACCTGGCCTACGCCGCCAGGGCATTCTTCGACAACGGCGGCAACGTCCTCTACGTCAACCGCGTGGCCCACTACACCGACATCACGGAAAAGAGCACGCTCACGGCCGAGAAGGCTACGCGCACGCTCAAGGACCGCTCCGCGGTCAAGGCGAGCAAGACGACCGGCGCCGCCGGCACCGACGCCATCACCTGGACGGCGGTCCAGTTGGGGGCGGGCGGGAACTCGATCACAGTGGCCATCGCCATCGCCGGCAACAACACGCCGCTTTCCGTGGATGTCGCCGGCACGGCCATCACTGTCCACGCGGCCACGGACGGCTCCGGCGCCTGCGTCTCGACCGCGGACGAAGTGATTGCCGCGGTGAATGCGGACGCCGAGGCATCGGCGCTCGTCGTCGCCGCGACGTCGGACACCGGCGTGGTCAGTGCCGTGGCGGAGACTGCCCTCCTGGGCGGCGCGGATGCCAAGAACACTTTGAAGGTCGAGGCGGTCAACGAGGGGGCGTGGGGCGACCGCCTCTCGGTGGTGGTCTCTGACGGCACGCTCCACCCCACGACCGAGTTCAACCTGACGGTGAAGCTCGGCGGGCAGGTTGTGGAGATCTTCCGCGACCTCTCGATGGACGAGGCGGCGGCCAACTTCGTCGAGCTGAAGGTCAACGACAAGTCCGAGTACATCACGGTGTCCGACGAAGGCTCGGCGACCCCGGCTCCCGGCGACCGGCCCGCCCTGGGCGAGTCCGCTCTTGCGGGCGGAGACGACGGCGTCGCGGGTCTCACCGACATGGACTACATCGGCGACCCGGCGAACCACACGGGCCTCTACGCCTTCGACGAGATCGACGCCCTGAACATGGTCGCCTTCCCCGGCGTCACGACGGCGCCGGTGTTCCACGCCGCCATCGCCTACTGCGAGGGACGCCAGGACTGCATGCTCGTGGCCGAATGTCCCGTGGCCCTCGAGCCGCTCGAGGCCGTGGACTTCCGCAAGGGCCAGGGCGGCTATACCCACGCCGCCTTCAACTCCAGCTATGCCGCGCTCTACTACCCGTGGCTGGAGATCCTCGACCCCGTCACCTCGCAGAAGAAGCTCGTCCCGCCGTCGGGCGCCGTCTGCGGCTGCTACGCCCGCAGCGACGAGAAGACCTACGTCTGGTATGCCCCGGCCGGCATCGACCGCGGCCGCATTTTCAACGTCCTCGGGCTGGGCTACAAGACGTCCCGAGGCGAGCGCGACGTCCTCTACCCCGAGGGCGTGAACGTCATCGCCAGCTTCCCCGATTCGGGGATCAACATCTGGGGCCAGAAGACCCTCCAGTCGCAGCCGTCGGCCACGGACCGCGTCAACGTCCGCAGGCTGATGATGTACATGGAGGAGGCCATCGCCGAGTCGAGCCGGTTCATCGTCTTCGAGCCGAACAATCCGCGCTCCTGGCGGGCGCTGATTCGGCTCATCAGCCCATTCCTCCAGCTCATCAAGGAGAACGAGGGCCTCTACGACTACGCGGTCCAGTGCGACGAGGAGACGAACACGCCCGCGCACCGCGACCGCAACGAGATGGTCTGCCGCGTGTTCGTCAAGCCCGTGAAGACGGCCGAGTTCGTCGAACTGAACTTCGTGCTGGTCTCGACGGGCGGCAGCTTCACCGAGGTCTACAAGGCCGCGTGAGCACCTGGAAGGAGGTGACGCCCCATGATCAGCGGCAACATGCCGAAGAGCCTGTTCCAGAACTGGCAATTCGCCATCGAGATCAACGGCTTCGACGTGGCGCTCTTCCGCAAGGGGACGGAGCCGAAGACCGAGTTCGAGGAGGTCGCCTTCGCCCCGGCGGGCTCCATGTTCGACCAGAAGGTCGCCGGGCGGGTCAAGTTCGACGACATCACCCTCGAGAAGGGGGTGATGCAGGACGGCTCGGACACCGCCGCCGTCGAGTGGATTCGCCATCAGGTCGACGTGAACGAGGTCACTGGCTGGCTGCCCGACGAGTACATGCGTGACGTGGACATCGTCCGCTACGACCGCTCGGGGCGCGAAATGCGCCGGTGGACGCTCCATGGCGCCTGGGTCAAGGTCCTCGAATACGACGACCTCGAGGGCGGAAGCTCCGAGAACACCATCGAGAAGATCACGATTTGCTACCAGTACTGGAGTGAGGGCGACTGACCTGCGTGCGAAGCGGCAAACCGTGAATCGCGCGCTTTCCGCCTTCGCACTGGGCGACAGCAATGGCGAAATGACTGAAAGGAGCGAAGCTCATGCACACGTTCGCATTGCCTTCGGGCATTGAGATCGGCCTCGTCGAGATGACGGGCGCCGAGGAAGACCTGCTCACCAACCGGCGCCTCATGAAGAACGGCGAGGCGATCAACCAGGTGTTGCTGAACTGCACCAAGCGCCTCGGCGACAACGTCGAGCCGAAGATGAAGGACATCCTCGACCTCCTCTCAGGGGACCGGCTCTATGCCCTGGTGCGGCTGCGCCAGGTCTCCCTCGGCGATGAGGTAGAGCTGGAACTGGCCTGCCCGAACACCGGCTGCGGCGAGCGCACCGGCCTCACCGTGAACCTCGGCGAGATCGAGGTCACGCCCTATGGCGAGGAGCGGGAGTTCGAGTTCACCCTCCCTGGGTCGGGCAGGAAGGTGAAGTTCGGCTACCTCGACGGCCACAAGGAGAAACGCCTGGCGGCATTGAAGGAGCCGAACCTGACCGCAGCGATGATGATCCGCATCGTCGAGATCGACGGCCAGCCGCCCTCGAAGAAGGCGCTCAACGAGATGACGATGGGCGACCGCTCGGCCCTGCGGAAGGAGATGCTCCGGGTGGACGGCGGGATCGACACCCAGGTGGACGTCCCCTGCGACGCCTGCGGGACGCGGATCCGTACGCGCCTGGAGGCGGAGCCGGCTTTTTTGTTCCCGTCAGTAGCCTCCTGAGGGACGCCTTCTTCCTCGCCTACGGCGGCTTGCACTGGGGCTACCAGGACATCCTGGCGCTCCCGATCCGCCGGCGGCAGGAGTTCGTCGAGGCCCTTGAGAAGCAACTGGAGTTCGAGAAGCACGAGCTGGAGAAGCGGCCACGATGATGAACGAGTTGGGCATGGGCGTGGTCGTGAGCATGAAGGACATGTTCACGCAGAACGCCTACCGCATCCAGTCGAGCATGATGGCTCTCGACACGACGGTCGCGGGCGCCGCGGAGCGCATGCAGCGCAACCTCGGCCTCGTCCAGCGCGGCGCCATGACCATGGGCGCCGGCCTGGCCCTGCTTGCGGTGCCGGCCATTGTCCTGCGGTCCACCGTCGCCACGCAGAAGGCCCTGGGCGAGATGGCGTCGGTGGGGGTGAAGGACCTCGACAGCCTCGCCGCGGCGGCGGAAGACTTCTCCAACACCTGGGGCGGGACCAGCAAGGCCGAGTTCATCGCCGCCGCCTACGACATCAAGAGCGGCATCGCCTCCCTGAGCGACGTGGCGGTGGGCGAGTATGCCAAACTCGCCGCGCTGACCGCCAAGGCCACGAAGGCGACCGTGGCGGAGATGACGAGCCTCTTCGCCACGGGCTACGGCATCTACCGCGACATGTACTCCAAGATGAGCGACTTCCAGTTCGGCGAGATGTTCTCCGGCGGCCTGGCCGCCGCCGTCCAGGTCTACAAGACCACCGGTCCGGGCATGGCGGCGGCGATCTCCTCCCTGGGCGCGAGCGCCACAATGGCCAGGATCCCCCTGGAGGAGCAACTCGCGATCTTGGGCCAGCTCCAGGCCACGATGTCCGGCGCGGAGGCAGGGACGAAGTACCACGCCTTCCTCAAGTCGGCCGCGGAGGCGGGCAAGGAACTCAACCTCAGCTTCGTCGACCAGAACAACAACCTCCTCGGGCTGGTCGGCATCGTGGGGAAGCTCCGCGAGCGCTATGGGGAGACCCTCGACGCGATGGAGAAGCTGGAGATCCAGAAGGCCTTCGGGCGGATCGAGGCCGTCGCCGTGGTGGACATGTTCTACAACAAGATCGGCGACGTGACCAAGGGCATCAAGGAGATGAGCGCCGCCATGCGGCAGGGCACCCAGTACACCATCGGCATGGCGCAGGCGATGAACATGGACATCGGCTCGCAGATGGCCATCGTGGGCCAGCAGATGCACAACCTCTTCGAGATACTGGGGCAGCTTCTGCTGCCGGTGGTGACCCCGATCATCCGGGGCATCTCAGCGGTCGTCCTCGCCCTCCAGCGCATGGCGAAGGCGGCCCCAGGCTTGACCCGGGTGGTCCTCGTCCTCGGCGGGGCGCTGGGCCTCGTCCTGACCGTCGTCGGGGCAGTGATTGCCGCGGCGGGGACGATTGGGCTGCTCCTGCCCGCGGTGAAGGCGGGATTCCTGGCCATGGGGGCCGCAGCGAGCACGGTCGGCGGGGTCCTGGCCGCCAAGTTCCTGCCGGTCACGCTGATCATCATCGGGGTCATCGCGGCCGTCAAGCTGCTTCGGAAAGCCTGGGAGGCGAACTTCGGGGGCATCCGCGACTTCGTGGTGGGGGCCTACGAGAAGGTGAAGGCCGTGTTCCAAGGCATCGGCGAGCTCGCCAGGTCGCTCGTCGGCGGCACGGGGCGGATCAGCGCCGAGCTTGCCGACAAGCTCAAGGCGATGGGGCTGTGGGGGTTCGTGAAGACGGTCTTCATGGTCTACTACCGCGTGCGGCAGTTCATGGTGGGCCTCTGGACCGCGGTATCGTCGGCGTTCAAGAAGATCGCCGCCATCCTCGGCCCGCCGATCCGCGCGCTCATGTCGGCCCTCGGGGCGCTGGCCCGCGCGTTCCTCAGCATCCTCCAGGCGCTGGGGCTTGTGTCGACGGCTGCGGACGGTTCCGCCTTCCAGTCGCTTGGGCAGGTCCTCGGGACGCTCCTCGGCATCATCGCCCAGGTCGCCGCCTACGTCCTGAAGTTCATCCTCTACCCGCTCTCCTGGGTCCTTCATATCGTTGCCGCCCTGGTACGGGCGGTCGTCTGGCTCGTCTCGACCATCGTCCAGGGGGCCATCTACGCGGTGAAGTTCCTCTACAAGTTCTTCCTGCCGCTACGCCTCATCATCAACGCCATCGGCGCCGTGGTGAAGATCGCCTACACGCTCTGGCAGGTGCTCACAGGGGAAATCTCGGTCTTCGACGGCCTGAAGAAGGTCGGCGGGATCGTCATCGACTTCCTGGCGACGCCGTTCCGGTGGGCAAGGGACGTGATCGTGGGCGTGTGGAACCTCATCAAGGCCATCTTCGGGGGCATGGCGGCATTCTTCAAGGGCGTGGGCCAGGCCATCGTGTCGGCCATCATGAGCTTGCCCCTCGTGCAGACCCTGAGCGAGATCTGGTCGAACATCAGGGCGTTGTTCACGGGCGACAAGACGTTCTTCGAGGCGGGCAAGGGGATTATCATCGCGCTCGGCAAGGGCATCTGGTCGGCCATCACGTACCCCTTCCGGCTGATCTGGAAGGCGCTGAAGTGGATTCGGGACCTCCTGCCCTTCTCGGACGCGAAGGTGGGGCCGCTCTCGGACATCACGGCGGCCGGCGCCTCGATCATCAAGACCCTGTGCAAGGGCATCCTGAGCGTTCTTCTGCTGCCCTTCAAGATCATCGCGGGCATCTTCCGCGGCCTGCTGAAGCTCGCGGGGACCATCTGGTCAGGGATCAAGAGCGTCGTCGCCGCGGGCTGGAACCTGGTGAAGGGGATCGGCAGTGTGGCGGTCGGCATCCTCACGGCGCCGTTCCGCCTGGCGCTGTCCGCAGGCAAGGCGATCTGGTCCGGGGTGAAGTCAGTTGTCTCCGCAGGCTGGGAGGCGGTCAAGAGCGTCGGGTCGGCGGTCTGGTCCGTCGTCTCGGCGCCCTTTGAGTGGATCGCCGGCGCCGCCTCGACCGCCTGGGAGGGGATCAAGGGTGCCGCAGCGTCGGCCTGGGAGGGGATGACGTCTATGGCGGCCTCTGCGGCGCAGGCCATGTCCGAGGGGTTCCGTGCCGTGATGGATGCCGCCGCAAGTGCCTGGGACTGGATCAAGGAGAAGGCGGCCGGGGCATGGGAAGGCATCAAATCCGTGGCGTCGGGCGCCTGGGAGGGGATCAAGTCGGTCGCCTCCTCGGCCTACGAGGCGGGGAAGTCCGTACTGACCACCGTGGCGGAAGGGGCGGCGAGCGTCATCACGGCGCCCTACAAGGTTGCGAAGAAGGCGTTCAACTTCCTCGCCAGCTTGCTGCCGTTCTCCGATGCGGAGGAGGGGCCGCTCTCGAACCTGTCCGCCTCGGGCAGGTCGATCCTCGAGACGATGGCCCGAGGCATGCAGCAGGTCGCCGGGCTGCCGGCGAAGGTGTTCTCTAAGGTCTGGGGCTTCCTGACCGGCCCGGGAGGTGCGGCGACCTTTGCTCGGGTCGAGCCGACGGCCCTGACTGGCTGGCTCGGCGGTCTGTCGAGGGTTCTCGCGGGCCTGGTGAGCACGGTCGCCAGCGCGCTGCCGCTTGCCCCCGCCGTCGCGGCGCCGATGACGTCCGTGGCCGCCGCGGCGGAGAAGCCGGTGCCCATCGTCGTACGCGAGCGCGAAGCCCGGCAGATGGAGATTCTGGCGCAGCACGCAACGCCGATCACGTCGGTTACTGGTGCGGCGCCGGTCGAGGGGCAGACGTTCCCGATGAAGGCGTTCCTGGCCCGGCTCGACGAGCTGGCTGACCGGCCCATCGACGTGAACATCACGGTCGTCTCGAAGCTCGACGGCCGCGCCGTCGCCCAGGCGGTCTACCGCAACATCCGCCAGGAGAAGGTCAAGAACTATGAAACGCTCTGACACCTCGGACACTCGTGCTCGTCGTCGTCCTCGTCGTCGTCGAGACGCACGGGCAGCGTGCTCCGGGACGAATCGAGGACGACGACGAGGACGATTGGGCGACGTGGCACACGCTGCTACCGACCCTGACCCCTTCCTGCTGGCGAAGGACTTCGGCCTGTGAGCGAGTTCAAGCAGCCCATCACGGGCTACCTCATTGACGCGGATGGCGAGGGGACCCTGGAGTTCCAGTACAACCCCTCCGAGGTCGTGGACGAGAAGGCGACCCACTTCGCGGCCATCCGCATCCCCGGCATGAGCCATCCCCGCTACCAGTACGTGGCGGGGGAGCCGCGGCGGATCGTCTTCAAGCTCCAGTTCTTCAAGGGGCCGGTGAGGCAGCGGGTGAAGTGGCTCCAGTCGCTCCTCTACCCCGAGCACGCGGGGAGCATGCTGGAGATGGCGCCGCACCGGGTGCTGTTCCTTTTCGGCGAGCTGTTCCCGAGCGTGCTCTGCATCGTCCGCGAGGTCAAGGCGCGGTTCTTCGGCCTCTTCGAGCCGGAGACGCTCCTGCCCGAGCAGGCGGACGTCGACGTCGCGCTCGAGGAGTACATCGACCAGAGCGTCAACTTCAGCGAGGTGCGGGGATGATCACCAAGCGGTCGCGCTACCGATTCAGCATCCTCTGCCAGGACGAGGGAGGCGATTTCCTGGGGAACCGGCCCCAGATCCCCACGGCCCCGCGCCCCGACGACCGGTTCCACACCGTGGTCGAAGGCGACCGCCTGGACCTGCTGGCCCACCGCTACCTCGGCGACGCCAGGCTCTGGTGGGTCATTGGCGACACCAACGACCTCTTCTGGCCGCTGGAACTCGAGGCGGGGACGGTGCTCCGCATCCCCAGCGCCCAGCACGTGCAGATGAACATCCTCGGCTGAGGGCTAGACATGGACCTGGATACCTACGCCCCGACGTTCCTGATCCAGATCGAGGGCAAGGACCTCTCGGCCGACATCGCGCAGGAGATCCGCTCGTTCACGTTCGAGGACAACGAGAGCAAGCTCGATGCCATGGAACTGACCGTGACCGACCGCAACCTCCAATTCGTGGACCACCCCCTCTTCCAGGAGGGGAATGAGATCGTCGCGCGGTTCGGCTACGTCGGGAATCTCTCCGCCAAGAAGAAGGCCATCATCAAGGACATCGAGTACGACTTCCCCGAGGACGGGGACCCCACGATCACGCTCCACGCCTACGACAAGGGCTTCAAGCTGGCGGGGAAAGAGGCCCAGAAAGTCTGGACGAAGCCGCCGCCTGGCATCCTCTACTCGGAGATCGCCGAGGAGATCGCCGCGAAGCACGGCCTGACGCCCAAGGTCACCCCTACGAAGGTCCGGCACCTGCGGGTCGTCCAGAGCAATATTTCGGATGCGGATTTCCTCAAGGACCTGGCTGAGAAGGCGCGGGACAAGGACGGGGATGGGGTAACAGGCTACGTCTTCTACGTCCAGGACGACGAGCTTCACTTCCACCCGCCCGCGCTCCAGGAGGAGCCGGCGATGGCGCTGGAGTACTTCACCGACGTGAAGGGCGTGCTCCGCAGCTTCCGGCCCGCGTCGAAGAGCCAGGGGGCGAAGGGCGAAGGCACAGAGACGAAGGCCATCGGCGTGGACCCCCGGGAGAAGGAGCCGGTCGAGGAGACGGCCTCGAACGAGAACACCCCCGAGCGCACGGCCCTGGGCAAGAAGACCTACCTCGTGGACGGGAACACCGGCGAGGAAGAGTACCAGGAGGAGGAATCGGGCCACGTGGTCCCATCGCCCGAGCGGACCGAGGGGTTCCACGAGGAGCCGGCGCAGGAGCCGGCTCAGGACAAGGCGGAGGGGAAGTTCAAGAAGGCTGAGATGGGCCAGGTCGAGGCCACGGCGGTGACGATCGGCATCCCCGCGCTGAAGGCCAAGCAGAACGTCGAGATCAAGGGCGTGGGCCAGAAATTCTCAGGCGTGTACTACGTCGACAGCGTCCGCCATGAGTTCGGCGAAGGCGGCTACTCGTGCGAATTGAAGCTCAAGAAGAACGCCCTGGGCAGAGGCGCCGGGCAGAAGTCCGAGGACGCCAAGGCCCAGCAGAACGACCGCGAGGCGCCGCCGGTGCCGAAGGAGACGCCGCCGCCGATGGTGACAGTGGACGCCGAGACCGGCGAGGAAACCGAGGGGAAGTGACGTGCTCGACGTGTACGACAAGGACCAGCAGGAACGCTACCGGCACCGATGGTTCGGGAAGTACCGCGCCTTCGTGCGCGACAACAACGACCCCGAGCGCCTGGGCCGCTGCCGCCTGGAGGTCCCCGCCGTGCTCGGCACGGGCAAGGACCACTGGTCCGACTGGGCTTCGCCTTGCTTCCCCTACGGCGGGAATCAGGACATCGGCATGTTCCTGGTGCCCGAGGAGGGGGCCTCCGTCTGGGCCGAGTTCGAAGGCGGCGACGTGCAATACCCCATCTGGGTGGGCGTCTGGCTCGCCAAGTCGAACCCAGGGGAGCAGCCTGAGGAGGCCAAGCGTCTCTGCGGCGAGGCCAAGTGCCTCGACTGCGAGGACAAGGCCGACCACGCTGGGAATCCCTCCGACGACAAGGAGCACGGGAAGTTCCATGAGCATCCCGACTACTACTGCCCCCGCCGCAAGGTGCTGCTCAAGACCGAGACGGGCCACACCATCGTCGCCGACGACAAGGACGAGGAGGAGTTCCTGGCCATCCTCGACCGCGGCGGGCAGATGATGCGGTTCGAATGCCCCGTGCTCCTGGCGAAGGACAAAGGCAACGCTCTGCCGCGGCGCACCCGCCAGGCCGAGGCCGGGGACCAGCTCGACATCGCTTCGGACATCAAGGATCAGAAGGCCCGTATCGAGATCACCGACCTCTGCCGCCAGTTCGTCCGTTGGGAGGCCTGGAAGGACCGCGAGAAGATCTACGTCCAGTCGAACGACAAGGGCCGGGGCCGCATCCAGCGGATCCTGCTCGACACCACGAAGGGCCGCGAGCGAGTCATCATCTCCGGCCTGAACTTCCGCCAGGAGATCATCATCGATTCCACCGCGGGCCTGGAGCACATCCTCGTCCGCGACAAGGCGGGCAGCGTCGTCTGGATGGACGCGGTGAACGGGAACATCACCGTGGACGCGAAGAACTTCGTGTTCATCAACCCCTGAGGGCGCCGGAATGGCGATCCCGCAGGCGAGGCTCGGCGACATGACGAACCACATGGGGATCATCGTGACCGCGGCCATCCGCACGTTCGTCAACGGCCGGCCGGCTGCGCGCCTGGGCGACCTCCACCTTTGCCCGATGCACGGGATCAACCCGATCGTCACCGGCGACCCCGACACGATCATCGAGGGAAGCCCCTCGGCCCGGCTGGGCGACCTCACCGCCTGCGGGGCCGTCATCGCCACAGCCAGTGAGGACACCCTGGTGTGAAGCCATGACATTCGACTGCCAGGCACAGGACAACATCAACCTCGACTACTGGGACGTGATGCCCAAGAGCATCACCGTCAACTGCACGCTCGAGGACGTCACCTTCCCCCTGATGATCTACGGCGTGCCCCGCGACGCCGTCGCCTACCGCGTCATCAACCAGGCCATCGCCTCGGTCAGTGCGGACGGCGAGGTCACCCTCGGCACCGTCCGGGGCACCACCATGATCCTCGCCTGGCGGAAGGACGACCCGTGCGACGTCAAGTACATCCAGGTCACGGTCGAGTGCCCGTGCGACGAGTACCTGCCCGGGGGCACGCAGAGGGGCATCAGCGGGCAACCAGCACTACAGGGCGGCAGTTCGCCCAGCCCAGCGGAGGAATGCGACGGCGCGGAGAGCCTGACGATGATCGTGAGTGGCTTCGCGGGCGCCTGCGCCGGCCTGAACGGCACGCACGTGCTCGTGCGGTCGGGGTCCCACGTCTGGGTGGATGCCGTCGGCGGCATGCAGGTGCGCCGCTCGACCGACCGCTGGCGCGTCGAGGCGGGGGTAGGAACGCCGACGTTCGCCGAGGACTACCCGGCCCCGCTCACCTGCGCGGGCGATCATCCCACGGGGTCGGGCAACCTGGTGAGCGCCGGGTGCGGCCAGACCGGACACTACACCATCGCATGAGAGCCGAACGATGAGTTCTCCTTCCCAACCTGTGGCCCGCGGCTCGCAATCGGCATTCACGGGGCTTCCCCACTGCCGTTCCCGCCTCCATTGCGAGGCCTGCCGCAACGACCCGGGGTTCCGCCAGAGCCTGGTCGAGCACTTCGGGCCGTTCGAGTGCCCGCTCGTCGGCAGGCTCCCGGTGCTCGTGAACCTGGTCTTCGACACCCGGCCCCTCGTCGTCCACGCCCCCGGCCTCACGGGCAAGAACCTCCTCTGGCAGGCCATCCGGGCCGAGTTCTTCCTCAGCGAGCCGAAGAGCTTCGGGGCAGCCGACGGCCTGACGATCCTGACGTGGAACAGCCGCAGAGAGGCGGGCGTCCTCCAACTGTGTCTCGACCACCTGGGTGTGCCCCACGTCGTCCTTGGCGAGGGCATCCGTGACTGGAAGAATCTTCTCAAGAACCGTCTGACCCGCGACGCGCTCGACGGAGTGACGACGAAGTACGTCATGGGCATCGACGCGTCCGACGCGCTGGTGCTCGGCCATCCGCAGGCGATCCTCGACCGGCTCAAGGCGCAGTTCGCCTGCAAACTCGTCTTGGGCGCCGAGACCCACTGCTTCCCTGAGATCGCGGAGCTTCGCAGGTTCGAGGATTCGCTCCCCGGGGCCACGTCGCCCTGGCATTACCTCAACTCGGGGATGTGGATCGGCGAGACCGAGTTCTGCCGCGAGTTTTTCCGCGTAGCCGCGGAGACCGAGCCGTGGCCAGGCGACGAGCGGTTCCAACGGAGCGACCAGGGGGTCTTGAAGAAAGTCTTCCGCCGCTTCTACCCAGAGGCCCTTCTCGACACCCAGTGCAAGCTCTTCCAGAACATCAACGTGCGGGTCGAGGAGCTGAACGGCAAGGTGGACCTCGAGAGCCGCCTCTCGCCCATCACCGTCTGCCTCCTGAACTGGAGGCGGCCGCAGAACCTGCCGCGGGTGCTCGACTCGGTCGCCAGGCAGACGGCCAAGCCGGTGGTCTTCCTCTGGAACAACGGCGCCCCGCTCAGGGACGAACGCATTCGCTGGCAGGTGGATTCCTCGGAGAACGCCGGCTGCTGGCCGCGATGGTTCATGGCGTCGCGCGCAACGACGGAATTCGTCTGCTCCCTGGACGACGACCTCGTGCTGAAGGACCCTTACGTCCTCGAGGACGCCATCGCGTTCCTGGGCCAGTGCGGCGAGCAGACGATCATCGGGCCGGAGGGGGTCCGGCTCGCCTTCAGTAAGCCCTACCGCGACTGCGACCACATCGCCTGCCCCGACGAGGACACGCCCGTCTCCATCGTCAAGGGCAGGATGATGCTCGTCCGCAGGAGCGCGCTGAACCGCGTGACGCTCACCACAGCCTACGACGTGGCGCGTGACGCCGACGACATCACCCTCTCCGCAATGGCCGCCGGGGGCAAGGCGGCCCGGCACGTCGTCCCCGCGCTCTTCCGAGGCCGGCTCGAGGACCTCGAGCAGCTTGGCGTTGGCCTCAACCAGAGGCCCGGACACCACGAGCGCCGCGAGGCGGCGCGCCGCAAGTACTTCATGGACTGAAAGGAGCACAGCATGGCATCGTTCCCCACCGACGAAGGCTACCTGACCCTCGCCACGGGCCGCCAGCACTACGTCGAGCTGGCCCTCAACCTGGCGCTCTCGGTCAAGCACAAGGACCGGCGGCCCATCGCGCTGCTCCATGACGAGCGCGTGGAGGTGCCTGCGAGCCACAGGCCATACTTCGACGTCGTCATCGAGGCCAAGGGTGACCGCTTGCTCCCTGGCCTCGACGCGAAGCTCTTGCTCCAGAACTACAGCCCGTTCGAGCGAACGATGTTCATCGACTCCGACTGCCTGATGGTGAAGCCCGACGTCGGCCGCTTCTGGGGTGCGCTCCGCGGGCACCCCGTCACCGTCGTCGGCGACGTCATCAAGCGCGGACCGTACTGCAAGTTCCAGGACGTGGCGGAGCTGATCGCCAAGCTGGGCCTGCCCCACATGATCCGCCACAACGGCGGGTTCATGTACTTCGAGAAGTCCGAAGCCGCTCGCCGGGCCTTCGCCCAGACAAGGGCCTACTACGAGGAGCAGAGGGAATTCCTCTCCTACCTCCACAGCGACGCCTCGAAGGGCTACAACGAGGAGCCGCTCTTCGGGGCGGCAATGGCGTTGCTGGGCCTCAAGCCCGTCCCGCCCCGCGAGAACCTCATGTACACCGCCCGCAAGGGCCCCTACGACATCGACGTCCTTCGTGGCCATTGCGCCTACGGCGAAGACCCCGTGGTCTCGCCGACGTTCGTCCACTTCGTCCGCCTGGAGCCGAGGGAGGTCTACGTCCGCGAGACGGCGCGGCTGCGCCGGTGGTTCGACGTGCCCCTCTGGCTCCCGTCGGGTTCGGAGGCGACGCCAGCGGACGCCGAGCGGGTCCTCCGGGTGCCGGCGAAGGCGGACATCTTGCCCATCCTCCCGCGCGAGGGGATCGCGGCCGAGATCGGGGTGTTCAAGGGCGGCTTCTCGCAGAAGATCCTCGAGGCCGCCGCGCCCGCCAAACTCCATCTCATCGACCCGTGGCCCGAAGAAGTCTCCAGCGGCGGGGTCACCGGCAAAGGCGACGAGTTCCACCAGCTCGTCGTCGACCGCTTCCAACCGAGGATCGACGCCGGCCGGGTCGTCGTTCACCGCCAGACGTCAACGGAGGCGGCCGCCCAGTTCCCGGACGGCTACTTCGACTGGGTGTTCCTCGATGCCAACCACGGCTACGAGGGGATGAGGCAGGACCTTCTGGCCTTCTACCCGAAGGTGAAGCCTGGGGGCTACATCGCCGGCCACGACTACGTCGAGGTCAAGGGCTACGGCGTCGTCCAGGCCGTGGACGAGTTTGTTACGACGCATCCCGTCCACCTCGTCGCCCTCAGCAGCGACGAGTACGCCAGCTTCATCCTGCGGAAGCGACTCGCCTCCGGGCCGCCCAAGCAGAGCGTCCCAGCCCCGTCACCCCGGTGCTCCCCGCTCCGCGGCACGCCGCTGTGTCCGGGAATGCTCGCGTTGCCGAGGGAGGGTGCGCAATGATCGCCGAGCGGTCCCCCCTGAATATCGCCGACAAGATCAAGCCCGGCGTCCGATTCAAGCCGGCGAAGCGCGAGGTCCTCAGCTTCCAGGTCGGGGGCAAGGACCTCCAGTACGACGCCAACGCCATGACGCTGACCACGGGGCAGAAAGCAGGCCCCGCCGAGCCGTCCTCGTGCTTCCGACCCGACTTTTCCCACCCCGGCGTCCGCGACCACGCCGGCTACCTGGTCCTCTGCCTCACGCGGGCCTGCAACCTGCGGTGCGAGTACTGCTTTGCCAGGGACTTGAAGCAGGGCCAGGCCACGCGCATGACCTCCGACACGGCCCGGCGTGCCTTGGAGCTTCTCCTGCCCCCGCAGGGGCCGGTCACCGTCGCCTTCTTCGGCGGCGAGCCGCTCCTGGAGTGGGACCTTCTGACCGAGACGGTCGAGTTCGCCAAGCATGTTTACCGCGGCCCAGGCAGGCCGGGCTTCCACCTCACCACGAACGGCACGCTGCTCGACCCGGCCAAGGTCACCTTCCTCGACCACGAGGGCTTCGATCTGATCGTCTCGCTCGACGGCCCGAAGGAGATGCACAACCGCAGCCGCCCCGCCGGGCAGGGGACGGATTCCTACGAGGCGACGCTCAACGGCCTCCGGTTGCTCAAAGGCCAGCGCCTGGCCACGAGGACGACGCTCCGGGGCACGTTCATGGCATGCGACATGCGGCTGAGGGAACGCCTCGAGCATCACCACGGGCTGCTCGACGAGGGAGTCGCCGCCCACGTCTCGCTGGAGCCAGTCAGCCTGACAGAGTCCGCCTGCCGCGGCGTCGGCCCCGGCCACGAATCGAGCTTCGACGACTCGGCGACCGACTGGGCAAAGGTCGAGCAGGAATATGGCAGGGCCGCCGAGTTCCTGAGAGACCGCATCCGTCAGAGGCGGGCCGCGTCCTTCGAGCAGCTCGTCCGCTTCGTTCGCCGGCTCGCCTTCCGCCAGGCCGCCTGCTGCGAGTGCGAGGCCGGCAACGGCTACGCCTCCGTGGCGCCCGACGGGACCATCTACGCCTGTCACCGCGAGGGGGCGAGCGTCATCGGCAACCTGGCGGCCGGCGGCCTCGACGAGTGCCTTCGGGCCAAGTGGCTCGACGGCCGCTTCTACCACAGCCCCAGGTGCGTCGAGTGCCCAATCCGGCTCGTCTGCGGCGGCCCGTGCCGCCAGGACGCCGTCGAGCGAGGCGACATGCACGCGCCCGCAGAGGCCGGCTGCAAGTTGCGCCACATCTGGTTCCGCTGGGCCGCCTGGCTCCTCTCCGAACTACCGCGTGAGGAGGCCGCGCGGCTCACTGGCCAGAAGCCGACGACCTGTTGCGGCCAGAGGACTTGAGGAAACGCCCATGCTCAACTGCCCGGTCAAGCTCCCGCCCGAGGCCAAGGCACAGAAGACCCTCCTCGAGCTCCTGTGCGCCGTCGTCCAAAAGCTCGACGAGATCGCCGAGGCCATCTCGAAGCAGAACACCTGCCAGGACGATCTCCGCCGCCAGGTCGAGGAGGTTCTTGAGCGGCACCGGCAGGCAGCGGAGCGGTACTTCGCCACGATGCCCGACCCCTGCGGCGAGGAGCCGTTCGACCGCTGCCCGTTCATCGAGCTGCCGGCAGGCACGAAGCGACGCGACCTCGACCGGGGCGCCTTCGTCTTCATCCTGCCCGACAGCACGATCCTCTGCGTGCGCGCCGGCGCCATCCAGGCGGCGCTGCCCGACGGAACTATCGAGACCCTCGTGCCCGACGCTGACTACCGGCTCCACACCTCCGACGGCCGGGTGTTCCAACTCGACCCCAACTGCCCGAACTGCCCACAGCCGCAGGAGGAGCCGGGCGAGGAACCTGACGTCCCAGAGATCCCGGCCGACCCCGCTCAGTGCGAGGAGCCGCGACCGTGATGGACTTCCTGGGCAAGGGGACGAAGTACCCGTTCCGTTTCGGCGCCGCCGGCGGCATCGCCGTCTCCGAGGGCGCCGGCCCCGAGCACGCCCATATCCACGAGAGCATCTGGCAGATCCTCTCGACCCGGCCAGGGGAACGCTTCTTCCTCCCCGAGTTCGGCTCGCGCCTGCCGGAGCTGGTCTTCCAGCAGAACGACGTGGTCTTCAAGGCGCTGGCCAGGCAGTTCATCGTGGACGCCGTCAAACGCTGGGAGAAGCGGGTCGTCATCGAGGGGGTGGGATTCAGCGACGACCCGCTCGTGACCGACCGCAACGTCGCCCTCATCCGGCTCGACTACCGCATCATCCGCACCCAGGTGCGGGGCAACCTGGTCTATCCCTTCGTCCGCGAGGTGTAACGCATATGGCCAAGGTCCGAGTCAACTACACGAACAAGGACTACGAGGCCGTCCGCCAGGAACTGGTCCAGCGCATCCCCACGATCACCGACCGCTGGACCGACTTCAATGAGAGCGACCTCGGCATGGTGCTGCTGGAGCTCTTCTGCGGCCTCGGCGACATGCTCCTCTTCTACCTCGACAACCAGGCGAACGAGGCATACCTCCCCACAGCGCGCCAGCGCCAGAACGTGATCAACCTGACGAACCTGGTCAACTACCGCCTCGACCTCCCCGTCGCCGCCACGACGACGCTCTACTTCCGCCTGGCCGCGGCCCTGTCCGGCCCCCTCACCATCCCTAAGCACACTCGCTGCCGCGCCACGACCGACCAGGGGAACGTCGACTTCGCCACGGCCGAAGACCTGGTCATCGCCGCAGGCGCCCTCGACGGGACCGTCGGCGCCGTCCAGGGCATCCCCACCGAAGAAGGCTTCACCACCGACGGAACGCCAAGCCAGGTGTTCCGCCTCGCGGCCAAGGACATTGCCCAGGGGACCATCGAGGTCTGGGTCGGCGGCGTGAAGTGGACCGAGGTGCGGACCTTCTACGAGAGCACGCCCGCCGACGCCCACTACCTCCTCACGACCGACGTCCTGGACAACACCTCCATCACCTTCGGCGATGGCCACTACGGCCTCCTTCCACCCGCGGGCCAGGCCGTGGCTGTGAAGTACCTCAAGACCCTCGGCGCCGGCGGCAACATCGGCAAGCGCCTGGTGAACTCCCTCCTCGACCCCGCCTACTTCCAGGGTGAGCAGGTCAAGCTCACCGTGACCAACATCCAGGTCGCCTCGAACGGCAACTCGCGGGAACAACTCGATCACGCCCGCAGGCAGGCGCCGGCGGAACTGGCCTCGCTCTGGCGCGCCGTGACGAAGGCCGACTACATCGCCCTGGCGGAAGGCTTCGCCGGCGTGGCCAAGGCCCAGGTCCTCGACGTGAACGACTGCCTGAACATGGGCTACTACCATGTCTGCGTTGTCATTGCGCCCGACGGCGGCGGCTTGCCCTCCCAGCTCCTCAAGAGCCAGGTCCTCGGCTTCCTCAACGAGCGAAAGCTCCTGACCGTGACCGTCCACGTCAAAGACCCAGTCTACGTTCCCATGAACATCGACGCGGACATCTACGTCCTTCGCAACTACGACCGCTTCGAGGTTCTCGACGTCGTGATGGCGAAGGTCCGCGACACCCTCACCTTCGACAATGTGCGGTTCGGGCAGGACATCTACTTCTCCGACCTGGTCGCCCTCATCGACGGCGTCGAGGGGGTGAGCCACGTGGTGATGCGCCGACCCACCAGGGACATCGCCATTGCCGCGGGCCAGCTCGCGGTCGAGGGCACCACCAACATCACCGCGCTCTACGTGACGGAGTGACCATGGGCTACTTCGAGGACAGGCTGCTCGCTCTCCTACCGCAGGTTTACCGCCTGGAGGACAATGGCGACCTCGAGGCGTTCCTGAAGGTCTTCGCGCCCACGCTTGACTGGCTGAAGGCGAAGATCGATGAGTTCCCCGTGCTCTGGGACCTCGACCGCGTGCCGGCGGAGTTCCTGCCGTTCCTCGGCGCCCTCGTCGGCTACCCCTACGTCTATACCCGCGACCCGGAGCTTCAGCGTCGGCTGATCAAATTCCGCATCGAGTTCTACCGCCACAAGGGGACACGATACTCGCTGGAGCGCATCCTCGCCGAACAGGGCGTCAGCGCCCCCGTCATCGAGAACGAGCCGTGGGAGGGGGTCTACAAGATCCCGCTCGACGACCCGCCCCTCTGGCTCGCCTCGCTCCTCGAGGAGGTCCACCCGGCCGGCACGAAGTGGGTGTTCTACTGCGTCCGCATCTGCTGGGCGACGGTACGGGCGCCTGAGACGCACATGGCTCGCCTGCTCGTCATGGCGGCCACGGGATCTGCCCCCTCTGCCCCCGCCTGCCCCCTGAAGGTCACCATCGCAACGGCGGTCAGCCCAACTCCACGGGGCTTCTGCCTGATGACCGCCATCACCGTTTGACGGAAAGGACCCTTCCAATGCCCGACAACGCGCTCATCGTGAACAGCGGCAAGGTGCTCATGGGCAAGCTCCTCCGCGGCGAGGACGTGGAGGGCATCACCCACTGCGCCCTGGGCGGCGGCGACGCGACGTTCACCGACCCGCTGAACCCGCCCGCCCCCACGCCCGACCAGGCGCTCCTCAAGAGCGAGTTCATCCGCCGCACGGCGTACAAGTCCTCGTTCCTGGTCGAGGACCCCAACGGCACGATCACCGTGGACGGCGTGACCTACGCCGAGACGCCGCAGGAGACCCTGGTCATCGGCGTCTTCTTCCGCTACGCCGACTACGAGGCGGCGGACAAGACGGTCAAGGAGGTCGGCTTCTTCGGGGGGAACGTGGCCTACATCGAGGGCGTCACCGGCCCGGTCGCCGAGAACGGCGTCTACCATCCCACGGAGAACCCAGACGGCGAGGTCCTCGCCCCCGGCTACCTCTACGAGGTCCGCAACATCCCCGACTTCGCCAAGGGCGCGAATACCATGCTGGAGCTTGTCGCCGTCGTGAAGCTGTGACCCAGGGCACGAGGCCGAAGGAGGCAGAAGATGTGGGTGATGTGGATGCGCTGGACACATGACAAGAGCCGGGTGAAGGGGTTCCTGACCGGGCTGGTCCTTGGGCTTCTCGTGGGGCTTCTCGTGGCAGGGGCATTCCGATGACCGAGCCGAAGAAGCAGCCGCCCGAGAACGGCCTCCGCCGCGCCCTCGACGTCGAGATCGTCCAAAACCTCCTCGAGGTTGCCGAACTCCGCGGCGAGATGCGGGCCTCCCTCCAGGCCATCCACGAGAAGATCGACCGCCTCCTCGCCCTCCAGGCGAAGGTGGACGAGCACTCCCAGGCCATCACCCGCCTCAAGACCATCTGGTCCCTCGTCGCCGCCGGCATCGCGTTCCTGGCGGCGACGGTCAAAGACTGGCTGTTCGGGCAGAAGTGACAGCGACTCCCCGCTGGTGGTTCAGGGAACCTCCCATTCGGGCGCCATAGCCAACAACGCCTCTCTGGCCCCTCTGCATGGGTAGATGGGGTACTCGCGGCGAAGCCATGTGAGGTTCATATAGGCGTACAGGCCAAACTCTTCGCTGCCCTGCCGAGTGTATACGCCATAGCGCAGCCCATCAGTCACGATGAGCCGGCGGCAAGTGCCTTTGCCACTGGCATACGACATCGCTTGGGATACCGCCGTGAGGCAGGAGGAATCCATCTTCTTGGCTTCCACAACGACCATGAGAGAGTCGTCTTGACGCGGAAGCGACCCAAACAACGCCAGATCCACATGGTTCCACTCGATGGCCATTCGCTGAGGTGTCCAGCCAAGGGCACGTAGCAGGGGGACAACGAGATAGGCGACTGTCTCACCTTCGGAGGGCTTACTCGAACGCTGGTACCACTTGGCAATTCGGACCAGCTCTCCGATGTCGTCAAGAAGCTTGGCAATCGAGCCACTCGCCACTCCGTGGTCGAAGAGGTACTCTGAGATATCGTCGAGCGCCGTCTTCAGTGGTTCACTGCTCGCTGGCAGGTCAGTCAGGGGACGGCCAAGGTCGGCTTCAGAAATCTGGAGTGATTGCAGCCAATCAAGCACCGGCCCGGGGTTCAGCCTCTGGGTGGTATCCCCCTGCTTCAGTGTGTAGATTGGGAACTCCTTGGGCTTGCCGCCATGCTTCCAGAGCCAACGTACCCGGCGAACATGCTGAAGATCCCAACCATCAACGTCGCCGAATTCATCACGCCATAGGTAGGGGCCAACGATGCGGCCGACTGCAAGGACAGTACTCGTTCCACGCCGGAGGACAACGAGGTCGCCGTCCTTGGCTTGCTCGCAGAAACGCTTCAGAATGGTGAGCTTGCGGGCGGACCATCCGTCCTCGCCGAGACGCTTGACACAATCCGGCCAAGGTCCTGCGTAGCCGGGGCCGTTTAGAATGACATCCCATTTCAGGCAGAGGTCGCCGTAGTCCCGGTCGGTGTCGCCTGCCGCTTGCTGCCACGTGCTCTTTCCCGTGGTATCCATGGTCACCTCCGACCGACGGCGTTCCTTGCCTCAATCAGCAGCGCGGGTACCTCCCCAACCACGCGTCGTCATCCTTATACCGGACCAAGAGGTCCAGGGCAAGTACGGCCGTCGTTTCGCGCAGCTCGAGGTGCGTCAGCCAACCTGACGGAACGGCGGACTCGCCAAGCAGCGCGCCGAGGATGTTGCCTGCAATAGCTCCCGTGCTGTCGCTGTCGCCGCTGTGGTTGACGGCCAGGAGGACTCCTTTCGCGTAGTCGTCCTGGCAGGAGAGAGCGCAGTAGACGGAGATGGCCAACGCCTCCTCGCCAACCCATCCGTCGCCCATGGATTCGACGACTTCAGGAGACGGTGAGCGGCTCGATGCCAGGTCGAGAGCGGCTTCGAGTGCCGCCAGGCATTCCCCGTGCTCGGGCTTGTCCTTCAGAATCCGAACCGACTCTCGTGTCGCCTCCGCAAGCGGCTGCCCTGCGATCACTCCTGCGATGATCGCCGCGAAACAGCCTGCCGACAAGTAGCCGCTTGGGTGCCCGTGCGTGATCGCCGCGACCTCGGAGGCGACGTCAAATGCCTCTGCCGGCTCGTTGAAGAAGAGGCCAACGGGCGCGATGCGCATGACACCCCCGCACCCGTTGCTGTCATTCAGCGGCCGCTCAATGGTGCCCATCTCGGCAGAACAGAGGGCCGAGAGGCACGTGTTGCCCGGCGCGCGTCGGGTGTGGAGCGCTCGGAGGCCGAGCAGCCAGCCGTTGTCGTCCCGCCGCGTCGCGTCAGCAAACGCAGGATGTCGGGAAGCCATCCCCTGGGTCTTGAGCCAGCGGAGGTACGCACGGTGCATCGCCTCCACTGTTGATGCAGTGCCCGTCTCCCGCTGCCGGGAGTGCCCGCGAAGCAGGCCCTCCGCCGTGAACAGCGTCATCTGTGTGTCGTCGGTGATCGCCCCGAGGCGGCCATAGGCCTCGGCGAAGTCGGTCACGCCATCCGGGCCGAACCGGGAGCGGATCTGCCCCAGGGACATGAACTCCACGGGGGCGCCGAGAGCATCGCCAATGGCGCCCCCGATCAGGCACCCTGTGAAGTGGTCGGCATCCCGCCGGTTCATCTGCGGCTTCCTCCGAGCTGGGCTGAGAACCCCGGAGCAAGTATAGCAGCCGCCCACAGCGGGTCAAACGCCCTGCCGCCGGCCCGCCGGTCGCCGGACGACGCCTACGCGCGCTGAGCGCCGCCCGCGAACACGTTTCCCATGCCGGACCCCCACGCAGGAATCTTCCGGCTCCCTCGCGCCTTCTCCCCATCGTGCGACCCCGCCAAGACTTACGGCATCATAAATCCTTGCTGAATAAGCACTTCCGCCGAAGATTCCCGTTGACTGATGGGGAACACTATGCCTATATGGTGTCAGTGCAAGTGATGGCCAGCAAAGGAGTTAGAGATGAGAAGCAAGAGGCACCGAACCCTGACCGCCAGAGAGCTGAAGCTCCGAATCCAGCGGCTCCCCTGGGACCGACTGACGGGGATCTACCT
>Ga0116145_1001504_pt1 | contig 23214 bp, 24 predicted proteins | sample AD_JPNHG1_MetaG_FD_89747 | JGI IMG/M metagenome (GOLD analysis project Ga0116145, IMG submission 89747) | Active sludge microbial communities of municipal wastewater-treating anaerobic digesters from Japan - AD_JPNHG1_MetaG | ecosystem: Engineered > Bioreactor > Anaerobic > Digestate | place... | reverse complement strand
GGGCTGAACCTCATAACTAAAATTGTAGCATTTTATTCAGGTGCTGACAACGGCTCAGCGGTGGCTTTTCACCTATGCACTTTTGGAGCCCTTTTTCTGCTTTTCTATTTTACCATAAACAAACAAAAAAGGTGTAAAAAAGTGAAGTGTGCTTGTTGTAAACGTATAAAATATGCATAATGCTTGCATTTCCAAATTTATTCTGCTATAATATTTTTGTTCATGGACTATTAAATTTAATATAGCAAACGGTGCCTCCTATGGCGAAATAATGTCATGCAGGAGGGTAAAAGGGAAGCAGGTGAAGTTCCTGCACGATCTCGTCACTGTAATTGCGGAGCGTTATACATATCGCTTGATTTATCCTGCGAAGCCACTGAGTGATCGGGAAGGCTGTATAACGTGATGAGGCATAAGTCAGGAAACCTGCCGTTTAGCTGGTACACGACCGTAAGGTCAGGTCACGAGGTATTGATCGTACTGTTTTCAGGCTCTTAGCAGGGCCTGTTTGCGATGCCTTCTGCCTGTGCAGAGGCTTTTTTGTTAACAGCACTGATCCGCCTTGATTTAGAAAGGAAGATCAATATGAAAAAAACACTTGCTCTTTTAATGGGACTTGCAGTTGTAACTGCTTCATTCACAGCCTGCGGAAGCAATGACAGTTCATCCGATTCAAGCTCAGCAAAGGAGACCACAGCAGTTATCGCTGAGACTGAGAACACAACAGATGATCTGAAAGAAGTTGACACTGCCGAGCCAGAGGGCGAGGAAGAGGATGAGGAAAACTATGAGACCGGAGATGCTTCCCTCGATAACCCCAGAAATCAGGATGATATCGGTGAGAATGAGCTTCTTGTCCTCAGCTTTGGTACAAGCTATAATGATAGCCGTCGTCTGACAATAGGAGCTATTGAGGAATCACTTGAAAATGCTTTCCCTGAGTACTCAGTACGCCGTGGATTCACGGCAAATATCGTTATTGATCATGTTAAGAGCCGTGACGGAGAGGTGATCGATGACGTAAAGGAAGCTCTTGACAGAGCAGTAGCAAACGGTGTATAGAATCTTGTTGTTCAGCCTACACACCTTATGAACGGACTTGAGTATAACGATGTTGCAGCAGAGATCGCAAGCTATTCAGACGCATTTGAAAAGGTATCGATCGGCGAGCCGCTCCTCACAAGCGATGATGATTTCAAGCGTGTTGAGAATGCCATCGTTGAATGGACAAAGGATTATGATGACGGAAAGACAGCTATCTGCTTTATGGGACACGGTACAGAGGCTGAATCAAATGGTGTATACGCAAAAATGCAGGATCTCCTTACATCTGACGGTCATACAAATTATTTTGTAGGAACAGTTGAGGCTGAGCCTTCTGTGGAAGATGTGCTTGCAAAGGTCAAGGAGGGCGGATACGAAAAGGTAGTTCTTGAGCCGCTCATGGTAGTTGCTGGTGATCACGCAAACAACGACATGGCAGGTGATGAAGAAGATTCATGGAAGTCCATCTTCCTTGAAGCCGGCTATGATGTTGAGTGCCTTATCAGAGGACTTGGCGAGAATGAAGAGATCAGGAATCTCTATGTAGAACACGCTCAGAAGGCTATTGATTCAATAAAGTAAAAATGATCGGGCAGTCGTGGCTGCCCGATTCTGATATATGAGGTTATATATGAAAAAAAGTATTATTTCGGTTATGTTATTCGCTTCGCTTACGCTTTCATCATGCGGAAGCAGTTCATCTTCATCATCAAGCCGATCCTCAAATGAGACAACATCAGCTGTTTCAACAGAAAGCACTCAGACCGAAGCTGTGACTGAAAGCACATCTGTTGAAGAGACTACTGAACAGGTAACTGCTCCTCAGCAGGAAGTTGGCTTTGAGGGTATGGAGGAGGTCACAGCAGCCGCACTCGTTGACGGTGAATATCATATCAATGTGGATTCAAGTTCATCGATGTTCAAGATAGCTGACTGCATACTTTATGTAAAGGATGGAAACATGACTGCCGATGTCATAATTGCAAGCAAGTCATATGATGCACTTTACATGGGTACAAAGGAAGAGGCAGAAAACGATGACGGATCCGGACGTATCACCTACACTGAAAATGAAAGCGGCCAGTCTGTATTCAACGTACCTGTTGAAGCACTTGACAAGGAGATACAGTGTGCAGCGCTCAGTGCTAAGAAGCAGGAATGGTATGGACGCACACTGGTATTCCGTGCAGATTCACTTCCCGATGAAGCATTTTCCGAAAGCAGATACACTTCAACCATTCAGCTTGGCCTTGAGGACGGTGAATACACAATAGATGTAACTCTCGAAGGCGGTTCAGGCAGAGCGTCTATACAGTCTCCTACAACATTTACAGTAAAGGACGGTCGTGCACTTGCAAAGATAATATGGAGCAGCGACAAGTATGATAAAATGGTAGTTGCTGGAGCAATATACGTTCCAAGTATTGAGGACGGTCATTCTGTTTTTGATGTAGATATTATCGGTTACGATTACAAAATGCCTGTCGGAGCAGAAACTACAGCAATGAGTGAACCGCATATGATAGATTATACACTTTATTTCGATTCATCGACTATCAAAAAATGCGAGTAATACGTTTATTATCGCTTGTGACAACAGTCAGTCTGCTGTTTGTTACAGGATGCGAGAAAAAGAAAGATGTTGCTGAGTATGACACAGCAGGCAGCATGGAGCTGAAATACGCTGAGCAGTTCAGTGTTGATTATTGTGAAAACGGCTGTTCTGTGGTGGATATAAACGGGGATAAATTCCTGATAGTACCGGAAGGTGTCTTTGTTCCGGATGATACATCCGGTATGGCAGTGATAAAGCAGCCTGTGGATAATATTTATGTTGCTGCAACATCAACAATGGATCTGTTTGATGGTATCGGAAAGCTTGATAAAGTGACCATGACGTCAACTAACGCAGAAAGCTGGAGCCTGCCGGTCATAAAAGAAGCTGTTGATTCCGGCGATATTGAATACATAGGAAAATACAGCTCTCCCGACTATGAAACACTCATAGCTGAGGAATGTGGGCTTGCACTTGAATCCACAATGATATATCATTGCCCAAAGGTCAAGGAGCAGATAGAATCCTTTGGGATACCGGTCATGGTCGATCGTTCAAGTTATGAAACTCATCCACTTGGCAGAATGGAATGGATAAAGCTGTATGGTCTTCTGACAGGAGATTATGATTCGGCTGAAAAGATATTCAACGACAAAACAAAGGCGTTTGAAGAGCTTTCCATCAGTGATATCCCGGATAGCGAGAGAAAAACAGCCGCATTCTTCTATATCACTTCCAACGGATATGTGAGTATACGTAAGCCAGGGGATTATGTTTCTAAAATGATAGAGCTTGCCGGAGGAAAGTACATTTTCACTGCGGAACAGCTCAATGTAGAAGATAATGCATTGTCGACAATGAATATCCAGACGGAGACATTTTATGAGCTTGCACATGACGCTGATTATCTGATATATAACAGCACAGTTGACGGTGAGATAGACAGCATTGAACAGCTAATTGCTAAAAACAGTATACTTGCAGATTTTAAAGCTGTAAAGAGCGGCAATGTGTGGTGTACAGGACAAAATATGTTCCAGCAGACAACAGGTGCTGCGGATATGATATGTGATCTTAATGCTGTTTTTATGGACGAAAGTGAAAGCGGGGAGCTGACATTCCTGCACAAGCTTAACTGAGGTGTGGCTATGAATAAAAAAAGAGCAGTACGCTGGACTGTATGTTTTGTTTTTCTTACAATAATAACTGCTGTATTTTTTGTTCTGGAGCTCGTCATAGGAAGTGCAAGGCTATCTTTTGGCGACGTCCTCGGAGCTCTTAGCGGAAGCGGAGACAATGCAGCTGTAACGATCGTAAGGGATATCCGTCTTCCTCGAGCGCTTGCCGCTGCACTTCTTGGTGGAGCACTTTCGGTATCCGGATTTCTGCTGCAAAACTTTTTCAATAATCCTATTGCCGGACCATACGTACTGGGAATATCCTCTGGGGCAAAGCTGACGGTGGCGATTTCAATGACACTGACAATGAAGTATGGCATATTGTTGAATTCAGCAGAAATGGTCGGAGCAGCATTTGTTGGTTCTATGATCTCAATGGGAGCTATTCTGTTGCTTTCAGGCAAGGTCAGGAATATGGCGCAGCTTATTATAGCAGGAGTTATGATCGGATACATCTGCTCTGCACTTACAGAGCTTGCGGTGACATTTGCAGATGATGCAAATATCGTAAATCTTCATAACTGGTCAATGGGAAGCTTTTCAGGCATAAATACGGACGATGTGAAGGTCATCGCATTGATAGTTCTTCCTGTTGCAGCAGCTGCATTCGTTCTTTCAAAGCCTATGGGAGCGTATCAGCTGGGTGAAAGCTATGCTAAGAATATGGGAGTTAATATCAGAGGTTTCAGAATTCTGCTCATCCTTCTTTCAAGCATACTTTCCGCCTGTGTTACAGCCTTTGCAGGGCCGGTATCCTTTGTGGGGATCGCAGTTCCGCATCTTATGAAAAGCTCTTTTGGAACAGCAAAGCCGATCATAGTTATACCTGCCTCTTTCATTGGCGGAGCAGCGTTCTGCCTTATATGTGATCTTATTGCAAGAATGCTTTTTTCTCCGGTAGAAATAAGCATTAGCACAGTAACAGCAGTATTCGGAGCGCCTGTGGTAATAGCTGCAATGCTTAGCCGCAGGGATCAGAAGGGAAGTATGTGAATGAGCGGTACGATCCTTAGTTCAAAAGGTCTATCTGTTGGATATGGAAAAAAAGTGGTTGTGACCGGACTTGAATTTGAAGTATGCAAAGGCGAGATACTGACCATAATCGGACCTAACGGCGCAGGAAAATCAACGATCCTAAAGACGATTGCCGCACAGCTCCCGCTTGTATCAGGCAGTATAGACCTGACCGGAAAAAATATATCAGAAATAGATGCTCACGATATCGCTAAGACTCTTTCAGTATGCTTTACCGAACGCATCACAGCAGAAAAAATGACCTGTGAAGATCTTGTCTCGACAGGCCGCTATCCTTATACAGGGAGACTTGGAATTCTGTCAGATAACGACAAAGAAATAGTCAGGAAATCAATGGAGCTGACCGGAATAGCCCATCTCTGTGATACAGAAATCCGATGCATCAGCGATGGACAACGTCAGGCAGTAATGGTCGCAAGAGCAATTGCACAGCAGCCGCAGGTACTTATACTTGACGAGCCAACTTCTTTCCTCGATATAAATAATAAACTGAAATTGCTGAGCATTTTGAAAGAGCTTGCCCGTAGCAGAGATATAGCAGTTGTGCAGACTCTTCACGAGCTTGACCTTGCACAGCGTTTTTCCGACAAGATATTATGTATCAAAGACGGTAAGGCAGATCGAATAGGATGTCCTGAAGAAATATTTTCCGGCGATTATGTAAGTGAGCTCTATGGAATAGAGAACGGGAATTTTTTGCCGATGTTTGGAACCGCAGAAGCGAATAAAATAACAGGCGAACCGAAGGTATTCGTTATTGGAGGAGGGGGGAGAGGCATTGATACATATCGCCGCCTCCAGCGACAGGGGATACCGTTTGCAGCTGGGATCATCCACGAAAACGATGCAGAGTATCCAGTCGCTAAATGCCTTGCAGCAGAGCTTGTAACAGAAAAAGCGTTTGAACCGATAAGCGATATAAACATTCAAAAAGCGTTGGCGTTGATAAAGAAATGCGATAAGGTGATTTGCTGCATTGAAAATTTCGGGACAATGAATATGGGTAACAAAAGCCTGCTTGAACTCTCCCGGAATAATAAAGAAGTTATAGAATAAAACAGCCGCAGATACTCCCTGCGGCTGTTACTATCATACAATGTAATCTTCAAATAAACGTGAAGAGATCGGAGCTTCCTTATCAAATCCAAATTCTTTTCCGATAAGCAGAATTAGTATATAGAGAGAAGAAATAGCATAAAGAATGTTTTTTAGATTAGCCCTTTGATAAGTTATAACGTCCGTTGCAATCTTTTTCGGTTCGATTATGTTTGATCTTGTTGTAATCAGACCACCATGAAGAGCTATCTTTTTCAAGTTTTGCAAATGGAACAAATGATTGCTTTTCAAAAGGTAATTTAGTGTCTACTCGAATATTGCGTAGGTTTTGATGTTTAGAAATAATTTTTACGATTTTATCTATAATTCCGCCGAAGTTTTCTGCGTCTGGTGAGAGTATTTTACAATATTCGTTTGTGAGTGAATCAATCTTGCTGCAAATTGATAAAAAAGAAAAATATAATTAGATGAAAATGTCGCATAATTTGTAGGATCTATGCTTACAAAGTCAGCTGACTCGATTATTTTATTCTCAAGTATCATATAATTAGCACAATAATGTCTGATAAACGTATTTTTCTCCACTATGTCGCTCCTTAATAAGGAAAGTTTATATGATCATACTTTAACATTGGTGCGGGTGACAGGACTTGAACCTGCACACCTTACGGCATTAGAACCTAAATCTAACGTGTCTGCCAATTTCACCACACCCGCACATACACAAACATAAAACTACGCCTTGCAGGTTGAACTGCGAGGCGCAGTTTAGTTTACATAAATTTATTGCTGATTTGTCTGCTGCTGAGGTTGTGGCTGAGAAACAGGTGCAGGAGCTTGAGGTGCTGGAGCAGTCTGCTGAGGACCAGGAGCCTGTGGAGCAGGAGTTGTCAGCTGTTGTGCTGGAGCTTGCTGTTCTGGCTTGGATACCTGCTGAACCGGAGCAGCGTTTTGAGCAGGCTGAACCTGAGTCTGCTGAGGACCAGGAGCCTGTGGAGCAGGAGCTACCTGCTGTGGTGCGGGAGCTGGAGCAGGCTTAGGCTGATTCTTTTTTGTTTCAGCTTCAGCAGCCTTCTCAGCGGCTTCCTTTTCAGCAATATCGCCCTTTGATTCTATATAGATATCTTCGTCAGCAAGACTTCCGACGAAATTAAGCTGCTTAACAGGGATTCGCTTAAGTGGAGAATAGTTGAAATTGTTGCATGAGTAATTAGGATCAACGAGACCTTTCTTCTCACAGAGAATTTTATTTCCGGCGTTAGAACGCTTGCCGTACTGACAATAATCGCATTTAGGAGTGATCTTCTTATCGAAGTATTTAGCACCGCCCTGGAAAATAGAGAATATTCCCATTTTTATCACCTCAAGTAATAATTCTTCGATTTATTATAGCACATAAAATATGATTTGTCCAGTATTTTTTTATAATTTATTGATAAAAAAGCGAGAAAAATTATTAAGTCAGGTTTTGTTTGAAGAGTTGTGACTTTTATTTGACTGAGATTCCACTAACTGATCGATGAATAATTCTGCTTTTCCTTTGTTGCGTTCTGAAAGACTATGGAATTTTTCGAGCAGCTTGAGATCATCATCATTCAGAGAGTGGATGCTTGTTGGATTTTTGATATTGGTTCTTCCTGCGAGATAGTCCAGGCTCACATTATAGTAATTTGCCAACTCTATTGCACGTGAAAGTGGAAGCTCACGTTCTCCTTTTTCATACTTACCGTAATATTGTGCGGTCGTTCCGAGAAAATCTGCAATTTCAGATTGTGTTTTGTCCTCGTCCTCTCGCAGATCCTTTATCCTTTGGTACAATGCCATAAACCATCTCCTCCTTTTTGTGAGTTTTACCACAAATGATTATAAATGCTTGACATATTAATCTAAAAAGATTATAGCATAGTTAGAATAAACCACATTAGGTTTATTTTGCGCATTTAATTGAAAAACTATTATTATATCAAGGCGGTGTGAGTTATGAAAAAAATCAGTAAATCAATAGCATTAATATCGGCATTGAGTATACTTTGCGGAAGTGCAGCAGGATGTGGAAGTTCCGATGATAGATCATCATCAAGCAAAATAAAGACCTCAAATGTTGATCTTAACGGGGATGTAGGTTCAACTAAGGAAGCTTCTGAAGATGATGAAAAAGTTCAGGAAACTACTGAAAAGGAAACAGAACCAACAACTGAAGCTCCCACGGAAGCACCGACAGAGCCTCCGACTGAGGCACCAACTGAGCCTGAAACATATGAAGCAAACTCACATTTTGATGTTATTCAAAGAGGAGAATTTGAAAACATTATTGGCTACACAAAAATCATTGATAAGGTTGCAGCCAAAAAGACTGGCTCTGTAACAGCAACTGTCATCGCAAAGTCGCCGGATGGAGCTGTTATAGGAAAAAGTTATGATACAATTTATCTTGTTGAAGGAGAAAATAATAATTTTTCTTATAGCTTTGAAGAGGATGTATCAAATGCAGTATTTGATATTACGATAAAGCAAAAGGATGATTATATGAAACACGGCGAGCCTGATGCTATAGAGATGTCAGACTGGAATATATCCGGAGATCATTTATATATAACAATAAATCAGATGAAGGAAGATCTGGGGGCTTTTACAGAATATAAGATACTTTTTTTAAAGGGCGGACAAATAGTTGATGCTGAGGAAGGTTATTTAGACATTCATGCTGATAATCTTGATGGCGTAGGATCTACTGATGTTATTGAAGTATGGGTATATGGTGAGGATTTTGACGACATTGAATTCATATATGAGCCTTAGATTAATTAGTGCATACTAACTATAATATAATTGACATCCGATAAAATGTATGTTATTATTTTGATAGCGGATAACAGGATTTATTCTGTTTTCGGCTGGTCAAAAATAATGTTTTCGGACATCAGGGTGCAAACTCTGTTATCGGATGGCAGCAAATAGAATGTAGATTTGTGTAAACTCATTATACATACAAGCTCCGTCCGTTTAAAAGCGGACGGATTTTTTGTGCCTTCCTGAAAGGAGGTAATATGAACGAAAAGAGAATAGCTGTAGCGGCTATTGTGATCGATGAACCTGATGCGGCAGTGGAGGTAAATAAAGTTCTTCACGAACACAGCGATATAATTATCGGACGAATGGGACTGCCGTATAAGGAGCGAGGGATCTCGTTGATATCGGTGGCACTTGATGCTGAGCCAGATGTAATAAGCAGTCTTACAGGAAGGCTTGGACAGATCAGCGGCGTTTCTGTAAAAGCCGCAATTTCTAAAAAGTGAGAGGAGACTATTAAATATGTATGATGTAAGATCAATGAAGGCTGAGGATTTTATCGACGATCAGGAGATACTCGACACGATCGAATACGCTGAAAAGAACAAGAATAACCGTGAGCTTATCGAGCAGATACTTGACAAGGCTGCTCCAAAAAAGACTGGCAGGGGAGTTGAGTGCGCCGGATTGTCTCACCGTGAGGCAAGCGTTCTTCTTGCCTGCGAGGATCCCGAGGTAGTTGAAAAGATATATGCTCTTGCTCGTCAGATCAAAGAGGCGTTTTATGGAGACAGAATAGTAATGTTCGCACCTCTTTATCTTTCAAATTATTGCGTAAACAAGTGCGTTTACTGTCCGTATCATTTCCAGAATAAGGAGATCCCACGTAAAAAACTTACACAGGAAGAGCTCAAAAACGAAGTTATTGCCCTTCAGGATCTTGGTCACAAGAGACTTGCTATCGAATCAGGAGAAGATCCTGTGAACAATCCTATAGAGTACATTCTTGAATGTATAAATACAATATACTCTATCAAGCACAAGAACGGCGCTATCAGACGAGTTAACGTAAATATCGCTGCAACAACAGTTGAGAATTACAAGAAGCTGCATGATGCTGGTATCGGAACATACATCCTGTTCCAGGAAACTTATCACAAGGAAAGCTATGAAAAGCTTCATCCGGCAGGACCTAAGCATAACTATGCGTATCACACAGAGGCTATGGACAGAGCTATGGAAGGTGGCATAGATGATGTTGGGCTTGGAGTTCTCTTTGGTCTTGATAAGTACAAATATGAGTTTGCAGGAGTATTGATGCACGCTGAGCATCTTGAAGCCGTACATGGTGTTGGACCACACACTATCAGTGTTCCACGTATAAGACGTGCAAGCGATATTGATCCGTCTGTTTTTGACAATGGAATAGATGATGATACTTTTGCAAAAATAGTTGCTTGTATCAGAATTGCAGTTCCATACACAGGAATGATTATTTCCACAAGAGAAAGCGAAGCCTGTCGTGAGAAAGTGCTTGGCCTTGGCGTTTCACAGATATCCGGCGGTTCAAGAACATCTGTCGGCGGATATGCAGGATATACTCCCGACGAGCGCCCCCATGATACAGAACAGTTTGATGTATCAGATCAGCGTTCACTTGATGAAGTTGTCAAGTGGCTTATGGATCTTGGATATATACCGTCGTTCTGTACCGCTTGCTACCGTGAAGGCCGTACCGGAGACAGATTCATGGCTCTGTGTAAGGTAGGACAGATACAGAACTGCTGTCATCCGAACGCTCTTATGACGCTTCAGGAATATCTTACAGATTATGCATCTCCGGAGACTCGTGCGGTAGGAGAAGCACTTATCCAGCGTGAGATACAGAACGTGCCTGATGAAAAGCGCAGACAGCGTGCCATTGAATATCTTGATGAAATAAAGAACGACGGCAAGCGTGATTTCAGATTCTAAAATCCGTGATAACTGGTATGTTCACCGCAGGTGGCTGCGGTGAACTTTTTTGTTTGTAAATCGGGAAAAACTTGACATCACATATCTTCTGTGATAATATATAAGAAAAAGTTTCGCTTGATAGGAGGATAAGAAATGATTTATGATCTTATGACACTTATGGAAACTGCTCCTCAGACGGGGGATGATTTTCCAGCTTTCAAGCTCATGCTTATCGGTGTGGGCGCTCTTATAGTTGCTGCCGTAACAGTTATTGCTGCAAAAATCAAAAATAACAATAACGACAAGGATGAATAATAGATAGGATGTACCTCTGCATACATTATTGTGTAATACTATGCGGAGGTGATCTTAATGAAATGTGGACTCGGAGATCTCAGAAGAAAAGAAGTCATTGATATACAGACGGGAGAAAGACTTGGCTATATCGATGATGCGGTTATAGATCTTGATTCATCAAAGATAGAATCACTTACTATTTACGGAAGACAGCGCTTGTTCGGGATTTTTGGCAGGGAAGAGGATATATTCATCCCTTGCTCAGATATATGCGTTATCGGCAGCGAAGTTATACTTGTCAAGCTGTCGGTACAGCATGATTCGTCATATTTGATAAATAATAGTAAGAAATGGCAAAAAAGTCTGTGAGATGATCTGCATAAAAATACTTGAAATCTTTAGCGTAAAGTGATATAATATTAAAGCAATTCGCACGCCTGTATTTTTATGGATTGGTGCGCTCAGTGAGCGTTGTCTGTAAGCTAAATCGGGCGGAGGATTAATAATAACCAATTTAAGGAGGACTACACCATGGGAGTAGTATCAATGAAGCAGCTTCTTGAAGCTGGCGTTCACTTCGGACATCAGACAAGAAGATGGAACCCTAAAATGGCTCCGTACATCTTTACAGAGAGAAACGGAATCTACATCATCGACCTTCAGAAGACAGTTAAGAAGCTTGAAGAAGCTTATCTTTTCGTTCGTGACCTGTCAGCACAGGGCGGCGAAGTTCTCTTCGTAGGTACAAAGAAGCAGGCTGGCGATTCTGTTAAGGAAGAAGCTACAAGAGCCGGCGCACATTATGTAAACGCAAGATGGCTTGGCGGTATGCTCACAAACTTCAAGACCATCCAGACAAGAATAAAGAGACTTGAGCAGCTCCACACAATGGAAGAGGACGGCACATTTGCTCTTCTCCCCAAGAAGGAAGTTGTTAAGCTCAACCTTGAGATCGAGAAGCTTGAAAAGTTCCTCGGCGGTATCAAGACAATGAAGAAGCTCCCTGCAGCACTCTTTATCGTTGATCCCCGCAAGGAAAAGATCGCAGTAGCAGAGGCTAAGAAGCTCGGTATCCCGATAGTTGCTATCGTTGATACAAACTGCGATCCTGATGAAGTTGACTACGTTATCCCTGGTAACGATGATGCTATCAGAGCTGTAAAGCTTATCGCTGGCACAGTTGCTAACGCTATCATCGAAGGCAGACAGGGCGATGACACTGCTGATGTTGCTCAGGCTCAGGAGACTCCCGCAGAGGAAGCTGCCGAGACAGAGGCTGACGCTGAATAATCATTAAACATTGAAAACAATCAAAAGCCCGAATTAACACTTCGGGTTTTTGCAGATATTATATTACAATTTAATAGGAGGTAATCACAATGGGAAAGGTTTCCGTTGCAGAAATAAAGGAACTCATGAAGTCTACAGGCGTTGGAATGATGGACTGTAAGAAGGCTCTCGAGGCTAACGACGGCGATATGGACAAGGCTATCGAATTCCTCAGAGAAAAAGGACTTGCTACACAGGCTAAGAAGAGCGGCAGAGCTGCTGCTGAGGGCGTTGTAACAGCAGTTGTTGAAGGAAATGTTGGTGTTCTTCTTGAAGTAAACACTGAGACTGATTTCGCTGCTAACACAGACGACATCAGAAACTTCGTTGCTAACGTAGCAAAGACAATCATTGAAAAGAATCCTGCTGACGTTGAGGCTCTTAAGGCTGAGCAGATCGTTGGTGGCACAGGTACAGTAGGCGATGCTCTTACAGAGCTTGCTGGTATGAAGATCAGAGAGAATATCGTTATCCGTCGTTTTGTAAGAATGGAAGGCGCGCTTGCTTCTTACATCCACAACGGCGGCAGCATCGGTGTTCTTGTAAAGATGGACACAGAGCTTTCTGCTGATCAGGTTTCTGCTATCGGTAAGGATGTTGCTATGCAGTCCGCAGCGCTCAATGCTCCTTATCTCTGCCGTGAGCAGGTTCCTGCTGAGGTAATTGAGAAGGAGAAGGAGATCATGATGGCTCAGATGGCTGAGGATCCTAAGATGGCATCCAAGCCTGAGCAGGTTCGTGCTAAGATCGTTGAGGGTAAGGTTGGCAAGTACTACTCAGAGAACTGTCTCCTTGAGCAGGCTTTCGTTAAGGATGACAAGCTTTCAGTTCAGGGCTATGTAGACGCTGAAGCTAAGAAGCTTGGCGGCTCCATCAAGGTTGTAGATGTTGTTCGCTATGAAAGAGGCGAGGGCATCGAGAAGAAGGAAGATAACTTCGCTGACGAGATCGCTAACATGATCAAGAAGTAAAAAAATCGAAAAAGCGCAGTTCCGCAAGGAATGCGCTTTTTAAGTATATGGGGTGGATGAAATGGATATGTTCAAATCAAAAATAGTAGTATTTTTAATCTGTATTTTCGTAATTGGCGTTGCATTGGCCGGTGCAGGATTCAGTGACGTTAAATGTGTTATCACAGGGAAGACTGTTGAAATAGGAAATGCTGAAAAAAAGGACTATCGGGAGGTTGCTATAGCTGACGGCGAGATATTCTTTATTCAGGGACCGTTTGCAGAATATGAAGAAACAACTACAAATTTCGGAGTTCCGACCGGCAAGAAGCAGACGTATTATTACCTTGCTCTCGATATGAAGAGAGAGGATTTTGTGAACGCTGTAGAGAACGGACAAAAGGATGCACTATATAATGGTTTTTATTTTGTTTATTCAGCGACTGACAAAAAGAAAGTTGCCGAAGCGGATAAGGCTGTTGCGGAGTGTGAGAAGTACATTAAGCAAATACAAAGCAAAAATGATTTTTCTAATGTTCCCGATGTTCATCTGAAGATCGAGGGCAAGCTGATGAAGCAGCCAAAGGATGAAGAATACAAAAAGATCAGAGATGACTTTTTTGCAACAGGAGATCTTCATTCATCAGAAGTAGCAGATCTAATGGTCAGAGACGGCAAACCGGGGGCTTCAAATGTTCTTGTTTTTGCTGCCGGAATTCTTATGGCATTAGCTCCGATAGTTATACTTATTGTACTTTTTGTAAAGAAGAAAAAAGAGGAATCTTCCTCTGAATTATGGTAAAAAATGTAACTCTTGTTAAAAAATACAAATAGGCACCTTAAAATTTGTGTAAAATCACGATGCTTAGGGTGCCTATTTCACATATATTTCACTTGCAGTAATTGCGTTTTTATGATATAATATTCTTTGAGTAGAATCTCAACTCAATGATCACGAGGTATTTTAAATGAATAATAATATAGCGAAACTCGCTGAATCAGTGGGCAAGGTTATCGTTGGAAAGGACGATACCGTTATAAAGCTGATCGCAGCAATGCTTTGCGAAGGTCATGTTCTTCTTGAGGATGTGCCGGGAGTAGGCAAAACTCAGCTTATAACAGCTCTTTCCAGATCAGTAGGCGGTAAGTTCAACAGAATACAGCTTACGCCTGATGTAATGCCTTCTGATATCGCCGGATTTACAATGCTTGACTCAAGCAAAGGGGATTTTGTATATCGCGACGGCGCTGTAATGTGTAATTTTCTTCTTGCCGATGAGATAAATCGTGCATCGCCTAAGGTGCAGTCTGCGCTGCTTGAGGCTATGGAGGAAAGGCAGATAAGTCTTGACGGTGTTACGCACAAGCTTCCAAAACCATTTCTTGTGCTTGCAACACAAAATCCAGTTGAGACGTACGGTACCTATCATCTGCCGGAAGCCCAGATGGACAGATTTTTTATGAAGTTATCCATGGGTTATCCTACACCTGATGAGGAACTGAAGATCCTTGAAAGGACCGAGATGCATAATCCAATATTAAATATCGAAGCACCTGCACTTGATATTCAAGAAGTAATAACCATGCAGGAAGAGGTTCGCCGCATCAGAGTTACAGATCAGGTCAAGGACTATATAGTCAGACTTGTTACGGTAACAAGAGGCGACCGCAACGCAGTCCTCGGAATCAGTCCGAGAGGCAGTATTGCGCTTTATAAGGCAGCGAAGGCTTTTGCTTACATATATGGAAGAGAGTATGCAACACCTGATGATGTAAAGAATGTTGCTGTGGCAGTTCTTTCGCACCGAATAATCCTCTCTCCGCAGGGCAAAACAGCCTTTGGAACAAATGAAAAATACGTGGAATATCTTCTTGCGTCAAATGATGTTCCTTCAATGAGCGGACGATGATAAGGAAGCTCGGAGGGTATTTGAGTGTAGCAGCCATTGCCTATCTTGTGTATATATTTGCGTTCTATATAGAAGGTGAAATGGGCGTAGTTCTCATTACTTTCCTTATAGTTGCGCCTGTTATATCGGTAATAGCGGCTGTTGCATCAAAAAACAGGATCTCTGTGACTATTGACAGCGATGCTTTCGTAAAGAAGGGCAGTGAGCTTGAAGTTACAGTCAAGGTCGAAAAGAGAGGTATATTTCCGTTTGCTATAATTGAGATTACACCGTCTGCATCAGAGGTATTCGATGAGCATAAAAAGAATTATCACCTGTCCTTGTTTTTTGAACAAAGCAGGACGTTTACTTATAGGATACCTGCAAGGATAGGAGGCAATGGTGAGATATCAGTTGGCAAGGTGTATAGCTGCGGATTCCTTGGATTTCTCAGATTAAAGGACAAAAAGGCAGCCGGTGCCCCTGTTTCTGTAGGAATTATCCCGGATATTCCTGACATTAAAGCTTCATCTCCGCTTTTTCGTAATCTTGCAAATGTTGTAATGACGAGTGACGAAGAAGAGGATGAGAGCAGTGCAATGTTATATTCGGTCAATTCAGCTCCTGGCTATGAACACAGGGAATACGTACAGGGTGATCCTCTTAAAAGAGTTAACTGGAAGCTTTCAACTAAAAAAGACAAGCTTATGGTTAGACTTGATGAAGCTGTTTCATCCGTACAGCCGATGATAATCCTTGATCTTTACAGAGCATCTGCTGAAGATCCTCACAGTGCAGTAATCAAGGAGGAAAAGCTCATCAGATCGGTATTTGGCCTTTTGAAGGCTCTTGTGAAGCAGGGAATATCCTGTAATTTTGCCTACTGCGGCGGAGGGAACAGAGTTATTATCGAGAGCGTAGAAAATCCAGATTATGTTGATAATCTCCTGCTGAAGGTGCTGTCTGTCAAGGTCGTGCCGGGGTACAGGCTTGACCTGAACAGCATCAACTCAAATGTTTGCGCCTGTGTTATTGCAACAACAGATGCCGGCGGAGTATTCTCATCAATGACGGGGCGATTTTCCGAAAACGGAAACTTCAACATCCTGCTTCCATACATAAACGATGCTTACAGCGGAGACGCAGAGCTGTGGTATCTTGATGAAAATAATGATTTTAAACAGGTATAAGATATGTATGAAACAGAAAATAATGTATCTTTCTTCAAGAAATATGTGTTAAAATATCTGTTGGATCCCGTATTGATATATACTGTAGTGATAATGATGGCGATAATGTATCATTATCGTGATAAATTGATCGTATTTTATGGTGTGATTTCTGTTGTGGCAGGTTTTCTGCTCTTCAGATTATTTGATTACATGAACAAGCATAAACTTGTCGGAGGTATAGCTTACTGTTTTATTGGTGTACTGTTCTATATGGCTGCAAATATATGCATGGAAAAAGGACAGAACGATTATTATCTTCCCTTTTCGGTATGGTTTATTACTCCTCAAGTCGCCGTAGAATACAATAAATGGTATACTATGGCTGTATATCTGCTGTTTATGATATTCATGAGCTCAGTTATATATTATTTTACACGGATCCGTTATAGGATATTTATGAGCTTTCTCGTATTCATCATCCCATTTGCTATATATGGTAAAGAGAATGAGACGATGCCGATTTTGTTCATCATCATACTATCAATGATGTACATATTGCTTATGGTCTATTTCCGCCAGTTAAAGGATGATGAAAACACAGTTCTTGTTGTCAGAAATGAAACATGGCGAACAGTAGGCGTGTATACGATGATTTTTGCTGTCATTGCGTCCCTTGTTCCAAAGCCGACTGTTGATACAGACCGTTCACTGCTTGAATCTATGATCTCGGCTGAACGATTTACCGACAGACTTGTTTCAATGCTCAGTGTTTTCAGGGACACGAGCTCCGGCGGACAATACAGAGATGTTGACAATAACACTCCTCTTTACTATGTAAAAGCTGAAGATGGAGTACACATGAAAACAGCTACATTTACTTCATATGAATATGAAGGAGACGTGTGGCGTGCATCAGATCGTGAACGCAACGAGATATCTTCGTTTGACATTTATCCTGAAATTCTTGCACAGCCAGGAGAGCTTACCGAAGCGATAATGAAGGCGGCTGAATGTGACAGTTCATATGCCGAAAAATATGGGCTGACAAATTTTGTAGGAAAGGAAATATATATTCCGGAGTCAAAGGAAATATCTGTTTATTCGGTTTACCCACGTCCTACTCAGTATGCTCCTGTACCCGAAGGGCTTGTTTCAGTAGAGAAAACAAGCTACGGCGGAGAGCTGGAATATATGGAGACGGGACTTGTAAGAAGTGCAGACAGATTCAGTCAGCATGATGAAATAACATTCACATACACACCGGATCTTTTCTTTACTGATCCAACAAATAGTGAGATAATAGATGCTATATCTGCTGCCGACTATGAAGATCTGCTTAGGGACGGCTACGATGTTTTGTATGATGCATATTTCAATGAGTCTGAGTCTGACTATGAATATATAGAGTATGCAGATATACTTGATGAGGAATATGAAAGCTACCGGAATTATGCGGATTATCTCGACTATGGCGACGAGGATCGGATCTACGAACTTGCAATGGAGATCACAGAAGGCTGCGAGACAGATTACGAGAAAGCGAAAGCTATCGAGATGTACTTTTATGCCAATGACTTTGTGTATGATCTAAGTTATGTGAAGAGCCGTGGTGAGAACGCAATAAGCTTCCTTTTTAAGACTAAGAGGGGAGTATGTGTTGAGTATGCCACTGCAATGATCCTGCTTTCAAGAGCAGCAGGCATCCCTGCAAGATATTGCGAAGGCTTTTTAGTAGATGAACCCTTTACCGGCTCCGGCGAGTACCAGGATGTAAACTATGTTATTACTCCTCAGCACGCTCATGCTTATCCCGAGCTTTATATCAATGGTTACGGCTGGCTGGATTTTGAGCCAACGATCGCTGATTCTGCTTCAAAGGAAAAAAAGCGTTCTCTTGCACAGACTCTTATGACAGCCGGGCTGATCCTTCTTGCCATGCTTGTGTTTGGAATAATCATACTTCTTTTATATCCGACCATAAGCCATAAGCTGTTTTTATCAAGAAGCCGCAGAAAAAATTCAAACGACACAGTTAAGGCAATAATGCGGAGGATCACAAGACTTTATGGTATTTCAGGTGTATTCACTTCACATGAGGTCGCAGAAAAAGTAATGGAGATCTCGGGAGCAGATATGTTCGATACAGCAAAGCTTTTTGACGAGGTTGTATACGGAGAGCTGACACTTGGTGATGAACAGAAAAATAAAGCCCTCACCGAATATATTTCAGCTTTCTATGCTTTTAAAGAAACAAGGAAAAAGAGACGCATAAACACCGCTAAAGTTTGATCAGGAGGTAATTATGCATACTAAAATCAAAAACGATATCATTGGCGTCGTCCTTTCGCTGCTAATGCTTATAGGCATGGCAGCAGGAAACATCAGACCACTGTATACTTTCTCGGCGACAGATGATTACCATACATGGAGTCAGATGGATCCACGCTGGGGAAATGTACCTATGGGTAATACAACTATCGCTCGCTCGGGATGTCTAATAACTTCGCTTGCCATAATGGCGAAAGCATCCGGTTCGCTGGACGCTGCAGCATTGAAGAATCTTGGTATTTCGAATGCAGATCAGTTCGATCCCGGTGTACTTGCAAAGGCCTACACGAAGAACAATGGTTTCAGCAGCGGAGGAGGTATCGCCAGCTGGGGAACAATCAGCAAAATCATTCCGTCTGTTACTTTTATTAAAGATTCCTATTTCTCCAGCGGTAATAAATCTGGTATCGCATCTGAGATAAAGACTATGATGGATAATGGCACTCATGTTATCGTAAATGTAAATGGTCATCACTGGGTATATATCGAAGGCGTTATCGGTAATGATATCTATATGATTGATCCTGCTTATGGTGCCGGACTTGTTTCGGATCATTATACACTGGCTGGCAGAAACGAATACTGGGCACTTAAATGCAAGAATCCGCCTGCAAAATTCAGTGGTCCGGCTCCTTTGACAACAACGACAACCACCACAACTACTACCACCACAACAACAACTACTACGACTACCACAACTATTGCTCTTTCTACACAGCCGATAAAGACGCTCACATCATCTGTTGAGTATTTCTACGATGGCGATGATGAGGCTGTAGTATACGGACAGCCTGCTGAGGGAGCGCTTGAGATCGTACACATGAAGAGTGGATACGTAACGAAGATCTCTGCAACCAGTGGCGGATACGGATTAATTGAAAATAGCGACGGTATTGTAGGTTGGGTTCCTCTTGACGGAATGAAAGAGACTCCATCTAAGAATGAGAATGAGCCAGGCGATATCAACGGTGATAAAAAGGTAGATATTTACGATCTTGGTCTTCTTAGCGACCATATAAGATGTACAAAGACTCTGCCGGATGGAATATCGGTGCTCAGCGAGAATGAGCTTTTGTCAGCAGACATAAACAGAGACGGAAAAGCGGATGAAGCAGATATTCTTGTTTACCTGATGTTAATTTGCAGTTAGGAGAAAAATAAATGGAATGGACAGAAGTTAATATCTACACAACAACAGCAGCTATAGAATTGCTTACAGTAAAACTCATGGACATCGGTATAAAAGGCTTTGCAATACAGGATGCTGAAGATTTCAACGAATTCCTGGAGAATAAAAACGGGCAGTGGGATTATATCGATGATGATCTTATGGGACTTTCACACTGTGAGACTTGTATTACTGTATATCTTCCCTGCAACGAACAGGGCGCAGATATGCTCAGCGCTATCAGAAGTATGCTTTCTGAGCTTAAATCTTCTGACAGTGAAGGTGCTTATGGCCGACTTGAAGCGGAACTGACAAGCATTCGTGAAGAGGACTGGGCGAATAACTGGAAACAGTATTTCAAGCCGCTTAAGGTAGGAGAGAAACTTGTTATCAAGCCCTCATGGGAAGAATATAACGATGATGGGCAGTGCATCATACTTGAGATAGATCCTGCCTCGAGTTTTGGTACAGGTCAGCATCACACAACAAGATTGTGCCTTGAACTGCTGGAAAAGAGCCTGAACAGCGGAGATAAGCTTCTTGACATGGGATGTGGAAGCGGTATTCTTTCGATAGGCGCTTTGCTTCTTGGAGCTGGAAATGCTGTTGCAGTAGATATTGAACAGAATGCAGCCGAGACTGCTCTTGAAAACGCAGTAAAGAATCATATTTCGCCGGATGTATACAAAACATATTTCGGTAACATACTCACGGATGAAAAACTGGCATCAGAGATCGATGATAAGTATGATATCATCACTGCAAATATAGTTGCAGATGTTCTCATTGCAATGAAAGATCATTTTGTGAGATATATCAGGAAGGGCGGCACCCTTATCGTCTCAGGCATAATTGAAGAGAGAATGGATGAGGTTATATCTGCTCTTGAATCCGTAGGCTTTAAAGGCCCGGAGGCAAATTTAAAAGAAGGCTGGGCGGCAGTCCGCTTCACATATTAAAATTAAATATGAAACAAATTTTTTTAAGGAGAATGATTACAGTGGCATTTTTTAAGAAGAAAAACAAGCAGTCAGATGAGGTCGAGGAAGTAAAGACAGAAGAAGAACTTGCTCAGGAAGCTGAAAACGATAAGAAGCATGAAATGAAGCTTCTTATTCTTGAAAAGCTTAACGAAAAACTTAATGGCACTCTTTATGATGAGTGCATAATCATGCCAAAGGGCTTCACTATCGACGTTCAGGTCGCAAGAATGGAAGTTAAGGACGAGATCAATCTTTTTCAGGTCATATACATAATCAAGAATGACCTCTTTGATGAGCCTCTTATTGACCCGGTAGATTCACAGGGCAAGACCTATGAAGAGGCTGCACAGATGGCAGTAGAGATCTTTTTCGGCGGTGTATGGCACCCACTCAACCAGTCAATAACAAAGACCAATCCTCAGCACATCTCTGTTGATTTCCTCAGACAGCATTATGATTTTGATATGTACTGCCAGTCTGTAGTCAGGATCGGTGTTAAGGAAAAGCAGCCTGTAATGATAATGAATTATCTTATGGGTGAGCTTCCAAAGTACCTTGGTTCTAAAAAGTACTACTGGGTTAGAATATATCTTGCTAAGTTTAAGGACAAGCAGATGGCTGAGGTACGAGTAAACGGTTCTGTATGCTCACAGCTCACAGAACTACTCAAGCCATATGTTGAGAGCTGGGACGCTTCAGAATCATTCCTTTGCGAAAAGCAGTACGCTATATTTGTTAACCGTGCAGATGATGAGTGTCCTTTCAAAAAGGAAACAGTAATAAATGCTGCAAATGAAACTATTAAAACAATGGTTAATATCAGAAACCGTGATGACTATCTTGCAATGATAGATAAGCTTAACGATATGTTAGGCGATCAGGCACTTGCATCTGAGATAAGAATATTTATTCCTGAGATCATGGCTAAGCTTACACTTGGTTATCGTGAAGGTGACAGCCTTTTCCTTATCGAAGGTGAAGGCGACGATCAGTCACAGATAGAGTTTAAGAAGACACAGCTCAGATCTTATTTCTACCTTCAGCAGGCTGTTCTGGAATATCTTGGTACAAGACCTGACAAGGAAGATGTAACCCGCATCGTTACTAACAGTGTTGCTTTCAGAGAGATGAAGAAGGTTACTGACCAGATGAAGGAACAGGGCAAGGAGATAAAGCCAACTGATCTTTTCGTTCCTGGAACTTCATATAAGATCGGCGCCCCCGACTATAAGGTATGGTAATAACAAAAGCCTGAGTTTTCACTCAGGCTTTTTGCTTTATTTACCGCATTTTATAATTTTTCCGGTACCATTGATCTGGTCGAATTCAAATTCTACACCGAAAATTTCTCTGAAAGCTTTTTCGTTAAGAGTGAACTGAAAATCAAAATCCTTCCCATTCCAAGTATTGTTACTTGTACGGCAATTTTCTATGTAGTATCACGTTTCGCCGTTCAGTTCAGGCACAGCCTCAAATTCGTATTTAAGATTTCCGTTATAGTCTGTAGTAATGGAACGTTTTATATGATATACAAGGCTCGTATCACCTTTTGTGAAAGAAATATCGTTGCCGTCATTTGAGTATTCCCAGCCCATTTCCTCAAAGAAGCTCTGATGTGTGAAAATACTGTCCGGATCGCTTGCACGCTTGATTTGGAATGTGTAGCAATAACCGGTGTCATCGCCTTCAAGATAGTTGGAAGCGGGGTAGTAATCCTTCATCGTACTAAAAACTACTTTATCGTTTAAGGTGACGTTATGTATCTCAGGCAGAGGAACGAGCATGATCTGTTCATAAGTAAGTTCTGAAAGCTTTTCTGTATCATTGAGCTCACGAAGTGTTTCAACATAGTCTAACTGTATTTCTGAGATCAGATTTTGTATTTCTTCTTCGGACATACAATGACTTTCCTCGGTGGCTGGGATACTTATATATGAATATTGTTTGTGCTCAGATATTCCACTGCAGTCGGCTGGAACAAAATTGATATATGCAGACGAATGAGAAATATCGCTGTCCGAAACACTATTGCATATCCTTTCCATATTATAAGCTGTTTTGCAGGTGAAACGAACTGTTTCATCTATTTCGTCAAAGCTGTGATAATACATATTATGACTGCTATCCTCGTTTTTGAAATCGTGACCGTTTACCTTGAAAGGTCCGAATAACTCTGGATGTGCATTGTAATATGCAGGAATGTATCTTTCGGATGTACGGTACCTGTAATCTGGCATAAATTCCCCGATAGTGTCTTTGCTAATATAAACAGTGAACTGAACGCCATTAGTATCTTCAAATGTTAACGTTCCGGTACCATCATCTTTAGTATTATCCTCCAATAAAATGAACGGCTTTGAATACCTTGATGACAAAGTTGAAAGTATATGAGTCATCGTTGGTGGATTGTTCAGTTTTTTATTGCAGGATGCAAATGTAGAAAAACACAAAGCTGATATTAATCCGCAAATCAATAATCTTTTC
>Ga0116145_1001500_pt1 | contig 23235 bp, 17 predicted proteins | sample AD_JPNHG1_MetaG_FD_89747 | JGI IMG/M metagenome (GOLD analysis project Ga0116145, IMG submission 89747) | Active sludge microbial communities of municipal wastewater-treating anaerobic digesters from Japan - AD_JPNHG1_MetaG | ecosystem: Engineered > Bioreactor > Anaerobic > Digestate | place... | reverse complement strand
ATTTTTTGTAAGAAGGACAAAAACAAAAATAGCCAGGAGGGTTTGTCTTAATAATTTTATCGCAGAAGATAATCTTACATTTCCGTTTCCATCTTTATACAATGCTCATAGTTTTTCTAATCTTATTCCAATTATTGATAGAGATAGTTTTTATTTTAAATTTAAAGAAAAAAACAATTGGGTTTTAAATTACCTTTATTTTTGGAAAGATAAAACACCCCCATTTTTTATAAAAAAACAATCAAAAATTGCTTTAATTTTAGAAGAAATTTTAAAAGGAAATTTTGGAGATTTTTTAGAAAAAAAAGTGAAAAATATTCAAATAAAAAGAAAAAATAAAAATTATCCATTTGGGGTAAAAAATGGAAGAGTTATTTTAAATGATACATTAATTGAACTCCATCCTAATTCAAAAGAGAAAAGAATTGAAGAAGAATACAAATTGCGACTAAAAAACTATCTACGTCCTAACCAATAAATTCCTCTACTGCTGTTATAAAAAAGAGTAAATTGTCTTTCTTGATCGTCTTCAAAATCTGCTTTCTGATGCATTTTTGCATATTCAAAAAATACATCTGCTTCATTAAAATCTAAGTCTTGGCTAAGATAGTAAATACCATCTTTTGTTTCATCATCATAATAGACAGTGTGTCCTTTTATATTTATTGATTTTGATGGTAAATTTTTTTCCATACTTTTATTTATATATTTATATCATTATATATTTTATAATTTTTATAGCGGGTGTCAATAGTTTAATTTTAAAAATGTTTTCTTGAAATTAAATCTAAAGTGAATTATAATAATTATAATAAAAACAAAAATTATAGTTTATATATAAATTTACTATGCCAAAAGATGATACAAAAAAAATACTACCTCAAAGTATCGAAGCAGAGAAGGGAGTCCTGGGCTCTATTCTTATTGATGGAGAGTCAATAATAAAAGTGAATGATGTTCTTTTTCCAGAGGATTTTTATAAAATTTCTCATCAAAAGATTTATCAAGCAATGACTGACTTAGTTGATAGAAATCAAACTATTGATATCTTAACAGTGAGTCAACGTTTAAAAGAAAAAGGTGAACTCGAAGAAATTGGTGGCAGAAGTTATTTGGCTCAACTTTTAAATTCAGTAGTAAATCCCAATAGTCTTTTAAATTATGCTAAAATTGTTAAAGCAAAAAAAACACTCCGTAATCTTATTCAAGTTTCTGATGATATTAATAAACTTGCTTATAGTGAAATAGAAGATATAGAATTAATTTTAGACGAGGCTGAGAAAAAAATTTTTAGTGTTGCGCAGGGTTCTTTTTCACAAGAATTTTCAGCAGTAAAAGATTTTTTAGAGGATGCCTTTGATAGGATTGATAAATTAAGTAGTCAAAAAGGAGTGCTTCGCGGTGTGACAACTGGTCTGCCATCTCTTGATAATAAATTAGGGGGGCTTCAAAAGGCTGATCTAATTTTACTTGCAGCAAGGCCATCGCTGGGTAAAAGTGCTTTTGCTTTAGATATTGCAAGGGCCGTTGCTTTAAAAGAAAAGAAAACAGTAGGAATTTTTTCTCTTGAGATGTCAAAGGATCAAATTATAGATCGACTTATTGCTGCTGAATCCGGTGTTTCTTTGTGGAGGTTGAGAACGGGGCAGTTATCCGATCAAGGAGAGCCTAATGATTTTGAAAAAATTCAAAATGCCTTAAACAAACTTTCTCAGGCACCAATTTTTATTGATGACGCTCCTTTTGCAACAGTCTTGCAAATGAGAGCAATGGCTCGTCGACTTCAAGCCAGGCATAATTTAGATTTAATAATTGTTGATTACTTGCAACTTATTCAACCAAGAAATATTCATGAAAGCACTGTTCAACAGGTAACCGAAATTTCAAGATCTCTTAAAGGACTGGCTCGAGAACTTAATGTTCCTGTTTTAGCACTCTCCCAATTATCGCGAGCAGTTGAACAAAGGCCGAGTCAAATACCAAAACTTTCTGATCTTCGAGAATCAGGTTCTCTTGAGCAGGATTCAGATGTTGTTATGTTTATAAATAGAAAGAAAGATCCAGAATCACAAAATATGGCGGAAATTATTATTGCTAAACACAGAAACGGTCCTTTGGGAAAAGTTGATCTTTATTTTGATCAGGAAACGGTAAGTTTTAGAGAAAGGGAGAAGTTTTATGATGAAAAAGATATATTAATAGAAGACGAAATCGGAGAAGAAGAAATATTTTAAATTTTTATTATTATTTGAAGGGTGTATTTTTTAAATTTTTAAGTTGAGAATTATCTATGTTATCAACAGTTCAACGAGAGTTTAAACAAATAAATATACTTTTAATTTTTCTCTTTTTAGTTTATTCTCTTTCTTTATTTATAATTTATTCTTTGCGTTATCCTCCTGTGTCTCATAATATTTTTATTGATCCTCCTGAAATTTCTAATCTTGAAGCTAAAGAAATAGATCAATTTCAATGGGAAATTTCAATAAAAATTAAAAATCCAAATGCTAATTACTCTATTTCTGATGTTCTCTACGAAATTAATTGTTTAGATAATAAGAATTTAGAAATTGGCAAAAAGGAAGGCAAAGTAAATAAAATAATAAAACCAGGTGAAGAAATTACTTGGCAAGATACGGTTAATTGTGGGAAAGATGTTTCTTCAATTAATTTTCGTCTTTTTAAATATAGCTCACCAGAAGGCAGTGAAGAATCTCTCCCGCCGCCTGCTAATCAGTAATTAATTTTAGATTTTTCAATAAAATGTCTTTTTCAATAAAAATTTATCTTAAAAAATTTGATTGGGTTTTGTTAATAACTGTTTTAGCCCTGTGTTCAATGGGGCTTATTTCTTTAAAAAGTACTGCTCAACTTTCTGGAGATTTTTCAAATTTTGAAAAACAGCTTTTATTTTTAATAATTGGTTTGTTTATTTTATTTTGCTTTTCTCTAATAGATATCAGAGCTTTAAAAGAAAGTTCTTTATTTATTTTTGCATTATATTTTATCTTTTTTTTACTTTTATTTTTACTTTTATTTTTTGGGGTTGAAAGAGGAGGTGCGGGTAGATGGTTTCAACTGGGTGGTTTTCTTTTTCAACCATCAGAATTTATGAAATTTGTTTTTATTTTGTTTTTTGCTAAGTTTTTTTCTGAAAGACATATAGAACTTTATATGCCCAGGCACATTATTATTTCGATGGTTTATGCTTCTCTTCCTGCCATTTTAGTTTTTCTGCAACCAGATTTTGGTTCAGCGATTATTCTTATTTCTATTTGGCTTGGCAGTTTACTTATTTCTGGTATTAAAAGAAAACATATTATTATTATTTTTGTTTTAGGAATTATTCTATTTTTGATTTTATGGAATTTTTTTCTTAAAGATTTTCAAAAAAATAGAATTATTAGTTTTTTAAATCCTACTATCGATTCAAGTGGTATTAATTATCAGGCTAATCAAGCATTAATTGCCATTGGCTCTGGGGGTATTTTGGGTAAAGGATTTGGCAAAGGAACTCAAGTTCAATATGGGTTTCTGCCAGGTGGGCAAACAGATTTTATTTTCGCTGCTATTTGTGAAGATTTTGGGATCTTGAGCGGTTGTATTTTAATTCTTCTTTATATTATTTTATTTTGGAGATTAATAAATATTAGTTTTAAGATTCAAAATGATAATTTTTCGAAATTGTTGATTGCTGGGGCTTTAATATCAATATCGGTTCAGTCATTTATAAATATAGGAATGAATTTAAACCTTCTGCCCATAACAGGAATCCCTCTGCCTTTTGTTAGTTATGGAGGATCAAGTTTAATTGTTTCTTTGATGCTTATTGGTATAGTAGAGAGTATAAAAGTTCATCAAACATAATATTTATAAAGTTTTATTTTTCACAATAAGATTGTTCAGTATAAATTTTCTAAATTTTCAAAAATAGACATTTATATTTACATTGTAAGTAGTTTATATATTCGCAAATTTAAAATAAATAAATATTACTCAATTATCTGAGATGATGTCAATTAATAAGAAATTAAAAGACTTCAAAAAACATTGGTGATTTTTTATTTATTGGAAAAATTAAATAATAAAATAAAAATAATACAAAATAAAATATTTTTTTCATTTTTGAGAATTATAATTTATTTTATTTCGGTTAGATTTTAAAATTTTAAATACGGGTCTTGACAAAATTTTAAAAATGAGTAAAATATATAATTAGAAATTTTGATTTAAAATATTTTGTTTTCACTTTTTTCTTTAATTCTTATTTTTTGTTATTAAACCGGCAGTTTGTTGGCATGTTTTTTTATTTATATAAATTAAATTAAAAGGATTTTAATTTTTTAAAAAATATAATTATCCAATAAAAAAACCTCTATTATTTTTTAATCAACATTTTTAGTAGAAATATTTTATATAAAGAAATAATAAAAAGTAAACCTATGCTAGAGCAAAAAAAATTTAGTAAAAATAAATTAAATTTTCCTCCCCCATCTTTATTGCAAGTACAATTGGGAAGTTATCAAAGATTTTTTGAAAAAGATCTTAAAGATTTTTTTAAAGAGGTTTCTCCAATTGAAGATTATAGCGGAGAAAATTACGAACTTTTTTTTGAAGATTTTTATTTAGAAAAACCAAAGGTAACAGCTGATTATGCTAAAGAATATAGCGATGATTTTGTAGCACCATTTTTTATAAAAACAAAATTAATTATTAAGCCACTTGGACAAGAGAAATCGGCTGACATCTTCTTTTGTGACTTCCCCCTTATGACTAAGAGGGGAAGTTTTATTTTAAATGGTGTGGAAAGAATTGTTGTTCCTCAAATTATTAGAGCGCCAGGAGTATTTTTTACTGCTATCTCTTATTTCGGACAAAATTATTTTGGGGCAAGAATTATACCTGATCACGGATGCTGGCTTGAGTTTGAAATGTCAAAAGATTATACATTGTGGGCAAAGATAGATAAAAAAAGAAGAATTCCAGCCACAATGATTTTAAGATTTTTTGGAATGGAAGATAATAATGAAATATTAAATACATTTTCTGAAGATGTAAAGGGTCTTGATATAGATATTATTAAAGAAACAATAAAGAAAGATATTACAAAAACAAAAGATGAAGCGATAATTGAAATTTATAGATCTCAAAGACCAGGGGATCTTGCTACGCTTGATAATGCTAAAGAGTATTTAGAAAATTTATTTTTTAATCGGCATAGGTACGATCTTTCAGAGGTAGGGAGATGGAGAATGGGACAAAGACTAGTAGAAATTAATCCTAATTTAGAAAAAAATGGACAGTTTATTACACAGACAGATATAATTGCTACAATTAAAGAAATTATAAGACTTCAAAAAACTCCTGGAAGTTTACCTGACAATATTGATCATTTGGGTAATAGGAGAATAAGACCAATTAATGAACTTTTAAAAACTGTTTTTCGTAGAGCAATGATGCGAATTGCGAGAATTGCAAGAGATAGAATGTCTATATTAAAAATGGAAGAAATAGAACCAAAAAATATTATTAATCCTCGACCATTGGTTAGCGCAATTAATGAATTTTTTACCCAAGGGCAGCTTTCTCAATTTATGGATAACGAAAATCCTTTAGCAGAAATTGAACATAAGAGAAGATTATCTGTTATGGGACCAGGTGGATTAGCGCGCAAAAGAGCTGGATTTGAAGTAAGAGATGTTCAATCAAGTCATTATGGAAGAATTTGCCCAATACAAACTCCCGAGGGTCAAAATGTAGGACTTGTTATTCATATGTCTATTTTTTCCAAAATTAACAATTTTGGTTTTTTAGAAACACCTTATTTCAAAGTAAAATCACGTAGGATTACCAATGAAATTTGTTATTTAAATGCTATTGAAGAGGAAAGATATATTATTGCGCCAGCAACTGTTAATATTAATGATAAAAATTTTATAGTTGATGATTTAGTCGAAGCTAGAATTAAAGGAGAGCCAGGAATTATCGAGTCGGAAGAAATAGATTTTATTGATGTTTCTTGTCAACAAATTTTAAGTATTGCTGCAAGTTTAATACCTTTTCTCGAACATGATGATGCTAATCGTGCTTTAATGGGTTCTAATATGCAACGGCAATCAGTTCCTTGTTTAAGACCAGAAATTCCACTGGTAGCTACAGGATATGAAAAAAAAGTAGCTGAGGATTCTAAACAACTACTCCAATTAGAAGATGACGGAAAAGTTATAGAAGTTGATTCAGCGCATATTACAATAGAGACCAAGAATAAAAGTAAAATAAAATATCCTCTTTATAATTTTATTAGATCAAATCAATATACTTGTATACACCAAAGACCCAAAGTAAAAATTGGAGATAAAATTAAAAAAGGTGACCTTCTTGCAGATGGTGGTTCTATTTCTGATGGTGAATTAGCATTGGGTAAAAATCTTTTTATTGCGTTTATGTCATTTGAGGGATGTAATTATGAAGATGCAATAGTTATTTCAGAAAGACTTTTAAAAGAAGATGTCTTTACTTCTGTTCATATCGAAAATTTTACTTGTGATGTTCGAGATACTAAGTTAGGGCCTGAAATAACAACAGCGGATATTCCCAACGTTTCTGAAGCAAAACTTAAAGATTTAGATGAAGATGGTATTATTAGGGTAGGCGCTGAAGTTGGATCTGATGATATTTTAGTGGGAAAAATTTCACCAAAAGGAGAAGAAGAATTTTCTCCAGAAGAAATACTTTTAAGAAAAATTTTTGGTGAGAAAGCTAAAGAAATAAAAGATACCTCGTTAAGACTACCTCATGGTAAAAGAGGTAAGGTTATCTCAGTAAAAATTTTTTCAAGAGAAGAAGGTGCAAAACTTGAACCAGGAATAATTAAACGTATACAAATAGAAATAGCTCACACACGTCGTATTTCAGTTGGTGATAAACTTGCTGGTCGTCATGGAAACAAAGGAATCATTGCTAAAATTCTTCCCGAAGAAGAAATGCCATTTATGGAAGATGGAACAGTTATTGACGCTATTTTAAATCCTTTATCTATAACATCTAGAATGAATGTTGGTCAAGTTTTCGAAGCGATGCTTGGTTTAGCAGCAAAAAAATTAAATTATCAAGCACTTACACCTCCATTTGATGGTGCAAGCGAAGAAGATATTAGAAATGAATTAAAGAAAGCAGGTCTTCCAGAAAATGGTAAAGTTGTTCTTTTTGATGGTAGGAGTGGTGAACCATTTAAAGAAAAAATCGCAGTTGGTTATATGTATATGTTAAAATTAATTCATATGGTAGAGGATAAAATTCATATGAGGTCAATTGGTCCCTATTCTTTAATTACTCAACAGCCACTTGGTGGTAAGGCACAATTTGGTGGTCAAAGATTTGGAGAAATGGAGGTTTGGGCACTAGAAGGTTATGGTGCGGCATATACTCTTCAAGAAATGCTCACTATTAAGTCAGACGATGTTCCTGGTAGAGCAGCTGCATATGAAGCAATTGTTAAAGGTAAAGATATTGAGAGTCCAAATGTTCCCTCTTCATTTAATATATTAGTTTCAGAACTTAAATCCTTAGGACTTAATTTAGAATTAAAAGGAATTAATAAAAAAATAAAGGATTAATTTTAAATAAACTAATAATTATTATGCCAAAAACAGAATATTTTCAATCAATAAAAATTAAACTTGCTTCTCCGGAAGACATTCATTCATGGTCTCACGGTGAAGTTACTAAGCCCGAAACCATTAATTATAGAACTCAAAGACCAGAAAAAGACGGTCTTTTTTGTGAAAGAATTTTTGGTCCCACCAAAGATTATGAATGCTATTGTGGTAAATATAAAAGAATTAGATTTAAGGGTGTTGTTTGTGATAGATGTGGTGTTGAGGTTACCAAATCTTCTGTGAGAAGGGAGAGAATGGGTCATATTAATCTCCAAACTCCAGTTGCTCATATTTGGTTTTTTCGCAAGATGCCTTCCCGTATAGCACTGCTTTTAAATGTTTCTCAAACACAAATAGAAAGGGTCATATATTTTATGTCATATATTATAAAGAGCGTAGATGAAGATACTAAAAAGAAAGTATTAGATGATCTTGATAAAGAGTATAAATTCCGTCTTAAAAAAATTAAAGAGAAAACAGAAAAAGATAATCTTAAAAATGAATATTTTAATGTTAAAAACGAAGTTAATTCTATTAAAAAATATAAAGTACTTAGTGAGGTAGAATATCAAAGATTAATTTTTAAATATAATTTTTTTCAGATTGGTATGGGAGCTGAAACTATAAGAGAACTTTTATCAGAAATAAATCTTAATAAACTTGAAAAAAAATTAAAAAAAGAGTTAGAAAAAAATCCATCTGAAGATAAAAATAATCTTCAAAAAAGATTACAACTTGTTAAATCGCTTATTCGAAGCAATACAAGACCCGAGTGGATGTGTCCTACAGTAATTCCAGTTCTTCCTCCAGATTTAAGGCCAATGGTTCAATTAGATGGAGGACGCTATGCTTCTTCTGATCTTAATGATCTCTATAGGAGAGTAATTAATAGAAATAATAGATTGAAATATTTAATAGAAATTGGTGCACCAGAGGTTATTCAAAGAAATGAAAAAAGAATGCTTCAAGAAGCAGTTGATGCATTATTTGATAATTCTGCCAGGCGCACCCAAGTAACTACAAGGCAAGGCGGCGCAAGAAGAGAATTAAAATCATTGACTGATATGCTTCGAGGTAAAACAGGAAGATTTCGTCAAAACCTTTTAGGAAAACGTGTTGATTATTCCGCGCGTTCTGTTATTGTTGTTGGCTCTGATTTGAAACTCGAAGAGGTTGGTATACCTAAAAAACTTGCTCTTGAAATTACAAAACCATTTGTTATTAATAAAATTTTAGAAAGGAATTTGGCTCATAATGTTAGGGCAGCAAGTAGAATTATTGCTGATGGTGAAGAAGAAGTATGGGAAATATTAGAAGAAGTAATAAGAGATAAACATTTACTTTTAAATCGAGCACCAACGCTTCATCGTCTTTCGATTCAAGCATTTAAACCAAAACTTATTGAGGGTCAGGCCATTCAACTTCATCCACTTGTTTGTCCTGCCTTTAACGCAGATTTTGACGGTGATCAAATGGCAGTTCATTTACCACTTTCTAAAATGGCTCAATGGGAGGCAAAGAATTTAATGATTTCTACAAAAGGAATTCTTTTGCCATCTACTGGTAAATCGGTTGCCCTACCAAGACAAGATATGATAATGGGTTGTTATTTTTTGACAAAAGAAAAAGAAGACGGTCTTGGGAAGAATAAATTTTTTTATTCTCCAGAGGATGCTATTCTTGCTTATGAAAATAAGTTAGTTGATCTTCAAGTTTTAATTAAAGTAGCGAATATAAAGAATAACAAAGAAATTATAGAAACAACTATCGGTAGAATAATTTTTAACCAATGTTTACCAGATGATTTTCCATTTCAAAACGAAGTATTTAATAATAAAAAAATTAGTAGTCTTATTTCAGAAATTATCCAAAAATATGGAAGAAATTTAGCCGTTTCTATCCTTGATAAAATTAAAGAAGTAGGATTTCATTTTGCTACTGTGTCATCTACAACTTGGGGATTAGATGAATTATCTGTTCCAGAAAAAAAAGGTGAAATTTTAGAAAGAGCAAGAGAAGAAGAAAAAGAAATTTTAAATAATTACAAAAATGGTTTCTTATCCGAAGAGGAAAAGAGGGAAAATATTATTTTAATCTGGCAAAAAGTAAAAGATGAAATTGCTAAAATTGTACCAGAGCATTTAAAAAATAAAAATTCCTCTGTTTTTTTAATTGTTGATTCCGGATCGCGAGGTTCTTGGGCGCAACCTCTTCAAATGGCAGGACTTAAAGGTCTTGTTATGAATCCACTAGGAGAAATTATAGAATTACCTGTAACTAAAAGTTATCAAGAGGGGCTTTCAAGCCTTGAGTATTTTATTTCAACACACGGTGCAAGAAAAGGAACAACAGATACAGCACTTAGGACTTCAAAAGCAGGTTATTTAACAAGAAGATTGGTTGATGTTGCCCATGGTCTTATTATAAAAAAGAAAAGTTGTCAAGATAAAGATGGATTGGAAATTAATATGAAAGAATTTAAAGAAACAGGACAAGAAATTTCCTCGAAACTTTATGGTAGAATTTTAGCAAAAGATTTGAAAGTCGGAAATAAAATTATAGCTAAAAAGGATTCTTTAATTGATTGGGATATTATTAACGAAGTAGAAAGATTAAAAGATAAAATAGAATCCATTAATATTTTTTCGCCACTTACTTGCAAGTTAAGAGATGGGATCTGTCAAAAGTGTTATGGTATGGATCTTGGCTATGGCACGTTAGTTGAGATTGGTACACCGATAGGTATTGTCGCTGCTCAATCAATTGGTGAACCAGGTACTCAACTTACTATGAGAACATTTCATACAGGAGGAGTTGTTGGTGCCGGTGATATTACATCAGGACTTCCTCGAGTAGATGAAATTTTTGAACTTAGAATTCCAAAAGGTGAAGGTGAAATTTTTCAAGAAGATGGTGTGGTAAAATCTATAAAACAAAAAGATAATTTAATAGAAATTATCGTTAAATCAGAAAAAAGCGAGAAGACTTACTGCATACCTTCAACAATAGAGATTTTAGTAAAAGAAGGAGACATCGTAAAAGCGGGTGACCTTATTTATGAAGGATCTATAGAATTAAAAAAACTTTTTAGAGTTGCTGGAAAAACAAAAACTCAAAAATATATTTTAAATGAAATTCAGAAAATATACGCTGGTGAGGGTGTTTCTATTAATGATAAGCACATCGAAGTTATTATAAGACAAATGTTTTCTATGGTCAAAATTGTAGATGTTGGAGATTCTATTTTTTCTCCTGGAGAAATTGTTACAAGAAGATTTTTCCACGAAGAAAATAAAAAATTGCGCCAGCAAAATAAAAAAGAGGCTAAAGCCAAAAATATTATTTTAGGTATCACAAAGGTTGCTCTTTCCACAGATAGTTTTCTTTCTGCTGCTTCTTTTCAAGAAACTTCCAATGTTTTAGTCAAGGCAGCTCTAGAGGGTAGAGAAGATGGGTTGAGGGGCCTGAAAGAAAATGTTATCATAGGTAAATTAATTCCAGCTGGTACAGGATACAAAAAATAAAAGTCATCAAAAATATTTTCTTTTTATTTTCTTATGGCCCTCAAAAAAAAGAAAAAAAATAATATAGAGAAACAAATAAAAAAAGAAAAAAATTCTCATTTTTCTCTTAAAGAAGAAACAAAAAAGAACATTTGGGGTATTATATTTTTGAGTTTAGGTATTTTTTGTTTTATAGCGATTTTCGGAGGAGGAGGTAGGATAGGGGAAAATTTAAATAACAATTTTGATCTTTTTTTTGGCAGAGCAAAAATTGTTTTTTCTCTTTTTCTTTTAATTTTAAGTTTTATATTTTTTTGGACAGAGAATCCATTTCCTTATTTTCCAGTTTTATTTGGGGGTATTTTTATTTTTATAGGTTTTTTTGGACTGTGTGGAATAGGAAGTGATAATTTTTGTGGGACACTTGGAAAAGGATTGGCTTCGCCATTTGGTTCTTTATTTGGTAGATGGGGTGGGGGGTTAATATTTTTAGCTTTATTTTTAATAGGAATTTCTATAGCTTTTGATATTCCTATTTTTAAAATCAACAAAAGAAAAGATACTGACATTAAAGAAAATAAATTAAAAGAAGGTCAGATTGATTTTGAAATAAAAGAAATACTGCCTCAAAAAATTAAAAAAGAAGAAATAAAAATTACAAAGGATATTCAAACGAAACCCCAAAATAAAAATTTAAAATACAAAACTCTTCCTTTAGATCTTCTTACTGATACTCAAGAAAAACCTTTTGGCGGAAATTTAAAGGCCAATGCTAATATTATTAAAAGAACTCTTCATAATTTTGGGATTGAGGTCGAAATGGGCGAAGTAAATGTTGGTCCAACTGTTACTCAATATACTCTTAAACCAGCTGAAGGTATTCGACTATCACGAATTGCAGCGCTATCTAATGATCTTTCTTTAGCACTCGCTGCACATCCAATTAGAATAGAAGCTCCTATTCCTGGTAAATCTTTGGTCGGAATAGAAGTACCAAATGAAAAAAGAGCTAAGGTGCCATTGAGTTTTTTACTCTCTCAAGGTGAATTTCAATTAGGTCCTCCTCTTACTTTTCCTCTTGGCGTTGATGTTAATGGCGACCCATCTTTTAGTACTTTAATAGATATGCCACATCTTTTAGTAGCTGGGGCTAGTGGTTCTGGGAAAACGTTTTTTTAAATTCAATGATTATTAGTTTTTTATATAAGCATTCTCCAGCAGATCTTCGTTTTATTTTAATTGATCCAAAAAGAATGGAATTTTCAAATTATGAAGATATTCCTCATCTTTTAGCAAAAGTAATTGTTGATCATAAAGAAGTAGCACCAGTACTTAAATGGTTAATAGGAGAAATGGATAAAAGATTTCATCTTTTTCAAAAAGCGAAAACTCGTAATATCGAAGAGTATAATAAAGTTCAAGTTCAAAAAGAAAAGGATACACTCCCGCTTATAGTTTTAATGATCGATGAAATGGCCGATATTATGGCAGCAAAAGGGAAAGAAGTAGAAGCAAGTATTGTTAGGCTCGCCCAAATGGCACGTGCAGTAGGTATTCATCTTGTTCTTGCTACTCAAAGACCATCTGTTGAAGTTCTTACAGGTCTTATTAAGGCTAATATTACTTCAAGGATTGCTTTTAGGGTTGGTTCACAGGTAGATTCAAGAACAATACTTGACATGGCAGGTGCCGAGAAACTTTTAGGAAAAGGGGATATGCTTTTTATATCATCTTCTTTTGGTAAACCACGAAGATTTCAAGCACCTATGGTATATTCGCAGGATATAAAAAGAGTAGTAAGATATATTTTAAAAAATCAAGAACAAAATGAAGAAAATGGTTTGGAGGAGGATTTTGAAATATTTTTAGAAGAAGCGAAAACAAAGAACGTCGAAGGAATTTCTGATTTTGATGATGAATTATATGGAGAGGCAAAAAGATTAGTTATTGAAACAAAGAAAGCCTCTGCTTCATTTCTGCAAAGAAAACTTGGAATTGGCTATGCTAGAGCAGCAAGACTTCTTGATATGTTAGAAGAAGAAGGAATTATTGGACCTAGTCAAGGTGCAAAACCAAGAGAAGTTTATTGGCAGGATACTGAAGATTACAGAAATAAAGATTTTTAATTTTTTATGGATCTTTTTTGGACAAAACATTCAAGAGAAAAAATGCAATTTTATGGATTATCTGAACAAAGAATCAAAAGAGTCTTGCGAAATCCTGATAGAATAGAAGAGGGAATAGCTCCGAAAACTATTGCTTTAATGCAAATTGCAGGTTCTAAAAAAAATCCATATGAAATTTGGGTGATGTATCAGAAAAAGGAAAAATCTTTTTACCATAAATTAACTACGAAAGATATTAAATCAAAACAAAATAATTTTATTAAAAAACCAGTGCTTAAAATTATTTCTTGTTGGAAATATCCAGGTAGAAGTCCGATAGGGGTTAAATTGCCAGTTCCAGATGAACTGAAACAAGAAATAGAAAATGTTTTAAATAAAATCAAAAAAAATGAAAAAAATTACTGAAGGAAATTTTAAAAATAAAAAAGTTTTAGTAAGGTGTGATTTTAATGTTCCTATTTCAGAAAATGGTGAAGTAATAGATGATTTTAGAATTAAAAAAACTATAACCACAATAGATTATCTTTTAAAAAACAACGCAAAGATAATTTTAATGACTCACCTTGATGATCCCGGAGGAAAAGTAGTTGATAAACTTCGTCTCGGACCAATTCAAGATAAGCTATTTGAATATTTAGATACTTCTATTTGGAAAGCTCCCGATTGTATAGGTAGAGTCGTTAAAAAAGCAGTAGAAGCAATGCAGCCAAGTGAAATAATACTTTTGGAAAATTTAAGATTTCATCCAGGGGAGGAAAAAAATGATCTACAATTTGCTAAAGAAATTGCTTCTCTGGGTGATTATTTTATTAACGATGCTTTTGGTGTTTGTCATAGAAATCACGCCTCTGTAGCGCTAATACCTAAGTACCTTGAAAGTTTTTCTGGGTTTTTATTACAAGAAGAAATTTCTGTTTTAGAAAAAGTACTTTTGAAACCAAAACGTCCATTAACTCTTGTTGCTGGGGGTGCAAAAATTTCAACTAAAATTAAATTTATTGAAAACTTTTTAAGTATAGCAGATAATATTATTTTAGGCGGAGCTATCGCTAATACTGTTTGTATGGCAAAGGGTATTAAAGTAGGTAGGTCACTTGTAGAAAAAGAAATTCTTAACACTATAAAGCAAAAATGGGATTTAACAAATACAAAATTGCATCTTCCTTTAGATGTAATTGTTGCAAAAAATCATAATATTAGATCGCCAATTGGTTTAAGAGGGGTTGGCAATGTTGGTAACGATGAAATTATATTAGATATAGGGCCGGATACAATACAACTTTTTAAAGATATTATTAAAGATTCAGCTACAGTGATTTGGAATGGCCCGCTTGGTTTTATTGAAGACAAAAAATTTGCTAAAGGAACAGAAGAGATTGCAAGATTTTTATCAACACTTTCAAATTTTCGGATAGTTGGAGGTGGAGAAACAGTTTCTTTAGTGATTAATTTAGGCCTTGAAGATAAATTTAATTTTATTTCAACAGGTGGAGGAGCAATGCTTGATTTTTTATCTGGAGAAAAACTTCCTGGTCTTGAAGCACTGGGCTATTATTAATTATAATAATTTGTTATAATCTAATTATATTAATTTTATAAAAAGGTCAAAATTAAATAATTTAAAAAAATGGAAGAAAAAGAAGATATTAATGAAAATAAAAAAGAAGAAAAAAAATTGCAAGAAACAACCAAAAAGACAAAATCAAATAAAAAAGGCTTTTTTTCTAAACCTACTTTTATTTGGCAGGTTTTAACAGGTATCTTTTTTATTTTAGCAATGGTTTTTTTATTTGTGCCTCAAATTAAAATTGGAAGTTCAATGCCATCACAAAAAGTAATAGATGATGTAATGTCTTTTATTAATAAAGATCTTCTGCAGGGGCAGGCAGAAGCAACACTTGTTAAGGATAGTGTTAAAAAAGTAGAAAATGAAGAGAATCTTTTTCAATTTGATATAGAAGTTCAGGGACAAAAGTTTACTTCAGTTGCAACATTGGATGGTAAATATCTCTTTCCAACAGTTTTAAATATAGATGAAATAAAAAAACAGCAAAGTAATTCATCAAGTTCTTCTAATAGTCAAGCCCAAAAAGAAATTCCAAAAAGCGAAAGACCAGAAGTAATGCTATTTGTAATGAGTTTTTGTCCTTATGGTATCCAAGCTGAAAATAATATGAAATCTGTTTATGACTTGCTTAAAGATAAAGTAGATTTCAGCGTGAAATTTATTACAACAGTTAATGGAGAAAATCTCGAGTCAATTGATTCTCTTCATGGCATCGAAGAAGCCAAAGAAGATTTAAGACAAATTTGTATTATAGATAAATATGGCAATGATATTTTTTGGAATTATGTAGTAGAATTTAATAAAAACTGTACAGCAAATACCAGCGATAGCAGTGCCCTTGATAAATGTTGGAAACAAGTGGCAGATAAATTAGGTATAAAAACCAGTGTTATTGAAAAATGTGCCTATGGAGATGATGGTCTTAATTTATTAAAAGAAGATGAAAAATTAGTAGAAAAATATCAGGTTGCTGGTTCACCAACATTAATTATTAATGGTCAGGAATATCAAGGAGAAAGGGATTCTGAATCATATAAAGAGGCTATATGCTCTACTTTTAATAAAGAACCTAGTGAATGTCAAACAAAGTTGAGTAGTGATTCTACATCGTCAAATGGAGGATGTCAATAATTTTTTATAAGTAAGAGATTTGATACGATATATAGAAGTAATTACATTACAAAAACTGCCAAAATTACGCTAAAATTGACATTCTTATATTCTTTCGTGCTTTATCTTTATTTATTAATTAGTTGTTAAAATGAATACATTATCAATCCTAATTGTAGTCTTTTTTATATTCTTAATTTTGAAGTATTGGACTCAAATTTTTGGAGCAGGATATGATCCCACGCCCCAAAAAATTGCAATGAAAATGCTTGAAATGGCTGATTTAAAAAAGAAAGAAATTTTATATGATTTAGGTTGCGGAGATGGCCGGTTTTTAATTTTAGGAGCTAAAAAATTCGGAGCGCGAGGCATTGGTATTGAGATTTCTCCTTTAAGATATACCTGGGCTAAAATTAATGTAAAACTCAATAATCTTTCAGATAAAATCAAAATAAAACATGGAAATTTTTTTAAATTTTCAATTTCAGATGCTGATGTAGTAGCACTTTTTCTTTTTGAACCTACCAATCGAAAACTTTCAGAAAAATTTAAAAAAGAATTAAAGCCAAGTGCGAGGATTGTTTCTTATTATTGGAAAATACCAGGTCTAAAACCGAGTGAAATAGATAAAAAATATCATATATATCTTTATAAAATGAAAGATCAATTTAATTAATACTTGATTTTATTTTATTTTTATTTTAATATTTAGAAGATGGCTAAAGGTCTTAAATAAATTTAATTAATCTATATGTCTGAAGAACAAGAAAAAGAAATAAAAGAAACTAAAAAAAATAATACTTTTTTTGGCTTGCCTGAAAATATTGAAGGTGCATTGTGTTATCTTTTATGGTGGGTTTCGGGAATTATCTTTTATAGTTTAGAAACAAAGAGTGATTTTGTAAAATTTCATGCTAAACAGTCAATAGTTACTTTTTTAATTGCGACTGTTTTGGTTATTATTATATCCCAAATTTCTGGTTTTATAGGAAATGTTTTAAATGGAATTTTATGGGTAGTTATTATTCTTATTTGGCTTTATTTGATGCTTAAAGCATTCGCTAATGAGAAAGTTAAATTGCCATGGATTGGAAATCTAGTTGATAAAAAATAATATTAAAATTTATTTTTCGTTATTTTTTATTTTTATGGAAAATAATTTTTATAACAAACCTGCTTTATAAAAATTTAAAAAGCAGGTTTGTCTATTTTATTTATGTTATTTTTTAAATTGATTCAAAGTTTTATATTGCCGAGTGTTTTTACTTTTTTATTGATTTTATTGGGATTAATTTTTCTTTTTTTAAAAAAGAAAAAAATAGCAAAGATATTAATTACTATTGGTATTATTTTTTTATATATCTTTTCTATAACTCCATTTTCAGATATCCTTATTTTACCATTGGAAAATCAATATAAAATTCCCGATAAAAATATGATCGATTCAACAGATAAGTTAGTTTTACTTTTGGGTGGACTTGTTAGCGAGGATCTACCAATATCTAGTGCTCTTTCAAATTCAACATTAAAAAGGGGAGTTGAAGCTACTTTAATTTATCTCTCTCGCAACAGCCAGATGAAGATTATTATATCTGGAAGTGATCCATTAGGACTATCTTTAGATAAAGAAGGTATTTTTGTCTCAAAATTAATGAGAGACTTTGGCATCGAAGAAGAAGATATTATATTAGAGACACAATCTAAAAACACATACGAAAGTGCTAAAAATTTAAAAGAGATACTTGGTGATGATAAATTTATACTTTTAACATCGGCATATCACATACCAAGATCGATGGATATTTTTAAAAAACAAGGCTTTGATCCAATTGCTTATCCTTGTGATTTTCAATATCAAGGACATTTAAGTATTTTAGATTTTTTACCTGATCCAAAAAATCTTAAAAAATCTAATCTCGCCTTTCATGAATATTTTGGTATATTATTTTATCGATTATTTTATTAAAATTAAATATTACTTAAAGGTTTTAAAAATTTGATATAAAATTATTTTATGAAAAATATTTCTTTAGTTATAGGTGATACTTGTGATCTCACTCAACAGATTATTGAGGAAAATAAAATGATTATTGTAGAGTATATTGTTGATTGGGCAGAGAAAGACGAAGTTAATGGGAAAAATATTTATGAGAAAATGAGAAAATCGAAAACATTTCCTAAAACTTCACAACCATCCCCATGGGTTTTTAAAAATATTTTTGAGCAAGAACTCAAAAAAGATAATGAGATTTTTTGTATTACTCTTTCATCTAAATTATCTGGTGGTTATAATTCTGCACTTCAGGCAAAAAGTATGTTTCCTGAAGATAGCGATCAACAAAAAATTTTTGTTTTTGATAGCTCTGCCACTTCAGGCGCTGAGGGGCTTTTATGTTTGCGGGCTGCTGAATTAATAAGAGAAGGAAATTCATTAAAAGATATAAAAGATAAACTTAATGAAGATTTTTCAAAAATTTATTTAATAGGAATGGTTGAAGATCCAAAATGGCTTGAAGCTGGTGGTAGATTAAATCATACCCTTGCTTCTTTAATTAGACAAATGTTAAAAATAAATTTTAGACCAGTTATCGGATTAAAAGATGGCGAAGTAAAGGCAATTGCGCTAAAAACACAGGCAAGAAATATTCCCGAAGCCATTTTTAAATATTTTGATAAAAAAACAAATAAAATTAGATCAAGTGGTAAAAAAATAAAAGTTGCCATTTCTCACACTGATAATATTGAAGATATTAATATATTAAGAAGTTTACTTAATAAAACATTAGGAGTTGAAATTGTTTTTGAGAATTTTATTAATAATGTTATTGGTTGTCATGTTGGTCCGGGAAGTTTAATTTTATCTTGGAGCGAAATTTAAAATTAAATTTTTATTCTTTTAATATTCGCTCCAATTTTTCTTAATTTCGTTTCGATTTTTTCATAACCTCTATCAATTTGGTAAATATTATCAATAGTGCTTTCTCCCTGAGCAATAAGAGCAGCGATAATTAATGCGGTTCCTCCTCTTAGGTCGTAATTTTTAATATCTCTTCCAAAAAGATGTGTTGGACCTGTGATAATTGCTCTATGCGGATCGCAAAAAATAATATTTCCGCCCATTCTATTAATTTCTTCTAAATATTTTAATCTTCCTTCGTACATTGGATCATGTATTAGTGTTGCTCCGGGAGATTGTGTTGCCAGGGCTCCAAAAGCACATTGAAGATCTGTAGGAAGTCCTGGATATGGAAGCGTTTGTATTTTTGAAACACTTTTTAGTTTTTTAGGACCTATTGCTATTATCTCATTTTTTTTCTCGATGATTTTTATTCCAAATTCTTGTAATTTTTCAATTACTATAGCAAGATGTTCTGGATTAATTTTTTTAACTTTTATTTCGCCCCCTGTTGCACCTGCTAAAATAAGATAGGTTCCTGCTTCTACTGGATCAGAAATAATTGAATGATAAAAACCAGAAAGTTTTTCTTTTCCTTTTATTTGAAATGTGTGATCCGGGAGCAAATTAATTTGTGCTCCCATTTTATTTAAAACCAAAGCTAAATCTTGAACATGTGGTTCGATGGCAGCAATTTTTAATGTAGTAGTTTGTTTAAGAATACTTGAAAATAAAAGAATATTTTCCGTTGCGGTAACAGAAAATTCAGGTAGGGTAATTTTATTATTTTTAATTTCTTTAATTTGAAAAGAATAATAATCTTTATTTTGTTGGCTTTTTACACCTATCTCTTCAAGCCCTCTAATATGTGCATCAATTGGTCTTGATCCAATTATACATCCTCCTGGCTGGGGCAATTCTATTTTACCAAAACGAGCAAGAAGAGGACCTAAAATTAAAATTGATGATCTTAATTTTTGAATAGTTTTTTTGTTTATATTTTTGAGATTTATATTTTTAGTATTAACCTTAATTCTTTTTTTATTTTGCCATTCAATTTTCGCTCCTAAATTTTGGAGTATTTCGATCATTGAAAAAATATCTTCAATTAAAGGGAGATTATCTATAATACAATCTTCTTCTGTAAGAAGTGTAGCAGCTAAAATCGGAGTAGCAGCATTTTTACAACCACTTATTTCTATCTCTCCTTTTAATTTTTTCCCCCCTTTTATTAAAAATTTTTCTTCCATAATATTGATAATTTAATAATTAAAATATTATATATATAATATTTTAATTTATCAAGTTCAAAAAATAAATATTTAAAGAATAATTGATTTTTATTTTATTTTAGGTTATTATTAAGTAAATAAAAATTTTTAATTTAAATTTTATGTCAAGAATTATCGCAATTGCTAATGAGAAAGGAGGGAGTGGGAAAACTACAACTGCAGTGAATCTTGGTGCTTTTTTAGCAAAATTTGGCAAAAAGGTTCTTTTAATTGATTTAGATCCTCAGGCAAATGCGACTATTTCGCTAGGTTTTGATCCAAATAATTTAACATTTTCTTTATACAATGTTCTTTCTGATGAGGTGAACGTAGAAGATGTAATTCATAAAACAAGCCTTTTTAATTTTGATATTTTACCATCACACCAAGATCTTGCTGGCATAAATGTTGAATTTTTACAAAAAGATAAACGTGAAGATGTCCTTAAGAATAAATTATTTTCTGTAAAAAATTATTACGATTTTATTTTAATAGATTCACCTCCATCACTTGCCATTTTAACCTTAAATGGATTGGTAGCAGCCCAGGAAGTTATTATTCCCATTCAATGTGAATTTTTTTCTAAATTTGCTCTTTCAGATATTTTATCCATATTTAATATTCTTAAAAAAAATTTAGATAAAAATTTTAATTTAATTTTTGGTCTTTTAACAATGTATGATAAAAGAAATAGATTATCTCGTCAAATCGTTAAAGAAATGCGAGATAGCCTGCCAGTGACAATTTTAAATACTATTATTCCTCGCAATGTAAAATTAGCCGAAGCCCCTCAATATGGGAAAACAATTTTGCAATACGACCCTGGTTCCAAAGGGGCAAGAGCATATGAAATGCTTGCCGAGGAAATAATAAATTTTAAAATATATTAATATGCCAAGGGGAATAGAATCATTAATACCAAAAAGAAAAGAAAATAAAGAATTAAAAAACAGAAAAGAAAATATATTTTGGATTGAAATAGAAAAGATAAAACCAAACCTTCTTCAACCAAGGAAGAGTTTTTCTGATAAATCTTTAAGTGAACTTGCACGTTCAATTGAAAAATATGGTATTTTGCAACCATTAATAGTAAGAAGAATTGAAAAAGAATCAAGTAAGGGTTTGGGCGCTGACTATCAAATTATAGCCGGTGAGAGGAGATACTTAGCAGCAAAAATGATTGGGCTTAAAGAACTGCCCGTAATTATTCAAGATATTAAAAAAGAAGATGAGCTCCCTATTTCATTGGTAGAAAATATTCAAAGAGAAGATTTAAATCCTATAGAAAAAGCAGAAGCATTTAAAAAATTAAATAAAGATTTTGGTTTAACTCAAGAAGAAATATCAAAAATAATTGGGATAAGTAGAGAAAGTATAGCTAATACAATGAGATTATTAAATCTACCTCAAAATATTAAAGAAAGTATAAGGAAAAAAGAAATTACAGAAGGTCATGCAAGGATTTTAGTTTCAGAAAAAGATCCAGACCTGCAAGAAAAAATTTTTCAGAAAATTTTAAAAGATAAAATGAGTGTAAGAGAGGTTGAGAAGAGTGTTAAAAACAAAAAAATTAATAATAATCAAATCTTTTCGGATAATTTATCTCAAAAGATAATACCTAAAGTAAAAAATATTTTAAAAACATATTCGCCCAGTATTCAAAAAAGAAAAAATGGTATTTCTTTAATACTAAGATTTTCATCACCTAAAGAATTAGATGATTTTCTTAATAAAATATCTTAATAAAATAATAGATTAAATTTATGTCAATTCACATTTCAAAAGTTCATTTATTTTATATTTTTTTAATTTTAATTATTGTTGGTCTTGGTGTTTTTTATTTTTTCTTTTTTGAAAAAAATGTTTTTTCAAAAGAAGATGTAACTCTTTCAATTATTGCTCCCGATGAAGTAGAAAATGGAGAGACGGTTGATTTTATAGTAAAAATTAAAAATAATAGCCAAATACCAATTAAAAATATTGAATTGACTTTTTATTGGCCTAAGGGTGCCATTAAAATAGAAGAAGAGAAAAATAATAATCTATTAAATCAAAATGATAATAAAAATTTAAATGATAGCAAAAATAAAGAGGAAATTAAAAAGAATTTTTCTTATGAAAAAAAGACCATAAAAGAAATTATGGGTGGTTCTGAAAAAAGTATAAGTTTTAAAGCAAAAATTTTTGGATACAAAGATGAAAAAAAAGAAGCTCGAGCTACTATTTATTATTATCCCAAAGATATTAATATTCGCTACGACGACAAAACTAGTTTTTCTTTAGCTGTGCGCGATAATCCACTTTTATTTAATATTTTAATTCCTTCTTATATAGTGCCTGGTAAAAATGTTGATATTGAATTTTCCTATTCTTCTATTTCTGATATTATACTAGATAATTTAATACTTAAAGTAAAATGGCCGTCTGGATTCGATTTTCTACAATCAATCCCGGAGCCAATCGAAAAAACAAATATTTGGTCGCTGGGATCATTAAATAATGAAGAAGGAGGAAGCGTTAAAATATCCGGAGTATTTAACGGCAATATTGACGAAGAAAAAGTTATTGAAGCTGAAATTGGTAGAGAAGATCCTCAAATAGGATTTATTACTTTAGCTCGGTTACAGAAGGTTATTAAATTAACAAAAAGCGAAATTGAGGTTTCAAGAAAAATTAATGGGGATCCAAATTATATTGCGAAACCAGGTGATCTTCTAATTTATGAAGTTCTATATCAAAATAAAAAAGAAGCGATTTACAAAGATTTAAAAATTGAATTTGAATTAAATGGAAAGGTTCTAGATATGTCTACTCTTTCAGCTCCGGGTGCAAAAATTTTAAATGGAAAGTTAGTTTGGGATTCAAGTACCCTCCCAGAACTTGCCTTTATCGGACCATATGGAAAAGGAAGAGTAAGTTTTTCAGTAAAAGTAAAGGATAATTTACAGCTTAGTGGAGACTTTGATAAAAATTTAGTCATTTCTGAAAAACTAACTGTCGGTGATTTAATCAAAGAGTATCAAACAAAAGTAGCGACAAAAGTAGATCTTTCTCAAATGGTATTTTATAATATTCCAGATAAATTTAAAAATATGAATCTTTCT
>Ga0116145_1001481_pt1 | contig 23458 bp, 16 predicted proteins | sample AD_JPNHG1_MetaG_FD_89747 | JGI IMG/M metagenome (GOLD analysis project Ga0116145, IMG submission 89747) | Active sludge microbial communities of municipal wastewater-treating anaerobic digesters from Japan - AD_JPNHG1_MetaG | ecosystem: Engineered > Bioreactor > Anaerobic > Digestate | place... | reverse complement strand
GCCGCGCCGACGTTGATGACGGCCACGCCGCCGGCGAGCTTCGCCAGGCGTTCCTGGAGCTTCTCGCGGTCGTAGTCCGAGGTCGTTTCCTCGATCTGGCGCCGGATCTGGCCGATGCGGCCCTGGATGTCCGCCGTCTTGCCCGCGCCTTCCACGATCGTCGTGTTTTCCTTGTCGACCGTGACGCGCTTGGCGCGGCCCATGTCCGCCAGCGAGAGGCTTTCGAGCTTGATGCCGAGGTCTTCGCTGATGAACTTGCCGCCGGTCAGGACGGCGATGTCTTCCATCATGGCCTTGCGGCGGTCGCCGAAGCCGGGGCTCTTGACCGCGCAGACCTGGAGCGTGCCGCGCAGCTTGTTGACCACCAGCGTGGCCAGCGCCTCGCCTTCGATGTCTTCGGCGATGATCAGCAGGGGCTTGCCGCTCTTGGCCACGTTCTGGAGCACCGGCAGCAGGTCCTGCAGGTTCGAGATCTTCTTCTCGTAAAGCAGGATGTAGGCGTCGTCGAGCACCACTTCCATCGTGTCCGGCTTGGTCACGAAGTACGGGCTCAGGTAGCCCTTGTCGAACTGCATGCCTTCGACCACGTCCAGCGTGGTCTCGATGCCCTTGGCTTCCTCGACGGTGATCGTCCCGTCCTTGCCGACCTTGTCCATCGCCTGGGCGATGATCTTGCCGATGGTGGTTTCGCCGTTGGCGGAGATCGTGCCGACCTGGGCGATTTCCTCGTTGTCCTTCACCTTCTTGCTCTGCTTCTGCAGGGCGTCGACCACGGCTTCCGTGGCCAGGTCGATGCCGCGGCGAAGCTCCACCGGATTGGCGCCGGCGGTGACGTTCTTCAGGCCTTCGCGGTAGATCGCCTCGACCAGCACGGTCGCGGTCGTGGTGCCGTCGCCGGCGATGTCGCTGGTCTTGCTGGCGACTTCGCGGACCATCTGGGCGCCCATGTTCTCGAACGGGTTCTCCAGCTCGATTTCCTTGGCGACGCTGACGCCGTCCTTGGTGATCGTGGGACTGCCGAACTTCTTCTCCAGCACGACGGTGCGGCCGCGCGGGCCCAGCGTGCTCTTGACCGCCTTGCTCAGTTTCTCGACGCCGCGCAGCACGTGCTGCCGGGCTTCCGCATCATATGCGATTTGTTTCGCTGCCATGGGGTACTCGCTCCTTCTCGTTTAGTCTTCCAGCACGCCGAGGATGTCTTCCTCGCGCATGATCTGGTATTCCTTGCCGTCCAACTTGATTTCCGTGCCGCCGTACTTCGGCATCAGGACCTTGTCGCCCTTCTTGACGTTGAAGGGGATCTTGTTGCCCTTCTCGTCGATCTTGCCGGTGCCGACCGCGATGACCTTGCCCTGCTGGGGCTTTTCCTTCGCGGTGTCGGGAATGATGATCCCGCCCTTCTTGACTTCTTCTTCCTTCTGGGGTTCGACCAGTACGCGATCGCCCAACGGTTGGATCTTCATATCTGCCTTGTCTCCTGTGGTTTTGATGGAAGCCGGCGCCGCGGCGGGGCCGCGCCCCGCCGCCGCACCGGCCGGTTTGTTTTACTTTGAATTCTTCTTGTCGTCGTCGACCATTTCGAAGTCGGCGTCCATGACGTCGCCGTCGGCCTTCGCGCCGCCGCCCGGAGGCGGCGGAGGCGGCTGGCCGGCGCCGGCGCCCGGAGCCGACCGCTTGGCCTGGGCGTAGAGGTCGGCCGAAACCGCCTGCATGTCCGCCGTCAGCGCCTCGCTGGCCTTCTTGATCGCGTCGGCGTCGCCGCCCTTCAGCGCGTCCTTCAGGCCCTGGATGGAGTTTTCGACCTTCATCTTCTTGTCGGACGGAATCTTCTCCCCGTTGTCCTTCAGGAACTTCTCGGTCTCGTAGACCATCGCTTCGGCGCGGTTCTTGGCGTCCACCGCCTCGCGGCGCCTGGCGTCCTCGCCGGCGTGGGCTTCGGCGTCCTTGACCATCTTCTCGACGTCTTCCTTGCTCAGGCCGCTCGAGGCCGTGATGGTGATCTTCTGCTCCTTGCCCGTGCCGAGATCCTTGGCGCTGACCTTGAGGATGCCGTTGGCGTCCAGATCGAAGGTCACTTCGATCTGCGGCACGCCGCGCGGCGCCGGCGGGATGCCGTCGAGGTGGAACTTGCCGATGCTCTTGTTGTCGCCGGCCATCTTGCGCTCGCCCTGCAGCACGTGGATTTCCACGGTGTTCTGGTTGTCCGCGGCGGTGCTGAAGATCTCGCTCTTGCGCGTCGGGATGGTCGTGTTGCGCTCGATCAGGGGGGTCATCACGCCGCCGAGGGTCTCGATGCCCAGCGTGAGCGGGGTCACGTCGAGCAGCAGCACGTCCTTGACCTCGCCCTTGAGCACGCCGCCCTGGATCGCGGCGCCGACGGCCACGACTTCGTCCGGGTTCACGCCCTTGTGGGGTTCCTTGCCGAGCTGCTTCTCGACTTCCTGCTGCACGCGCGGCATGCGGGTCATGCCGCCGACGAGGATCACCTCGTCGATCTGGCTCTTGGAGAGGCCGGAATCGCGCAGGCAGTTCTCCACGGGGGCCATGCTGCGGTCGATCAGGTCGCCGACGAGCTGCTCGAGCTTCGCGCGGCTCAGGGCCACGTTCAGGTGCTTGGGCCCGCTGGCGTCGGCCGTGATGAACGGCAGGTTGATGTCCGTGCTCTGCGCGCTGGACAGCTCGCACTTGGCCTTTTCCGCGGCTTCCTTCAGGCGCTGGAGCGCCATGGGGTCCTTGGACAGGTCGATGCCGTTCTCCTTCTTGAACTCCGCCACCAGCCAATCCATGATGCGCTGGTCGAAGTCGTCGCCGCCCAGGTGCGTGTCGCCGTTGGTGGCCTTCACCTCGAACACGCCGTCGCCGATTTCCAGGACGGAGATGTCGAACGTGCCGCCGCCGAGATCGTACACGGCGACCTTTTCTTCCTTCTTCTTGTCGAGGCCGTAGGCCAGCGAGGACGCGGTCGGCTCGTTGATGATGCGCAGCACTTCGAGGCCCGCGATGCGGCCCGCGTCCTTGGTCGCCTGCCGCTGGCTGTCGTTGAAGTACGCCGGCACGGTGATGACCGCCTGGGTGATCGTTTCGCCCAGGAACGCCTCGGCGTCCGCCTTCATCTTCTGCAGGATCATCGAGGAAATTTCCGGCGGCGAGTAGGTCTTGTCGCCGATCTTCACGTGCGCGTCGCCGTTGGCGGCGCGGACGACCTCGTACGGCACGCGCTTGATCTCCTGCTGCACTTCGTCGTACTTGCGGCCCATGAAGCGCTTGATGGAGAAAACCGTGTTCTTCGGATTGGTCACGGCCTGCCGCTTGGCCGCCGTGCCCACCAGCCGTTCGCCGCTCTTCGTGAACGCCACGATCGACGGCGTCGTGCGGCCGCCTTCCGCGTTCGGCACCACCGTCGGCTGGCCGCCTTCCATGACCGCCATGCAGGAATTCGTCGTCCCCAAATCGATGCCCAGTACTTTTGCCATTGGATTTCCTCTTCTTTCCTAAATTGCGTTGCGATACAACCCTTCGCCGATTTAGATGCAAGGACCATGCCAAAGTTGCCTGATATATTGCATTACATTGCACATCATGGTGTTATATCCATTTCGAGAATCGATCCGTTCTCCCGATTCCCCACGGTTTGCGCCATTATGGCACAGTTCGATGCGTCAAATGGCACACTTGGTCCATTCGGAATTTAGGATCACGCCCCGCCGGCTAGCGGCCGGCCCCGGTCCGCGCCGCGAGTTCGGGCGCCAACCGATCCAACGGCAGGGTGACCTGCTCGCCGGTCGCCATGTCCTTGAGCGCGGCCACGCCCTGGGCCAGTTCGTCGTCGCCACGGATCACCGCGAACGCCGCGCCGGACTTGTTGGCGGCGCGCATCTGCGACTTCATGCTGCCGCCGGTCGCCATCCGGCAGGCGATCTTCGCCGCGCGCAACCGCTGCATCAGCGCCAAGTTGCCGTCCAGCGCCGCGTCGCCGAGCCCCACCAGCCACACCAGCGGCGGCGGCGGCGCGATCAGGTCACGGTCCCGCCCCAGCGCCTGCAAGACGCCCACGACGCGCTCCAGCCCCACGGCGAAGCCCACGCCCACCAGTTCCCGGCCGCCGATCTGCATCCGGTAGCGGCCACCGCCGGCGACGGCGTTCTGCGCGCCGAGCGCCGAACTGGCAATCTCCCACACCGTGTGCTCGTAGTAGTCGAGCCCGCGCACCAGCAGCGGATCGATCCGGGCCTTTACGCCCAGCGCATCCAGATGCGCGGCCGTCTGCGCCAGGTATTCGCGCGACGCCGCGCTCATGAAATCGGTCGGCGGCGGCAGCGTCGCCACGATGGCCTGGCAACCCGCGTTCTTGCAGTCGAGCACGCGCAGGACGTTCTCGGCAATCCGCCGGCGGCAGTCGTCGCACAATTCCGCTTCGCGCGCGGCCAGCGCCGCGCGCAAGCCCGCCGCGACGGCTGCCTGGCCGCCGCTTTCGCCGCGCGTGTTCAACCGCACTTCGCAATCGCCCAGCCCCCACGCCCGCAGCAGATCCACCTGCAGCGCGAGGATCTCGGCGTCCACCCGCGGCGACGGCGGCTCGAGGCATTCCACGCCGCACTGGTGGAACTGGCGCCGGCGCCCGGCCTGCGGGCGCTCGCTGCGGAACATCGGGCCGACGTAGTACCAGCGCGCGCCGTCCGTTTCCTGCGCGCCCAGCCCCGCCGCGTGGCGCATCACCCCCGCCGTGCCCTCGGGCCGCAGGCACAGGCGCCGGCCGCCCTTCTCGAACACGTACATTTCCTTCTGCACCACGTCCGTCGTCTCGCCCAGCGAACGCGTGAACACCGCCTCGAATTCCACCACCGGCGTGCGCAGTTCCTCGAAGCCGTAGAGTTCCAGCGTTTCCCGCGCGAGCTGCTCGAGCCGCTGCCACAAGCGGACTTCGGGCGCGGCGATATCGGACATTCCCTGCACGGGCTGGTTGGCGGTTGACATAATAATCCTGCGTGGGCGCGCGGACGCGCGCAATCAAAAGGAGCGACGGCCTGGACGAAAGCGTCCTACTTGAACATTTCCTTCATCGTCTTGCCGGGCCGGAAGCGCACCACTTTGCGGCTCGGGATCACGACGACCTGGTCGGGCTTGTGCGGATTGCGGCCGATCCGTTGCCGGCGTTCGCGCACGTCGAACACGCCGAACTTGCGGAATTCGATCGTCTGCCCCGCTCGCAGCGCGTCCACGATGGAATCCAGCGTCTTCTGGATCACCGCCACGACCTGCTGCTGGGTGAGGCCGGTTTCTTCGGCGATGCGGATCGCCAGGTTGCGTTTGGTCAGGTTCTGCATGTTTTCGTCCATTTCAACCTCGCCTTCCCTCAGAACGGCATAAGCCCTTCGACAATTGGAACATTGGTCTCCCCGCGGAGTTGCGTCAAGAAAAACGTGCCCGCAAACCGGTTTTTAACGTCCCCCCCGCCCCGGCCGGATCAGGGATCCCGCGGCCAAGGAGCCAGGAAAGGGAAGAGCACGTCGAGCCGGCCCTGGAAATCGTGGGGCAGATCGCACCCCTGGGCATCGAACGATTCCACCCGTTTCCCGTTGGCCAGCACCTGTTCGGGCCGCACCTGGCGGGGCCACCAGACCCGGAAGCCGCCCGGAGGCCGGGCGCCGCCGCCGACATCGACGAGAAACTGCTGTTTATGCCAAAAACCGGCCAGGTCCAGCGGTCCGAACGCCGTGGGCATGCCGTAAACCCGGAAGCCGTCCCCGTGCTGCAGCCACTCGGCGGGCGCGCCGCAGAACAGGTCCAGTTTCTTGCCGTTTTCCCGGGCCGCAAGGCCGCGCGCGCCGATCACGTAGGCCGCTGCCGCCCGCAGGTCGGGCATGTCGCCGATCGCGCCGGGCTGGCGCAAGTCGGCGCCCCGGCCCCCGGCCCAGACGTTCCAGCCCGGGGGCTGGCGCCGATCCAGCAGCGCGTAGAGCACTTCGCGCGCGTAGTCCCCGCGGCCCATCGTCGCCAACGGCACCAGCAGCGCCGCCTCGTCCGCCGGCGCGACGGCCTCCCCGCCGGGCTGGAGGCGCGCGAGGAAATCCTCGTAGAACGCGTCCAGGCTGCTTTGCAGCTCGTGAGGCTCGACCAGATCCGTCTCTTCGCAGGGCCAGACCAGCAGCGCCGCCGAACCGGCGTCGAAACGGCTTTCTTCGGCCGTCGCCGGAATCCACGACGCCTCCATGAGGTCCATGCGCGCGCGCAGCGAGCGGCGCACGGACGACTTGAGCGCGCGGTAGTTCCCGTCCGCCCAGACGGCGTCTTCGTCGTGCCCCAGCAGCGCGGCCGCGGCGCGCCCTTCCTTCCAGCCCAGCAGCGCCCAATACTGGTCCGCGTACCGGCGCAACGCGCGTCCGCCTTCCCGCGCGGGCGTCGGCGGCAGCAAGCCTTCCACGAGCGCGCCCTCGTCCGCCGCCAGCTGCCACTCGGTCTTTTCCATCTCTTCGCGCAGGCGTTGCAGCACGCGCAGGGCCTGGACCAGCTGCGGATAGATCTGCTGCAGGAACGCCGCGTCCTGCGTGAAACGGTAGTATTCCATCGCCATGAAGACGAATTGGCCCTGCTGGGCATGCCGGCCGGTGAATTCGTCCGCCGCGGCAACGCCGGCGGACGCCAGGCGATCCGGCACCCAGCCGTTCGAGCGCATGCCGGCCGCCGCCCGTTCGATCCAGGTTCGGGCGGCTTCGGTCTGGCCGGCCCGCAACAGCGCCGCCACCCGCCAGGCCGTCGTCTCCAGGAGTTCTCCGTCGCCGCCGCGCCGGCCCAGCAGCCAGCCGACCTGGGCCCGCAGGCAATCCATCGCGTCCGGCCGCGCGATCCGGGGATAGAACGGGCTCGTCTCGTCGCGCCACGCCCACGCCGCATCCACCCAATCCCGGTCGAAGGTTTCCGCCGCCGCCGCGGCGTCCAGATCGGCCGGCGCCCAGGGAAAGCGCCGGATGACCGGCGCCGGCGCCGACTGCGCGTTGGCCGCCACCACCAGGCTCGTTTGCGCGCCCGGTTCCAGCGCGAAATCCAGCCACCAGGCCGCCGACGCCAGCCCGTGGTCGTCCGTCGCCGACCGCGCCGACGGCGTTTCGCCGCGGCGGAAAAATTCCGCCGCGTCGCCGTCCGCGAACGGCGCGGCGCCGAACGGCAGATCCAGCCGCGGCACCGCGTACAGCGGCGCGTCGTTCACCCGCGCCTCCAGCCAATCGCCGGCTTCCGCCGCGCCGATCCGGTGGATCGGCGCCAATCCGCTCCGGCCCGCGCCCGGCCCCGGCGGGGCCAGCCGCACCGGCCGCACCACCCAGACCAGCCGGCCCGTCTGCGCCATGAGCGATTCGTTGGCCAAATCGTATTTCACCCAGGTCGTCGGCTGCGGCGCTCCCGAGCGCGGCAGCGCGCGGATCCGCAGCGCCAGGCCCGACGCCAGCTTCCAGGTCGTTTCCGGCAGCGGCGCGCCGTCGCCGCCCAACCGGTATTCCCGTGCCGCCGCCTGCTGCGCCGAGTACAATTCGCCGCCCGCCGCGATCAGCGGCGCCAGCGTGGGGGCGCCCGCCTGCGGCGCGAACGTGCCCCACTCGTCCAGCAGGCTTTCCGCATCGCCCGGCCGCGGGCCGGCGGCCGCCGCCCAATAGACCTGGCGCTTGCGGAACACGTCGGGATACAGGCCCGGGGGCGCGTGCTGCGCCGCGACTTCCAGCATGGCCCAGGGTTGCGCCGTGCCCTCCTCGCCGCGCAACGCCAGGCCCGCCACCTCGAAGCCGTCCGGCGACGACGCGCCGGAAAACGCCAGCCGCACCAACCGCGCCGGCGCCGCTTCCGCGCGCATCAGCACGTCGAAATCCCCCGTCTGGGCCTGGATGCGCCCGAAGGAATACCAATTCGTTCCGTCGGCGGAGGTCTCCACCACCACGTTCGAGGCGAAACCCGCCGCGCCCCAGTCCACCCGGATGCTGCCCAGCGGTTTCGCGCGGCGCAGATCCAGCTCCACGGTGGCCGCCGGCCGCGCGCAGCGCCAGCTCGTGGCCGCGGCTCCGTCCAGCAAGGCGGCCGCCGCCGGGTCGGACGTCCCGTCTACCGTCATCCGCGGCTGGTCCACCACGTCGATGATTTCCAGCTCGGCCAGCGCGATGCGCCGGCCCTGCGCGCTTTTCAGCGCCGTCACGCGCAGGAAGCGCGCCAAGACCGGTTCGATCGCCGCCTGGTCCCAGTCGCCGTCGCCGTTTTCCGTTTCATAGGCCAGCGTCCATTGCCGGCCGTCGAGGCTCGTTTCCACCGCGAACGCCGTCGCGTACGGCCGGCCCCATTGCAGCGAAAAGCCGCAAACCATCGCCGGGCGCGGCCAGCCGACCTGGATCCAATGCGGGCCTTCGTCGCCGCTGCGCCACCAGGTGTTCGTCCGGCCGTCCACCGCCAATTCCGGACCGTTGCCCGCGTCCGCCGCCGAGGCCGCCACCGTCCAGCGGGCCGGCTCCGGCACCGCCAGCCGGTTCGCCTTCACGCTCGCGCAACCCGCCGCGAACGCCAGCAACAAGCCCGCCAGCGACGCTTTTACGCAGCGTGGAAACCGTTTTTCCACGCTACGTAAAAACGGCCCAAAGTTTTTACGTTCTACGTAAAACCCGCGCAAAGTTTTTACGTAGTACGTAAAACGTTGCCGCGCCTGCGCCATCGTGCCAGTTCCTCAGCCGCCGTAGAGTTGCAGCGTCCGGCGGATGCGCCGCAGGACGCGTTCCTTGCCCATCGTCGCGAGCATGTCGAAGAGCCCCGGCCCCACGCCCGTGCCGGAGACCGCCACGCGCACCGGATGCACCAGGTCGCCCATCTGCCGGCCGGTGCGTTCGCCCAGCGCGTGCAGCGCGGCGTCGGCGGCCGCCGCCGTGAACGGTTCGGGCACGGCCTCCAGCGCGGCCAGTTCCTCGCGAAGGATGCCGAGCGCGCCGTCCTTCAGCAGGCGCTTCTTCACGCTCTTCTCGTCGTAGGAAAATTCCTCGTCGAAGAAAAACGCCGCCTGCTCGCCCATGTCGGAATAGAGCCGGATGCGCTCGCCCATGCAGGCCACCGCGGCCTTGAAATAGGCCGGATCGACGTCGTCGCGCCAGAGGCCTTGGCGCCGCATGGCGGCTTCGCAGCCGGCGGCGATCTCGTCCAGCCCGCGCCGCTTCAGGTGCTGGCCGTTCATCCACAGCAGCTTCGTCATGTCCAGCTGGCTCGGCGCGCTGCGCACGCGGTCGAGCGTAAAGAGTTTCACCATCTCCTCGCGGCTCATCACTTCCAGGTCTTCGCCCGGCGACCAGCCCAGCAGCGCCAGCGAGTTGAACAACGCCTCCGGCAGGAAGCCCTTTTCCTGGAATTCGCCGACGTAGGCCGCGCCGTCTCGCTTGGAATACGGCTTGCCCTGCGCATTCACGATCATCGGCAGATGCGCGAACTTCGGCGCCGGCGCGCCGATGGCCTGGTACATCGCCACGTGCTTGAACGTGTTTTCCACGTGGTCGTCGCCGCGGATGACGTGGGTGATGCCCATGGTGATGTCGTCCACGACGTTGCCGAGGTGGAACACCGGCGAGCCGTCGGAGCGCACGATCACGAAATCCTTCAGGTCTTCCGCCTTCTTGGACAGGTCGCCCTTCACCTCGTCGTGGAACGAGATGCCCGTGCCCGGCATCTTGAAGACGATGCACTCGCCCTTGCCGGTGCCGCCCTTGTCCTCCCGGTAAGCCGCGCCTTTGGCCAGGAGCATTTCCGCGATTTCAAGGTGGTGCGCCCGCTGCGTGCTCTGGTAGAGCGGCTCGCCGTCGTAGTCCAGCCCCAGCCACGCCAGCGAATCCAGGACGGTCTTCACCGCCGCCGGCGTCGAGCGTTCGAGATCGGTGTCCTCGATGCGCAGGAGGAATTCGCCCCCTTCGTGGCGGGAGAACAGCCAGTTGTAGATGGCGGCCCGGATGTTCCCGATGTGGACGTTGCCCGTCGGGCTGGGCGCAAAGCGCGTGCGGATCGTCATGTCTTCCAAATCCTTTCGAAAAATCGACCGTCGGCATCCTACCCCCTCCCCGCCCTTCCCCGCAAGCTCCGCCGCCCCGCCCGTCGCCGGGGATTGTTTTATAAAACAATACCCGTTTTCCGGTGGGCGGGGTTCCGGATTTGGCTTTCCTTCCCGAGGCGGTTTCCCGCATGCTGTGAATGATGGACTGCCCCCTGCCCACCGCACGCTACGATACGGTCACCCTCGCCCACGGCGGCGGGGGCACGCTCACGGCGGCACTGATCCAGGAGATTTTCCTGCCCGCGTTCGGCACCTCCGGCGCCGCCCCCCACGACGCCACGCTCTTCCAGCTCGGCGGGCGCCGGGCGGCCTTCACCACGGATTCCTACGTCGTCCAGCCCCTGTTTTTCCCCGGCGGCGACATCGGCACGCTGGCCGTCAACGGCACCGTCAATGACCTGCTCATGGCTGGCGCCAGGCCCGCGGCCCTCACCGCCGGGTTTATCCTCGAAGAAGGCCTGCCGCTCGACACCCTCCGCCGCGTCGTCGATTCCATGCGCGCGGCGGCGGAAGCCGCCGGCGTGGCCATCGTCGCGGGCGACACGAAAGTGATCGGCCGCGCGAACGGCGACGGGCTCTACGTCAACACGAGCGGCGTCGGCGAAATCGTCGCGCCCGAGCCCTTGGCGCCGGAGCGCATCCGTCCCGGCGACCGCATCATCTTGACGGGCGACGTCGCCCGGCACGGCATCGCCGTCATGGCCCAGCGCCACGGGCTGGCCTTCGAGCCGCCCGTCGCCAGCGACTGCGCGTCCCTGCATGCCCCGTTCCTGGAGCTGTTCGCGCGCGGACCGGCGCCCCATTGTGCGCGCGACCTCACCCGCGGCGGCCTCGGCGGCGCGCTGTGCGAGCTGGCCGCGGCCGCCGGCGTGGCCATCCAGATCGACGAAGCCGCGGTGCCCGTGGAACCGCCCGTGCGCGGCGCCTGCGAGCTGCTGGGGTTCGACCCCCTGTTCGTCGCCAATGAAGGCTGCGCGGCGCTGTTCGTCGCCCCCGGCGACGTCGAGACGGCGCTGGCCGTCCTGCGCCGCCATTCCGCCACCGCCCGGTCCGTCGTCTGCGGCGAAACGGCCGCGGGCCGCGGCGTTTCCGCCCGCACCGCGCTCGGCACCGTCCGGCGCCTTGCGCCGCCGTCGGGGGAACAGCTGCCCCGGATCTGCTGACAAAAGGCCGGGCGTTTCCGCCCGGCCCTTCTGAATCCTGAATTCTGGATTCAGGACTCTTTTCCTACTGTTCGTGGTCTTCGAAGAAGACCTCGCCGGTCTGCGCATGGGCGATCCGGAAGTCTTCGATGTGCAGGTTCACGTCGCTGACGAACGTCAGGTGGGTGCGGCAGCGCTTCTCGAGATCGATCAGCACCTGTTCGTCCTCCCGGCGCAGGCGTTCCATGATCATCGGATTGATGGAAATCCGCAGCGGGATTTCGCCGCGGTGCTGGTTCTTCTTGATGACTTCGAGGATGCGGCGCTGGATGCGCACGCTCATCGAGAGGTTCGAGAGCACCTTGCCGCGGCCGTGGCAGTACGGGCAGTCGGCGTAGTTCGCGGCGCGCAGGCTTTCTTCCATGCGCTGGCGGGTCATTTCGATCAGCCCCAGCTGCGAGACCGGCAGGACGTTCGTGCGCGCCTTGTCGTTCTGCAGCGCCTCCTTGAGGGTCTTGTGCACCTGGGTCTGGTTCTTGCGCGACTTCATGTCGATGAAGTCGATCACGACCAGGCCGCCGATGTTGCGCAGGCGCAGCTGGCGGGCGACCTCCTGGGCGGCCTCGAGGTTGACCTGCAGGATGCTTTCCTCCTGCGTCTTGCCGCCCTTGTGCCGGCCGGTGTTGACGTCGATCGCCACCAGCGCTTCCGTCTCGTCGAAGATCAGGTAGCCGCCGGACTTGAGCCACACCTTGCGGCGGAACGCGCTTTCCAGCTGTTTCTCCACGTCGAAGTGCTCGAAGATCGGCACCGCGCCGTCGTAGAGCTTCACCCGGTTCTTGACGCCGCGGGAGATGCGCGCGGTCATGTCGCGGATGCGGTCGAAGGTTTCGCGCGAATCGATCACGATCCGGTCGACTTCTTCCGTGAGCGAGTCGCGCACCACGCGCTCGACCAGGTCGGGCTCGTGGTAGAGGCAGCACGGCGCGGGCTTGTTCTTGATGCCGTCCTCGATCTTCTGCCAGATGTCCAGCAGCCCGCGCAGGTCGCGCGCGAAGCTCGTGGCCCGCGAGCCTTCCGCGGAGGTGCGGATGATCAGGCCGATGCTCGACGGGATCGGCAGGCGCCCCAGCACCTTTTTCAGGCGCTCGCGCTCCTTGTCGTCTTCGATCTTGCGCGACACGCCCTTGAGCCGGCTGCCAGGCATCATCACCAGGTAGCGGCCCGGGATGCTCAGGTTGGCCGTGACGCGCGGGCCCTTCGTGCCGATGGGCCCCTTGGTCACCTGCACGATGATCTCGCTGCCGGGCGGGAACAGCTTGGCCATTTCGCCGGGCTGCGATTTCTTCTTGCGCGGCCGGTTCGCCGCGATGCCTTCCTCGGCTTCCAGCCGCGCCGCGTCCTCCGGGATCATGTCCCAGTAGTGGATGAACGCGTTCTTCTTCATCCCGATGTCCACGAAGGCGGCCTGGAGGCCGTCCTCCATGTTCTGGATGCGGCCCTTGTAGATGCTCCCCACGATGCGCTCCTCGGTCGGGCGCTCGATGGCGAATTCCTCCAGATGGCCGTTTTCCATGATCGCCACGCGGGTCTCGAGGCTCTCCGCGTTGACGATGATTTCCCGTTTGGTCTTCTTGCGCAATCCGATCATTTTCAGCCATTCCCACATGATTACACCTCGCGCCTCATGCGGCGCACATGCACGCTCTGCACGAGCCCGAAGCCCGCCAGCGTGCTCACCATGAACGACCCTCCGCTGCTGACGAACGGGAGCGGCAGCCCCGTGATCGGCAGCAGGCCGATGGTCATTCCGACGTTCACGAACACGTGGCAGAACAACAAGCCCGCGATACCCGTTGCCAGCAGGCTGCCGGCCGGGTCGCCCGCCGTCCAGGCCGTGCGCAGGTAGCGCGCCAGCAGGAAGGCGAAGACCAGCAGCAGCGCGCTGGCGCCAATGAACCCCGTCTCCTCGGCGATGACCGGAAAGATGAAGTCCGTGGGCGCAACCGTGCGGGGCAAAAACCCCAGCACGTTTTGCGACCCGTTCAAATACCCTTTGCCCCAGAAGCCGCCCGAACCGACCGCGATGGCCGACTGCAGGGCGTTCCAGCCCGCGCCCAGCGGATCCCGCGACGGATCCAGGAACGTCAGGATGCGCTCGTGCTGGTAGTCGCTGAGCAGGAAATGCCCCAGCGGGGAGAGCGCGAGACCGACGCCGGCGGCGCCGAGCAGGGCCAGACCCGCCAGATAGCGGAAAGCCGCGCCGGCCGCGAACAGCATGATCGCCGCCGTCGGCACCAGCACCGCCGCGGTGCCCAGGTCCGGCTCGACGAGGATCAGCAGGAACGGCGGGGCCAGCAGCAGCAGGCCGACCGCGATGGTCCCGAACGACCGCGGATCCAGGGCCCCGCCGCCCAGCACGCGGGCCAGCAGCACCACCAGCGTCACCTTGGCGAATTCCGACGGCTGGACCAGCACGCCGAAGACGTTCAGCCACCGGTACGCTCCGTACACTTTCGTGCCCGCGACGAGCACCAGAGCCAGCAAGCCCAGCGACGCCACGTACAACCACCAGGCCGCGCGGATCCAAACCCGGTAGTCCAGCGCCGCCAGCACCGTCGCCAGCGCGGCGCCGAGGGCCACCCACCAGATCTGGCGGACGAACCACGCGCCGACGATTCCCGTTTCCTCCCCGCGCCAGGACGCGCTGTAGATGAAGGACAGCCCGGTGCCCAGCAGCACCGCCGCCAGCAGCACCGCCAGCCCATCCTGCGCCAGCAGCCGTTTCCAGACGGATTGCGCGCGCTTCTTCACGCAGGCTCCTCTTCCGGCGCCGCGGCATCCGGAACGGCCGGCGCCGCGTCCGGCGCCGGGACCGGCGGCAACCCGAGGCCTTCCACCTCGTTGAAGGTCCGGGTCAGCAACTGCTTGACGCGCGGCGCGGCCGTCGTGCCGCCGCTGACGCCGTCTTCCACCAGCAAGGCCACCGCGTAGCGCGGTTCTTCGAAGGGCGCGAAGGCGATCATCCAGGTCATCTTGCGGCCGGAACCCTTGACGCCGTATTCGGCCGTGCCCGTCTTCGCCGCCACGACGATGCCGTCCAGCTTCGCGCGCTTGCCGGAGCCGTCGGGTTCGTTCACCGCGTCGCGCATGCCCGCGCGCACCGCGGCGATATGCCGCGCATCCCAGCGCGGCCCGGCCGGCGCCCGTTCGGCGGGGATGTCGTTCGTGACGCCGGCCGCCGACACGATCCGCGCCGCCAGCCGCGGCTTCCACAGCGTGCCCCCGTTGGCCAGCGCCGCCGCGTACAGCGCCATCTGGAGCGGCGTCGCCAGCAGCGCGCCCTGGCCGATCGAGAGATTGCAGGTGTCGCCGTCGCGCCAGCTGTCGCGCCGTTCCCGGCGCTTCCAGTCGTTGTCCGGCACCAGGCCCGGCCGTTCGAAATCGAGGCTGATGCCCGTTTCGCGGCCGAAGCCGCACGCGCGCGCCATGGCCTGCACCGCTTCCGGACCGGCCGCCAGCGCCGCATGGAAGAGGTAGACGTTGCAGGAATAGCGGATGGCGGCCTGCAGGTCGATGCTGCCGTGCCCCCAATGCTGCCAGCAGCGGAACCGCGCCGAGCCCAGCTGGAAGTAGCCCGGGCAGCTGTAGCGCGTCTCCGCGGACACGGCGCCCGCCTGCAGCGCAGCCAGCAGGGTGACCGGCTTGAAGGTGCTGCCCGGGGCGTATTCGCCGCCGGATGCGCGGTTGTAGAGCGGCCGGGCCGGATCGTTGCGCAGCGCGTCCCAGATCGCGGCCGGCACCGACGGCACGAAATCGTTCGGATCGTATCCCGGCAGGCTCGCCAGCGCCAGCACGTCGCCATTGCGCGGATCCACCACGACGACGGCTCCGCGCTCGCCCGCCAGGGCGTCCTCGGCCGCGCGCTGGATGCGCGCGTCCAGCGCCAGCGTCACGTCGCTGCCCGGCTGCGGCTCGCGCCGCGAGACTTCGTCGAACTTGAACCCGGCCACGTCCACCTGGATCTGCAGCTTGCCGCCCTCGAAGGCCCGCAGGACGCCGTCCAGGCGCTTCTCCACGCCGGACTTGCCCGCCATTTCGGGCAGGTAGTAGTGGAACTTTTCGTCCGGATCGTCGGCGGCGCCGGTCATCTTCGCTTCGTCGGCGCGGCCCACGTAGCCCAGCAGATGGCACGCGGATTTCCCCTGCGGATAGACCCGCACCGGCTCCACCGTCAGCGCCGCGCCGGGAAATTCCGCGGATCGTTCCTGGAAACGCGCCACGGCCATCGCGTCGAGATCCCGCCACGCCACCAGCGGCAGCGGCGTGCGCCGGCCCAGATGCAGGCGCACGTCCTGCGGGCCGAGCTGGAGCGGACGGTCCATCGTTTCCGCCAGGCGATAGAGCGTCTCCATCACGCAGTCCACCGTCCGCTGGGAGGGCCCCGCCTGCCGGAATTCCTCGAGATAGAGCGACACGCAATAGCTCGGCCGGTTGTCCGCCAGGGCCACGCCGCGGCGGTCGAAGATGCGGCCGCGGATGCCCGGCAGGCGCACGCTGCGCAGGCTTTGCTTGGCCAGGCGCCGCTGGTACTCCGTGCCCTGCGCGACCTGCAGGTTCCACAGCCGGAAGACCAGCCCGCCGAAACAGGCCAGCATGACCAGCCCGGTCAGCAGCAGGCGCCAGACATGGACATCGGGAACTGGACGGGCGCGGGCCATCAGGCGCGGTCCTCCCAGGTGCCCAGCCGGCGTTCCAGGCCGCGCATCAGCCCGAACAGCAGCGGAATCAGCGCGGCGGCCAGCACCGCCGAGCCCGCCATGCGCCAGAGCATCTCGCGGCCCGAAAGCGCCACGAGTCCCTTCGACCGCAGCAGCAGCGCCAGCGTGCCGGTCGCGACGGCCGCGCACAGCGCGCCGAGCCACGACGTCGTGAACGCCCGGTCGGCGAAGAAATCCTTGCGCAGCAGCACCGCCAGCGTGCCCGCCGCCAAATGCGCGCACGAAGAATAGCCCAGCGGCGCGAGGCTCAGCGCGTCCTCCACCAGTCCCGCCAAGATGGCCGCCGCCACGAAGTAGCGGGCTTTCTTGTTGAGCGCCGCGTAGAGCACCACGCCCAGCAGGATCGGAAACGCCGGCTGGCCCATGTGCCGCCAGGCCGGCACCGCCGCCTGCAGCGTGCCGCCCACGAGCAGCCAGAACAGCAACATCAGCAGCGTCACGGGTCTTCCCCTTCGAGATAGCCCGATTCGTCGTCCAGCACCGCGTCGGGCGGCACCGGCGCGGCACGCACCGCCGCCAGATCCTTCTCCGTCGCCGCCACGAACGCGTACTCCAGCTTGCCCAGATCGGCCGCCAGTTCGATCCACGCCGTCTGGTAGAGCCCGGAGGCATCCATGACCACTTCCGCCACGCGGCCCACCGGCAGGCCTTTCGGGAACAGGCCGCCCAGACCGGACGTCACCACCTCGTCGCCCGGCTGCACGTCCGCCGTCTTCAGCAGGTAGTCCACGCGCACGGCCGGCGGCTGGCCGGGCCGCGCGCCCTGCCCTTCCGCCAGGCCGAATTCCCCCGACCGCTTCAGCCGCACCGACACCTTGCAGGACGGGTCCGACAGCAGCAGCACGTCCGCCGTGCGGGTCGACACCGCCGTTGTCCGGCCGATCAGGCCGTCCGTCGTCAGCACCGCGCGCCCCTCGGCCACGCCCGCGGCCGCGCCCTTGTCCAGCCGGACCGTCTGCCACCAGCCCGTGCTGTCGCGGCCGATCACCTCGCACGAAATCAGCTTGTTCGGAAAGCGCTGGGCGAAGCCCAGCAGGTCGCGCAGCATCTGGTTGTCGCGGGCGAGTTCCTGGGCCATGCGCGTTTCCCCGCGCAGGTAGACGATTTCCTCGGAGAGCGCGCGGTTTTCCAGCGCCAGATCCCCGAGTCCCCGGACGTAGCGGACGATTTCCCGCATTTCCCGCACCCCGCCCCGCAACCCCGCCTGCAGCGGGCTGATGCCGTCGCGGACCGCGCCCTTCACCCGGCGCGAAGCCGCGTCCGGCAGGTTCAGCATCGCCAGCACGACCAAACCGATCGCGCACAGCGCTATCCAACGTCGATCCTTCATCGTTCCTTACCGGCGTCCAAACACACCTTGCCTATGCGGAACGGAAGAGAGACGGAAACCGAGACGGACGGCGCTCCGGACGCCTCAGGCGCCGGACGACACCTTGCGCAGGAAGTTCAGCTCGTGCAGCACGACGCCCGTGCCCTCGGCCACCGCGCTCAGCGGGTCCTCGGCCACGTGCACCGGCAGCCCGGTCTGCTCCGCGAGCAGCTTGTCCATGCCCCGCAGCTGCGAGGTGCCCCCCGCCAGCACGATGCCCCGGTCCACCAGGTCGGAGGACAATTCCGGCGGGCAGCGCTCCAGCGTGATGCGGATCGCCTCGACGATGGCCGACACGGGCTCCTGCAGAGCCTCGCGGATTTCCTCGGAGGTGATCGTGAGCGTCTTGGGCAGGCCCGCGACCAGGTCGCGGCCCTTCACTTCCATGCTCATCTCCTCGCCGAGGGGATAGGCGGAGCCGATCGTGATCTTGATCTCTTCCGCCGTCCGTTCGCCGATCATCAGGTTGTAGACCCGCTTCAGGTATTGGACAATCGCCTCATCCATCTCGTCGCCGCCGACGCGGACGCTGCGGCTCAGCACGATGCCGGCCAGGGAGATGATCGCCACCTCGGTGGTGCCGCCCCCCATGTCCACGATCATGTTGCCCGCCGGCTCCTGGACCGGAAGGCCCACGCCGATCGCCGCCGCCATTGGCTCCTCGATCAAATAGACTTCCCGCGCGCCCGCATGGGTGGCGGAGTCCTTGACCGCTCTCTTCTCCACTTCCGTGATCCCGCTGGGGACCGAAATGATGATCCGCGGCCGCACCACCCACTTGCGGTTGTGCGCCTTGCGGATGAAATACCGCAGCATCGCCTCGGTCACCTCGAAGTCCGCGATGACGCCGGCTTTCATCGGACGGATGGCGACGATGTTGCCGGGCGTGCGGCCGAGCATGCGCTTGGCCTCTTCGCCCACCGCCAGCACGCGGTTCGATCCCTGCTGGATCGCCACCACGGACGGCTCCCGCAGCACGATGCCCCGGTCCTTGACGTAGACCAGGGTATTGGCCGTGCCGAGATCGATGCCGATATCGTTCGAAAAATAACCTAAAAGCCAGCTAAACATCTGGACTCTTTCCTATATATGCGAAAATCGCCTTCCAACCGATATAACCGCCGCATACTGCCCTCCCCCCTCTCCCACCGTCAAGCACCATTTCCCCTGCCGGCGCCAACGCGCGATGCGGGCGCCGGTTCTCTCCTTTCCCGAGTTTCCGCCGGCCGATGGCCGGTCCGCCGTTCCGGGCAAGCCGAGTTCAGCCGCCGAACCTTGGACGCCAGGAGCGCGGCTTCCCTGGCCAGAAGGATCGCTCGTCCTCGCCGGGCCAAGCGCGAGCGAACCGCTTGCCGACATGCCCCGGCTCAAACCGATCGAAACCGCGCACGTTCTTCTCGCCTCGCAAAACGCAATCAATTCCAGCTCCCGGCAAACCGTGGAAGAAGCCTTTGCTCCTGGCTTTCCTCCCGCGGCTGCCGATGCGACGGAGCCATCCAGCTCGGAAGCCGCAAAATGTTCTTTCGGGCCGGCGTCGGCCTCGGCTACGCTCCGGCGCATGAAAAATCGTCTGCCCCTCCTGCTGTTCGCGCTCTATCTCCTCGAATTCGCCGTGCTGGCCGTGGGTCCGGTCTCGCGCGGCACGTGGATTTCCGAGAACGTGACGGTGCTGTGCATCGTCGTGCCGCTGGTCTGGATGTATCTCAAGGGCGTGCGCTTCTCGAACATGGCCTATCTGCTGATGTCGGTGCTGATCTTCCTGCACACGATCGGCGGCCACTACACCTTCGCCCAAGTGCCCTTCGGCTGGGTCACGGATCTCATCGGTGCCCAGCGCAACCACTTCGACCGGATCGCGCATTTCAGCGTGGGCTTCTACGCCTGGGCGCTGATGGAATTCGTCGAAACCCGCCGCCTCAGCACTCGCCGCGCCTTCAGCTTCGTCTTCGCCGTGGCCGCGATCTTCGCGGTGGCCTCGCTCTTCGAAATCGTCGAATGGCTCTACGCCGTCTCCGCCGATCCTGTCGCCGGCGCGGAATTCCTCGGCTCGCAGGGCGACATCTGGGACGCCCAGAAAGACATGCTGGCCGACGGCCTCGGCGCGCTGCTGGCGGCCGCTGCCTACACCCTCGTCCACCGCCGCGGCGTCCCCGCCCCCGCCCCGACACCCGTTTTACGTACTACGTAATTTTTCCGCAACGGTTTTACGTAGTACGTAAAATCCGGTTCAGGCGCGGAGGGCGGCGGCGGCTTCGGGGAACGGTTCCAGCACGCGCGGAAGGACGCCCTTCAGGTAGGAAATGGCGACGCCGTAGTTGGTCATGGGCACGCCGCGCGCGCCGGCGGTTTGCAGGCGGTGGAGCATCTCGCGGCGGTTGATCATGCAGCCGCCGCAATGGATCGCCAGGCGGTATTTTTCCAGATCGACCGGCCAGTCGCGCCCCGCGACGACGTCGATCTGCAAGGTCTTGCCGGTCTTTTCCCGCAGCCAGCGCGGGATCTTCTGCCGGCCGATGTCGTCCTCCAGCGCGTGATGCGTGCAGGCTTCGCCGATCAGGATGCGGTCGCCGTCCTGAAGGTCGTCGATGACGCGCGCGGCCTTGACCATTTCGGGCAGATCGCCCTTCAGGCGCGCGAGCAGAATGGAAAACGTGGTGCAACGGACGGACGGCGGCGTCTCGGCCACCATGCGGTCCACCACTTGCGAGTCGCAGACGGCTAGGTCGGGCGGCGCGGAAAGCCGGGCCAGCGCGGCGAGGTACTCGGTTTCGCGCGCGACCACGGCGATGGCGCCCAGGTCGAGCGCGGCGCGCACGGCCTGGGCCTGCGGCAGGATCAGGCGGCCTTTCGGCGCTTCCTGGTCCACGGGGATGATCAGCACCACCACGCCGCCCGGCGGCACCGCGCCGCCGTACAGGTCCGGCACCTGCAAAACGCCCTCCGGCGCCAACTGCCCCAGCGCGGCCTTGAAGGCGTTCACCACGCGCTCGCGCTGGCCCGGCGCGGCGGCGGATTCGACCACGTGGGGCGCGGCGGCGCGCAGTTTTTCCAGGAACCCGGCCGACGGTCGCCGCAGGTCGGTCTTGCCCACCGCGATCAGGAACGGCCGGCGGGCGGCCTGGAACTCGGCCAGCAACCGGTCTTCGTGTTCCGTCCAGACGTCCGGCTCGACCAGCAGCACGGCCACGTCCATGCGGCGCAAGGCCGCGAACATCTTTTCGCGGCGCTTGTCGCCCAGCGCGGTCGCGTCGTCCACCCCGCCCGTGTCCGTGAAGACCACCGGGCCGATCGGCAGCAGTTCCATCGATTTCTCGACGGGGTCCGTCGTCGTGCCGGCCTGCGGCGAGACGATGGCGACGTCCTGCCCCGCGAGGAGGTTCAGGAACGTGGATTTGCCCGCGTTGGTCCGGCCGAAGAGGCCGACGTGCAGGCGCATGGATTTGGGGGTTTGTTCTTTCATTCGCGGCCGAATTTGCGGTGCAGTTCGCGCATCCCGAGCAAAACGACGGTGGGCTTGCCCCGCGGCGAGGTGTAGGGCATTTCGGTCCGCGACAGGTCGCGGACCAGGGCGTGCAGTTCGGCATCGGTCAATTCGCGCTGGAGGCCGACGGCCTGCCGGCCGGCGATATCCGCGACGAGCGGCAGGGCCCAGTCCCGGGCGGCGCCCTTGCCGCCCTGCAGCAGGCCATCGGCGACGTCCGACAGCAGCGGCCCCGGCGCGACGCCCGCGATCCAGGTCGGCAAGGCATCGACCATGAACGTGTCGGCGCCGAAGTCGGCCACGCCGAAGCCCAGTTCCTTGAGCAAACCGAGGTGCTTGCGCAGCGCGGCGGCCTGCGTGGGCGAAACCGCCACGGTGGCCGGCGGCAGCAGCCCTTGCGCGGGCACTTGCCCTTTTTCCATCGCGCCCAGCAGCCGTTCGTAGAGCACGCGCTCGTGCGCCGAGCGCGGATCCATCAGCACGAGGCCGTCGGCGGTCTCCAGCACGACGTATTGTCCCCCCACCCGGCCCAGCAGGCGGTATTCCGCCCACGGCGCGGCCCGCTCGGACGCGGTGGCGGCGACAGGCGCCGGCGGCGGAGCCCAATCCAGCTTGGGCTGGGTCGCGGCGATGGGCGGCGGGACCGGGGCGGAGGCGGCGACCGGCCGGACCGGCGCTGCGGACGGCGCGGAAAACGCCGGCCGCGTAAGTTCGCGCGGGGCATCGTCGCGCTTGCCGCGCGGCATCTCGCCGCCGGAAATCGCCAGCCGGATGGCTTCGACGACGACGTCGCGCACTTCCGTCGGCCGGCGGAAGCGCACTTCCTTCTTGGCCGGGTGCACGTTGACGTCGACCAGGTCGGCCGGCAGATCCACGTGCAGGAACAGCGGCGCGTAGCGCCCGCCGACCAGCACGTCGCGATAGGCATTCTGGACGGCGAAATTGAGCACCGGCGAGCCGGACGGACGGCCGTTGACGAACGTGGTCTGCCACTCGCGGTCCAGGCGGCTGAACGGCGGAATCCCGGCGTAGCCGCCGACTTCCACGACGCCGTTGCCGAAGCGGATGGGCCGCAGATGGCTCGCCACTTCCGCGCCGTAGAGGTCCCGGACGCGGTCGAGCAGATTGTCGGCCGCCGGCAGGCGGTAGACGTCGGCGTCGTCCGCGCGCAGGACGAATTCGATGCCCACGTTGGCCAGCGCCTCCAGCAGGAACGCCTGGCGGATATGGGCGAACTCGGTCTGGGCGGAGCGCAGGAACTTGCGGCGGGCGGGCACGTTGAAGAAGAGGTTGCGCACGGCGACGTCCGTGCCGCGCGGCACGCCCGCGTCGCGCACGTCCTGGATCTTGCCGCCGAAGATCAGGATTTCCGTGCCGGCGGACGCGCCTTCCCGGTTGGTGACGAGCGAGAACTGCGAAACGGACGCGATGGCCGCGAGCGCCTCGCCGCGGAAGCCCAGCGTGGCGATCGAATCGAGGTCCTTCAGCTCGCGCAGCTTGCTGGTGGCGTGGCGTTCGATGGACAGCAGCGCGTTGTCGCGGTCCATTCCCGAGCCGTCGTCGCGGACGCGCACGAGCCGGCGGCCGCCGTCGACCACGTCGATCTCGATGCGCGCGGCGCCCGCGTCGATGGCGTTCTCGACCAATTCCTTCAAAACGGAGGCGGGGCGCTCGACGACCTCCCCCGCGGCGATCTGGTTGATCACCGCGTCGGGCAGGACGCGAATGGGGGCTGGGGCGGACATGGACGCCGGTTCTAGCACGTGGCCGCAGCGAACCCGAGCAAAAAATAGAAAGGCGCGCGCCGCAACGGCGCGCGCCCGATCCGGCCGGCGCGGGCGTCAGAGGATCTCGATCGTGACGTCGTTGTCGGACTTCTGGTCGATCTTTTCGACCTGGATGGGCTGGTAGGTCGGCAGGAAGCGGTAATAGACCTGGAGGGTCAGCGCGGCCAGCGTGGTGGCGTAGACCGGGTGCATGTCCTCGCGGCCGGTGGTGCCGGCCTTCAGGCCCAGGCCGGCGGAGTTCCAGCTGCCGTCGGGATTCTGGTTGCGGATGAACTGGGGCGCGAACTGGTTGTTCCAGCTCGTCCAGTTGGCGCCGCCCTGGTGGAACTTGGTCTGGGAGATGTAGTACCAGGCGTACATCGGCCACTCCGGCGGATTGTCCCACTTGCAGTCGGCACCGCCCAGATAGCTCAGGCCGGCGCGGGTTTCCTTGTCTTCCGCATGGCCGAGCAATTGCAGGCTGAGGACCGCGACGGCGGTGATGCTGTGGGTCGAATGACTGCGGCCGACGTAGCTGTAGTAGAAAGCGCCGTCGTCGGCTTTCTGGGCGGACTTCATGTCCTGGACGGCTTTTTCCATGGCCTCGTGGAGGTTGGGATTTTCGGCGCCGGCGATGTAGGCGGCCTTCATGGCCTGGCAGCACCAGCCGCCGAGCGAGGTATCGCGCCGATCGCCCTTGGCGAACTTGTAGTCGTAGCCGCCCTTGGCCTGCTGGCCGTCGATCAGGAGCTGGACGCCCTTTTCCATGACCGACTTGAGCGACGGGATGCGGGTCATGCCGTAGGCCTCGCTGAGGGCGTAGACGCAGATGGCCTGCGAATAGGTGCCGGCGGTGGTGTCG
>Ga0116145_1001472_pt1 | contig 23509 bp, 21 predicted proteins | sample AD_JPNHG1_MetaG_FD_89747 | JGI IMG/M metagenome (GOLD analysis project Ga0116145, IMG submission 89747) | Active sludge microbial communities of municipal wastewater-treating anaerobic digesters from Japan - AD_JPNHG1_MetaG | ecosystem: Engineered > Bioreactor > Anaerobic > Digestate | place... | reverse complement strand
TTATACATCTCATCAAGACGCTTCCGGATTGGGGACCAATCGATCAGAGCCGATATCTGCAATAGCCTATTCTCAGGCATCTTCTTATTCTCTCTTGCCGTTTTAAATGCCCATCCAACAAAATAATTCATAATAATTAATAGTATTATTAGTATATATACTTTTCGATACTTTTAGAGCCGGGGTTTATAGGAATCCTCAAGGATCTGCTTAAATATCTTCAGGTCGTATAATTACCATCATTCCTATTGAGGTGAGGAACCATGGCCAAAAGACCTGAAGAGAGGACATTTCGCGAGTCGGACAATCCCATAGTGGAGGAGTTCAAGGATGAGCTTCTCAGCAAGTCAAGTTTGGGCATTCGCCCCGCCCCGGATGATGATGCCCGCCTCAGGCGGCTGGAGGGGCTGCTGGCGGAGGTGAAGCAGAAGGTCGAGGAGCTTGAAAAGAGGGTTATGGCAGAGGAGGGCAGAAGGTGAGCGCACCTCGACCACAAAAAATTTTTTGGGTCATCCCTGGACATACTTTGCAGGATCGGCATCAAATGCCTTCTTGCATCCAGGCGCGCAGAAGTAGTATGTCCTGCCCTTGTACTCGCTCTTCAGCTTAGCCGTCTTCTCGTCCACAGCCATCTTGCATATCGGATCTATTGCCATAGTCTTCTGTCTCCTTATATTCCCGTTTGCCCCGGACAATAGTTATGCATCTTAAACTCCTGTCCGCCCGGAATCTCCTATCCTATATCGCAGTGCCGGCGGTATATACCTTTTGAGCAGCAGCGAGAGCGATATTACAGTGACCGAGCTTGCCGCCATGGCCAGGCCCGCCAGCTCCGGCCTGAATGTGATGCCGTAGATCGGATAGAGCACGCCCGCAGCCACAGGCACCAGTGCGGCGTTGTAGGCGAAGGCCCAGAAGATGTTCAGCTTGATCCTGGATATCACCTTGCGGGCGAGCTGTATGGCTGCCACGGCATCCAGGAGGTCGTCCTTCATGAGCACAATATCCCCGGTCTCGATGGCCACGTCAGTGCCGCTGCCTATGGCTATGCCCACATCAGCCTGGGCGAGGGCCGGGGCGTCGTTTATGCCGTCGCCCACAAAGGCCACGTGCAGCCCCTCCTGCTGCAGTCTTCTGACCTCCCCGGACTTGTCCTCGGGCAAAACTTGGGCCAGCACCCGCTCGATTCCCAGCGGCCTGGCCACTGCCGCAGCACTCTCTGCATTGTCCCCTGTGATCATGACGAGGGACAGCCCCATCCTCCCCAGAAGCGAGACAGCCTGTTCAGCCGAGGCCTTCAGATGATCTGAGATGGCGAGAACTCCGCATGCTCTGCCATCAATGGCTACCAGCATGGCCGTCCTCCCCTGTGCCTCATATACCGCTGCCCTCTCGAGAATCTCAGGGGCTGCCTCTATGCCGATCTCAGAAAAGAGCATCCTGTTTCCGGCAACAATGCTCCGCCCATCCACCCTTGCCAGCACGCCCTTGCCAGGCCGGGCCTCGAAGTCTGCCGCCTGGATCAAGGCCAGCCCCCGCTCCTCCGCCCTTCGCACAACCGCCTCCGCCAGGGGGTGCTCGGATGGCCTCTCAGCCGATGCTGCCAGGCGCAGCATCTGCTCCTCGTCCACGCCGGAGGCGAAGATATCTGTCACATCCGGCCGGCCCACAGTAAGAGTGCCGGTCTTGTCGAAGGCCACCACATCCAGCTTCTCCGAGGCCTCCAGGGCTTCGCCGCTCTTGATGAGAATTCCCAGCTCTGCGCCCCGGCCTATGCCCACTGTGATGGCTGTCGGTGTGGCCAGGCCCAGGGCACAGGGGCAGGCCACTACTAATACGGAGATGAGGGCGGTTACAGAGAAGAGAAGTGTGCTATTGGCCACGAAGTACCAGTAGGCAAATGATGCGGCTGCGATGGTGATGATTGCGGGAATGAAGTAGGCCACCGCCCTGTCTGCGATCCTCTGCACAGCCGGCCGGCTGCCCTGCGCCTCCTCGACCAGAGATATGATCCCGGCCAGAACAGTGTCCCGGCCGACCCTCGTCGCAGAGAACTGAAGAGAGCCATTTTTGTTCAGTGTCCCGCCCACCACAGGGCTGCCCGGCCTCTTGAGGACTGGAAGGCTCTCACCTGTGATCATGGACTCGTCAACGTAGCTTTCGCCCTCCTGCACTATGCCATCTGCGGCGATCCTCTCGCCTGGCCTGACGAGGAGAAGGTCTCCGGCGGCGACCTCCTCCACAGAGACCTCCACCTCCCGGCCGTCCTTGAGGACGGTTGCCGTCCTGGGCTGCAGGCCGATGAGCTTTTTTATGGCCTCGGAGGTCCTGCCCTTGGCCCCCGCCTCCAGATAGCGGCCTAATGTAAGGAAGGCGGCCAGCATTACCGCAGTCTCATAGAACATGAAATCTGGCGTCAGGACGATGCCGAATGTGCCAAGGATGCTGGAGCCGTAGGCCACGCCGATTCCCATGCCGTACATCACATCCATGTCCAGGCTCCTGTTCTGAAGAGCCCGCAGTGCGGCCTGGAAGATGGGGCGGCTGACGTAGACGAAGACCGGCAGAGATACAACCAGCATGAAGAGGCCCATGAGATTGGGAATGCCCATCAAAAGACGCATGGGCAGGATCTCATGCACTGGCAGGTACATGATGGCCATGAGGAAGATGCTTGCGGCAAAGCCGGCTATGATGCGCCGCTTTCTGTTCGCCTGCTCCTTTTCGAAGGTCTCCCTCTCCCTCTCAGGCAGAGCCTCCTCCCCGGCCAGGCCCAGGTACTGGTAGCCAGTGTCCTCCACGGCCTTTTTCATTTCATCGAGGCCAACCATCCCGGGATTGTATGTGACGTAGGCCTTCTCGGAGGCCAAGTTTACACGCACATCGACGACGCCGTCCAGATTTCTGAGGGCCTTCTCCAGTGCTGCCACGCACATGGCGCAGACCATGCCACCAATCCTGAGCACGGCCTTCTCGTCGATCACATCGTAGCCCGCATCCCGCACAGCCCTTTCCAGGTCTGAAAGGCGCAGCCTCTCAGGGTCGTAGACCACAGACGCGGTCTCCGATCCCAGGTTGACGGAGGCCTCGGCTACCCCATCCAGCCTCTGGAGGGACTTTTCAATGGCAGCCGAGCAGGCGGCACAGACCATGCCCGAGATCCGCAGCTCAGCCCTTTTGCTTGAATCGGTCAAATAAACCTCTCAAACCTCTCCTTGCCCGCCTTGCAGATGGGGCAGACCTCCGGCGGAGCGTTCCGGGCGCACAGGTAGCCGCAGACCGTACACCTCCACACAGGCAGTGAGGGCTTGAGGGCAGCCCCTAAATCGGCGAAGGCCTTCTGCTTTTTGCGCATCTCCCCCTCCTGGGGCGGCCTTCTATCCGGAATTGGCGCGAGCTCCCTCTCGCCGGAGAGCACTGCTCCGGAGACATAGAGGGCGCAGTAGCAGGCCCCAAACTCGGTTATGTCCTCGTCCCTGTAGTCGCAGGGGCAGATTATGTCCATGTCCTCCTCCTTCACCCCCGAGGCCAGGCGGCATGGGCAGGACCGGTATCCGTAGCGCTTCTCGTTGATGAGCAGCCCTCTGACCAGCCCTTTTACAAAATCCCTGTCTGAATTGAGATTGTATCCGCCAGCCTTCGCATCCCTCTCCAGGCTGCTGTAGAGTCTCTCCACATCAGCCGCATCCGGCTCATAGTCCTCTATCATTTGCCGATCGCCTCTCGAATCTCCTTTTCCTTCAGTCCGACGATGCTCTTTCCGCCGACAACCAGAGTCGGAAAGGATATGCTGGGATTGTACTTTTTGACCTCGGCTATTGCCTCGGCCCTCTCCTCTCCCCTGAGGAGGTCAACATAGATGTAATCGAAGGCCACGCCCATGGAAGAGAGCAGTTCCCTGGTCTTTTTGCACCAGATGCAGGTGCTCAGGGCAAAGAGCCTGATCTCGCCCCTATCCTTTCCGGCTACATGCTCGAAGTTCATGAGATCACCGATGGGCTGGCTGTAGCCTCTGAAGGGATAAATAGCTACGTTTATTGGTGGCAAAATAGAAAGAGCGCACCTCCCCCTGCCCTGCGCAGGGGGGGGTGCTCAATATATCTTCAGTGCATGCCCCTTCAGTGCGGGGCCATGATGTATCCTATGATCCTGCCGTAAGCGGGACGGGCGATCATCGTTCCCAGGATTACGCCCAGTATGATGATCAGGGCGAATCCGGTCAGAGCGCCAAATCCCATCACCAGCAGTGGCAGCATGGCCGCCGCCGTGGTCGCAGCCGCCCCAAGGATGATCACGAAGGCCCTGGAGAGCCTGGTCAGGTAGACCTTGCTGGAGGTTGCGGACACCTTGCCCACGCCCGCCTTCTCAGCAGCCTCCGCCGCCCTCTCCTTGATGCTGCGCCCGGCCGCCGACGCCGCAGCCTCACCGCCACGCATGAGCTCATCGGTGATTATGACGAGCTGATCGACGCCCGTCCCTATCACCATTATGATGCCTGCGAGGCTTGCAAGATCAAGCTGCCATCCGGCCAGCGCCCAGACGCCCAAAAGCATTACGACCTCTGAGAAGGATGTCATGACCATCGGCAGGACGATCCTCCTCTCCCGGTAGCGGTAGTAGACCATGCCAGCCACAGTCAGCAGGGCGATGATGCCGGCGATGACCATCTGCAGCTTGAACTGCTCTCCCAAAGCCGCAGGGACCTGGCCGGAGCCGACGACCTCGACATTGACAGGCAGAGCGCCCTCCCGCAGGTGAATGTAAAGCTCCTTGGCCTTCTTGGATCCCTCGTCGCCACCGCCCACCCTCGCCTCAAGATTTCTGGTGGGAGCCTTGCTCAGGCTGTCTGCCAGCTCCGGGGCCAGCGGCGCTGAGAAGATCTCGTCCTTGTCGAGGTACATGGAGATGTAGTGGTCCTCCGGATGCCTGGTGGCGCCGGCGTCTATAGCAGCCTTCTGGAATATGGCTGCGCCCTCCTCAGAGAGGACAAACGGCACTCCCCAGGAGTTCTGGTCCTTTCCGGGAATCTCCACAGACTCCACAGCATCTCCATAGAGGACATGCATGCTTTCGTTGTTCTCAGTCTGAATCCTGATCTCGAACTTGCCGGGCTTGCCCACAACCTCCTGCGCCTCTGCCACGTCCATTCCAGCCAGGTCGATCAGTATGTACTTGTTGTCGACCATCTTCACCTTGATGTCCTGAAGGCCCAGCCGGTTGAGCTTGGAGTCGAGGACGCTCTTGGTCTCCTCCACTGTCTGCTGGCTCACGCCCTCCACGAACGCCCCCTCTCCGGCTGGAACAGAGCCTCCAACATGGGCCAGCAGCTCATTGAGAGACTCCCTCGTGACATTGGTGCGGATCTCATATGTCACGGGGGTGGCATCATAATTGACCTTTACATCTGTGTCCAGGCTCTTCTTGAGATAATTCACTATAACCGACTGAGGAGATGCTTGAATTGTGATCTTGGAGCTGCCCTGCCCCTCAGCAACCTTGGCTCCTGAGTATCCCAGGTCGTCGGCAAGGGTCTGATCCACCTTGCCCGGCACAGTCAGCACATAGCTATCGCCGTGCTTTTCCACAGACGAGGCATTGAACTGGTACTTCAAAATCTCCTCAGGAGAGACATCGATCTGGGCTGTAGCGCCCTGCAGCTTCAGCTGAAGGTATGAGCCGCCCTCCAGATCAAGCCCGAACTTCAGGCCGAAGGCTCCAATGCATATTATGGCCAGGGCCACGACCACCACATACAGAACCACCCTCCTGTCTTTGGAGAGGTTCTCAAGCAGCGTCATCTCTTCTGCCCCCTTGCCGCCTTCTTGGGCCTGCCCAGATACCATCTCAGACCCTGGGCGTTGGTGACCCAGGTATTGAAGATGTCCGCAGCCAGGCCGAATATGAGGACAGTGCTCATGTCTGCTATGACATCCATCCTGGTAAATGAGGGAACAATCAGATATAGGAAGTTGGAGATTATTATGAGGGAGATGACGGCGGCAATCGTTGTCCCGGCCATGGTCAGGCCAGTTCCCATCGCCCCTATGATCTTTTCATCCACAGCTCCCTTGCGCTTCAAGACCCTCATTGAGAGCAAGAGATCCGTATCCACTGAGTAGCCGATGAGCATGAGCAGGGCCGCTACGGTTCCCAGGGAGAGCTGAACTCCTGTCAGGTTCATGGATGCGGCCGCAATCAGTATGTCGGCCAGAGCGCAGATCACGACCAGAAGCGAGACTACAAGCTCCCTGAAGACCAGAAATACGACTATAGCCATCAATATGAAGGAGAGGGGAATGTACTTGACGACCTGCTCCTGCAGCTCTTTGCTGTATATAGGTCCCATGTGCCTGATCTCAGGGCTGACGAACTTCTCATTGGCCAGCTTTGCAAGCTCGGTATACTCGGCATCGCTCATAGGGCCGAATTGCATCATGTATCTGTTGCCGATGTCTCTTATATCCACCAGGGGATAGCCCTCGAACTCTGCTGCCACCTCCTCCTGCGATGCCTCTGAGGGCACTGTTACCAGAGTGCCTCCTGTAAACTCTACTCCCAGCTTCACCGGCGAGCCTGTGGCAAAATAGGTCGCCCCCAGGCTGATAAGTGCTAATATTATAATAATAATAGGAAGCAGCATTATCTGCCTGGGTGGGTACTTGGAAACGATGTCCTGCAATTCCATGTTTTTCTCCTCTAACATATTGCGAATATGATCCCCGGACTTTATGCGCCTTCATAAGAATATTTCGATCTATTTACGGCTTATCGTCATGAGCGCGCCTGCATGGCCATCCGGTCAAACCTTCTCCCACTTCTTGAGATTGGCCACCTCTGAGAGGGTCTTGCCCCGTCTGATCTCCTCATACATCCGGCTTTCAGTCTTCTCCACCTCTTTGGCCCTCCTGGCTATCTCGTAGGCCCTCTCCTTGGGTATGACCACAACGCCGCTGTCGTCTCCAACTATGATGTCTCCGGGCTTGACGGCCTGGCCGGCGCAGGTGATCTCGGAGTTGATCTCGCCCATGCCCTTCGGATCTCCGGCATTGGGGGTTATGGCTGAGGCAAATATGGGGTACTTCAAATCCCTGATCTCATTCACATCCCTAACAGCTCCGTCGATGACCGCCCCCTCTAAACCGCGGTTCTTGCAGCTCAATGTGGCCAGACCACCCCATGGTGATATGAAATTGCTGCCGCTGTATATCACCAGCACATCCCCGGGTCCAGACTGGTCTATGGCCTCCACTGGCTTGGCCCAGTCTCCGGCAAAGGTCTGCACAGTTACAGCGCGGCCCACGATCTTGGTGCCTATATTGATCGGAAGGATGCCGCGCATGGCTCCCTTGCGGTGCATGGCATCGGATATATTGCATGTGGAAACCTCCCTTAAAATGGCGAGCATCTCCTCCTCGCGGCTCAGCCTGGGCGCCGCTCCGGCTGTGGCACCGTCTATGGCCTCGCGAAGCTTCCGCGCGGATGCGGTGACATCGGGGCTTCGCACAATGCTTCCGCCGACGATGACTATGGCCGCACCGCTAGCTACGGCCTGGGCCCCAGTGACGGCATCAATTCCGCCTGCCGCGGCCACGGGTGTCCGGACGACATTGACCGTCTCCTTTAGGAAATCTATGGTATCCTTTCCGGTCATCTGCTGGTCGATTCCCACGTGCACGCAGATGTAGTCCACGCCCATGGCATCAAGCTCCTGTGATCGCTTCACCGGGTCGGGAACTGTGAGCAGGTCCACCATCAACTGCACTCCATACTCCCTCGCTGCCCTCAAAGCGTCCGCGACTGTGGAGTCATCCGATGAGGCCAGCATTGCCACTATGTCAGCGCCAGCCTTGGCAGCCATCTCCACCTCCATGGCTCCCGTGTCCACGGTCTTCATATCTGCCACTATCTTGACTCCAGGAAGCGCCTTCTTCATCTCGCGCACGGCATCCATGCCCTCGCTCTTGATGAGGGGTGTGCCTGCCTCAATCCAGTCTGCACCGCCGGCAATAGCCTCCCTGGCTATCTGAATTGACCTGTCCAGCTCAAGAAGGTCCAGTGCAACCTGTAGAATGGGTTTAATATGACATCACCACACAACAGCACATGTCTTAGTAAAAAGATACATGGTATATAAAATGAAGCTGGCAGAGATTTCTGAGATAGAGTTCGATGACGTTCCACTCGCGCCGCGGGGCCTGGCATTCACCAAGCTGCACGGAAACGGCAACGACTTCATACTGATAGACGAGCTGACATGCGAGCAGGTGGCCGAGGGCATGAAGAGGCTGCTGGCAACCGCCGCCTGCAGTAGGAATTTCGGCATAGGCGCTGACGGCGTGCTCTTTCTCTCCGGCAGCCCGCGTGCGGACCTGTCAATGAGGCTCATTCAGCCGGACGGCTCTGAGGCGGAGATGTGCGGAAACGGCATTCGCTGCCTGGCAAAGTATGCCTTTGACACAGGATATGTTGGGGAGGCATTTACTGTTGACACCCTGGCAGGAGTGATACCGGTGCAGGTGAGGGAGATGGATGGCGGCTTTTGGGCAAAGGTGAATATGGGAGAGCCCAGATTCGAGAGATCTGGCATTCCCGCCTGTGGCGACGGGGAGCTTCTCAATGAGGACCTGCATGGCCTGAAGGTATCGGCTGTCAATACCGGAGTTCCTCATGCAGTGGTATTCGTGGACGACCTGTCCTTTGACATCGGCAGGACGGCGAAGCCCATCAGGCACAGCGAAATCTTCCCTGAGGGGGCGAACGTCAATTTCGCAATGCATAGGGGGAATGGCAGGGCTATTGAGATCAGGACATTTGAGAGGGGCGTGGAGGGCGAGACGCTCTCCTGCGGCACTGGATCTGTTGCCGTGGCCAGCGTCGCCCGCCGGCTGGGGCTGGCAGGGGACAGGGTCGCTGTGCAGACCAGGGGCGGTCCCCTGATCATAACCTTCCAGGGGGGCGAGGCCTTCATGGAGGGTCCGGCAGTGACCGTCTACTCTGGCGAGATCTCGGAAGAATTTATGTGGAGCCTATCCGGGGAGTTATGAGACTGGCGATTGCATCGGCTCTGTTGGTTCTCGTGGCCCTTTCAGCCCTCGCCGGCCCGGCTGCAGGGGAGCAGTATGTAGTGGAGCTTGGAAGCAAGAGCAATCCCAATGCCCATCTCTTCGCCTACGACCAGAAGTGGAGGGAGAGCACTGCCCTGCACAATTACCCCCTGAAGACCAGCGCCTCCAAGGAGTTCACAGACGCGACGCGCCTGTCCACCAGGATGGATCTTCTCTCCCAGCCAAACGTCACAGAGATCAACATAGACGCCGACTTCATAGGCATCGGCCGGATAGGATATCTGGTGCTGGACTCAGAGACTGGTGACGTCAAGGATGAGATGTCCCGCATCAATCACATGTTCGTCGGCAACTTCACCATCGAAGAGAAGATACTGGTGGCCAAGGACCACATGTGCGAGGACGGCTATCTGCCCTGCGCTTGATCGATTCGATCTAGCTGCCGGCCGACTGCCGCATCCATGAGCTCCAGAAACTCCTGCTTTGCCTGCAGAGGGATGGTCGCTCCGGCTGCCACGTTGTGCCCGCCCCCAACGCCGCCCACAGCGCCCGCCGAATGAGAGAGGGCATCTGCCAGGTTCAGGCCGGCGCGCACCAGATCCTGTGTGCCGCGGGCGGAGACCTTCAGATCACCCTCCGGCGTGCGGGCAAAGGCCAGTATGGGCCTGGAGCGGTCAGCCATCTGAAAGCTCATGCCTGCCACGATCCCCACGATGGTGTCGAGTATGGCATCGCCGGCATCAAAGTACTGGATGCTCCTCATGGGCGTTATGCCCTTTTCAGCCACGAGCTTCAGGCCGCTGACCAGATTCTGGCGGTGGTGGGAGAGGAGATGCTGCGCCTCGGCAAATGCCTTATCCCTGTCGCCCATGCAGACCTGCAGCCCTACACCGGCATGGCCGTAGCGGGCGGTGGCATTGAGCAGAGTTGAGTACTCGCTGGCATCGCGCAGTTCAGTTCCCTCCTGCTCTGCCAGAAGCACATAGACCTCTCCTATGAGCCTCTCCAGCCGGACGTGGGGGATGCCGGAGCGCAGGCCCTTTCGCAGCAGGGCAGTCACCACTCCTGCCCTCTCCTCAATTGTGAGGTCGATCCAGCGCCTCCAGCGCTCCCCGCTCTGGCGGATGCCAACCTCCTTGAGAAAGGCGATACAGGCATCCTCATTTCCCGAGAGGCCTGGCAGGTAGGGATCCTGGCAGTACTCCAGCATCTTGTAGACGGGACGGGTCTGCCTGCCGAAGAGCTTGATGTCGCGAGAGAATGAGAGGGCACCGGCTGTCGAGCCTATATTCAGGATGCAGCGGTTGAGGCCCACCAGATGCCCCTGGGCCATGTCCTGCAGGTCTCCCACCGCTCCCACCACAGCCAGCGCTGCCAGATCGTCATTGGCGCGGGGCTTTCCCAGGGCTCTTGCCAAAAGAAATGCTGTGCCGGCACCGCTTATCTGGGTCGCGCCGTCAGCACCCACAAGGTGGGGGTTGATATGGGCAGCGGGGCGGGCCTCGCAGGCAGGGGCCGGCCTGTGATGATCAGCCACCACAGCAATCAAATCCCTTTCGCAGATCTGCCCGATCATGCCGCTGCCAAGGTCTGTGAATACGACCATATCCGCACCTTCGTCCGCCACCTCATCCAGGGCCGCCCCGTCAAGCTGCCGGAAGAACATTGGACGGTAGGAGAGACCCAGCCTATCCAGTGCAGTGCAGACTATAGCGGCCGATGTAAGGCCGTCGGCATCGACGTGAGAGACGACAACAAGATCCCGGCTGCCCTTGATCTGCTCGACAGCCCCTCCAGCCAGCCTGGAAAGATCATCAAACCCTGTAGCAATCTCTTGGCTCTCTGCCATACCAGCATCATATTCAGGATTGCTATAAACATTTGACGTGAGCGCGGGGCGAAACTATTTCGCTCAGATTGATGGACCCAGCCCAGGCCGTGCCGAGCAGCCGGAAGGCCCCTGGCAACTGCACCATCTGAGGATAGCCGGCTATTGCACTGCTCTCAGGGATTTTGGTGAACAGGAAACGATCTTCAACTGATACGTTCTCAGAGCTGTTCCTGGAGAAGACATATTCATTCAATACCTCGCCGCTTCCCCTCACCCTGCCTGTGACCTCGGTATTCTCAGCCGACCACATCTTGAAATCGGTCATCACCGTGCCTGTGCCCGCCACGTTATGGCTGTAATCGATATCAACACCATCGGATGCGCAATAAGGGGCGGCGAGCGCAAATATCAGCAAAGCTAGGGGCAGAACGCAGGATGCGAGATGAAGCTGAAAAGCGTTAGCTTTTGACATAGATCTACGGCCGGACCTGTTTATATGAGATCTTCCCTACTTAAATCCTCTGACATCAAGCGCATATATTTATGGCCGAAGAGCGACAGCTATCGCTCATCATGACCGCCCTCCATGAAGCGCCCGCCCACAGCCAGCTCGACATAGCCCCGACCATTGCCCTGACTTTGGGGCTGCATCTTCCAGCCACAGACGGCAGGAGAATTGAGCCAGCATCCTCCTGGGGCTGCAAAGACGCTGTACTGGTCATAATAGACAGCCTGGGATACGACCTACTGCTCTGGCTGCTGCCGGAGCTGGAAGGCATCAGAGCTCTTCTCAAAAGAGGCCGTCTCTATGCCGCGCGGGCGGTCTCCAATCGCACCACACCTGCCATCGCAAGCATCCTCTCAGGCCTGACGCCGGAGCATCACGGCATCATGGACAAGGCCGGGGCCAAGGAGTCGCCCATACTGAGCCTTCCGGAGATTGCTGCGGCAGAGGGCATGAGCTGCGCCGTTATCATGGAGGAGAACGGAGCTGATGTCTACAGAGGATTGATAGACATCGCCTCCGGCATTCCGGACAGCATCCCTCCGGAAGAGTTCGATAGGCGGGCCTGCCGGCTGACGGCCGAGGCCCTGCAGAAGGGGCCGAGGCTGCTTGTGACCTACTTCATCGGAATCGACAAGAGCATTCACATGGGCCGGGACCTCTCTGGCATCAGGGAGGCGGCCAGGCTCATCGACAGGTGCATCGGTGAGGTGGCGGCAAGGGCAGACGGAGATACACTGCTCGTCATCTGCGGAGACCATCCAGTACACGCCGGACCCTTAAAGAGGAGCAAAGAGCCTTATTGCGTGCCTTTGATAACCGCCAGAGGCAACGGCCGCAGGGGGCCCGGAAAAAAGCAGGATCTGACAGGCTTTCGATAAGTTTAAATGCCACCAGCGGAATAAGGGAGCTTAATGGATGAAGATTTATCTGAAATTTTTCAATTAATTGCAGAAGATGAGCGCAAACGCAGATATCTTAAGGAGGTTGGCGACTGGCTTGTGGAAGAGTACTACGAATTTCGCCAGGCATCCTGAGGCATTGTTCTCTATTTTATAATTAATTTTGTTTGTATTTATATTGATTTTTATTTTCATATTAAATTGATGATCAGATCAATATATGTAGGTCGTTCTCAACTGTGATCGGCGATATGAGGTAGTATTAACGATTAGTATGGGGCATGCTGAGCAGAATCCTTCGCGGGAGTTGCTTTCTATGACATCATCGCGCACGCCGTGCCAAAATGTTTTGGAGAAGTATGAGATCTCTGCAGCAGAACCACAGGAGGACTATGTGCAATTTCCATATCAGAAGGCTTTGTGAATTGGTTACACAGTGTGTGCTGAACTCCCTGCGCAGGAGTGCACAGCCTACTGGTATTTATTATCATAATAGTATCCGCCAGAGAATTCTTTTCACAACGGATTATATTACGGATGATCTGTCTTCAGATCTCATTGTGAAATATTATTCTGACTACTATTAAGCCTTTATTTCAGAAAATATCCTCAAATATGTGTTTTAAAGATCTAACTACAACTATCAACTATGGAAAAGGTTTATATACCACAAAAACCAGGATTATGTTGTGCCAAAATGATCGGACAAGATGTCTGATCACAGGGGATAAAGAAGGCTTATTCATCAGAGGGGATGGATGGACCTTTCTTAAATCTGGAATTAGTAGGGGTAGCGTATTTGGCGAATATATAACATTCGTCATTGTAAATCGATGCGGCCAGATTGGAAGGGGTATCATGAGGAGTAGCAATGAAGGGGAAAAGATCACATCCAATACGCTTCTTTATGGGATGGCACATAGGGAGTAGCAAAAGGGACTTCGTATCCGTATGTACCGGCCGGAAGACCCTCACTGTCGGAAAGGGACGGCTGTGAGGATGTAAAGGGGACGGTCGAGGCTCATCGGATATGAAAAAGCAGGCTGTGAATCAGCAGTTCACAGCCTGCCAGAAAAAGGGATGGCACGGTAAAGATGGGCAATGAGGTGGCATAATCGTGAGAGGGCATATCAAGTTGTTTATGCTGCAGATGAATCCGGAAAAGGCGGGGCAGGCAAAGCTCACAGAAACGCCAGAGAGCATCTGCTATGTGCCGGGCAGAGATGCAGCTTTGCACGTATTTCATCCTTCGCTCAAAGTCGCATCCGGAAGATGAAGGGATTATATGAGGATCCGGATTGAGATAGAAAATAAAGGTCTCAAGTCCTCTCATGAGTTTGAGTCGGAGGAAATGGATGGAGAGGCATTGAGAGAGAAGGTCATAGGATTTCTGTCTGCTTCCGGAGTATTTGAGGAGAGGGGACAGGGCATCGGCTCTCATGCTCGTGATCACGCCAGCACGGGAACGCTCATGGAGCGCCTGGAGGATTTCATCAAATATGAATTCTCCAATACTTGGTTCACCACCCAGGAGCTGAGAGAGAGATACGAAACAGTGGCCGACGATATCAAGCTCAGCACAGTCTCCACATATCTATCCCGCATGAACCGCGACGGGATTTTGGAGAAAAGGGGTAATAGAAATAACAGGCAATATAAGATGATCGAGCCGCCGATGGCTGCCCCACAGAGCTATCAGCGCCAGAATGCCTATGAAAAGAGGAGAGCAGAGGGCAGATAGGGACAGCGCCGGGACCGGATGGCCTCCATTGGATCTTTCCCACCGCCGCCATATGGAGACAAAAAATCCGGTCCGGCCCCACTGTCCGCCATTAGCAGCACTTTTCTGTTAGTACATATCGATCCGGGCAGATGTGAGATTGATCCCAGCCCTGGCACAGGAATTCTCAGGATCTACTGCCAGAACTGCCTGGAAGGCAGCAATGGCCTCCTCGGGGCGGTTATCCGCCGCCAGTGCCACCGCCCTGTTGTAGAGCACCTCCACATTATCCGGGTCCAGAAGGAGTGCTCGATCGTAGCTCTCTGCAGCCTGCCCATATCTTCCCGTCTGATTTTGGGCGAGGCCCAGGCCCAGCCAGCCCCAGGACAGCTCAGGCTGCAGGGCGGTCGCATTGGCAAAGGCCAGGGCTGAGTCGCTATATCTGCCCAGATAGTAGTATGCCCGGCCCAGATCATACCAGAGGCAGGCATGGGAGGAGTCTATAATGCATGCTGCCTGCAGGCTCTCCGAAGCCTCTTCATATCTGCCGGCTGCCGCCTGCAGCACTCCCAGGTTCGCACGTGCGGCAAAATTCTCAGGATCTATCTCCAGAATCTCCTGGAAGCACTCCATAGATGCAGAGATGCTGCCTGTGGCAGCCAGAGCCAGCCCCTTGCCTAGGAGAGAGTCGATGTCATCCGGCTCGAGGCAGAGAGATCTGTTGAAGTGGGGCAGAGCCGATTTAAAGTCGCCCTCCCAGCATAGGCAGTTAGCCAGGCCGCGGTAGGCCCGGGCGTTTTCCACTGCCAGGGCCTGCTCATAATATCTCCTGGCAGAGCTGTAGTTGCCCATCCTGTAGAGTGCATCCGCCATCCCGAGAACCGATTCACTGCTCCCCGGATCGAGGAGAGAGGCATTCTCAAAGCTTTGCAGGGCAGAGCTCAGATCTCCAAGGGAGAGATAGGCCTCACCCGTCGACTCCCAGGCCAGGCGGCTGCTGGCGTCAAGCTCCAGCGCCCTGTCCAGAAAGGCCAGCGCCTGATCAGCCGATCCGCTCAGTAGCAGTGCCCTGCCGCAGCCCAGCAATGCCCGCAGGCTCTGAGGATCCCGATCCAGTGCCCGGCTGTACTCCTGCAGCGCCCCGGAGAGGTTGCCCCGGAGACTGAGTACATCCCCCCGGCCCAGCAGCGCATCCATATTCTGGGGGTCTTGTGAGAGGGCCAGATCGTAGTATTTCATAGCCCCCTCCACCTCGCCCTGCAATCGGAGGGCTTCGCCCATTCCTGCCAGCGACGGGGCATCCTGCGGCGCGAGAGAGAGGGCCGCGCCAAAGCTCTCCTCCGCCTCAGAATAATTCTGCAGCATGAGCAGGCTGTATCCGGAGCCAGAGAGGGCAGAGATGTTCTGCGGCTCAAGCTTCAGGGCTTCCCGGAAGGCCTGCAGCGAAGCATTGTGGTCATGGAGGGCATAGAGGGATCTGGCCCTTCCTAGGAGAGATGGCAAGTCCTGCGGACTGTGGTTTAAGGCCCTGTCATAGCAGGCCAGAGCCTCACCGTACCTGCCCAGGAAAAAGAGGCACTGCCCCAGCTCCCCCAGGGCGGGCGAGCTATTGCCATCGACCATGGCAGCCCTGGAATACACCTTCTCCGCCTCCGCCAACCTGCCGGCGGACTGCAGCAGGCGGCCTTTGCCGAGCAGGCCATCCATGCTGCTGCTATTTATGGCGACAATCCTGTCATATATTTGCAGTGCCCGGTCGTACTCCTGCATCGACTCTAAAACCCCTGCATACTCAGTCAGAAAGCCCGTATTTTCAGGCTCGATTCCCAGGGCGGACTCGAAAGAGAGGGCTGCCATGCTGTATTTTCCTCCGCTGGCAAATATATGGCCTTTGAGTGCCCATGCCTCGGCCAGGGATTGATTTACAGATATGGCACGGTTCAGGCAGCTTATGGCCTGCCCGGATTCTCCGGCATCAATTAGCAGCCGGCCCTTGAGCAGCCAGGCAGGGGCGTATGCTGCATCCATCTGCAGGGAGAGGTTGATGCTGTCCAGTGCTGCAGAGAGAGAGCCATTTCTGCGGAGGGCTTCCGCCTCTCTGAAGTAAGAGAGCGAGCTTTTGCCTGCATCCCCACTGCCAGAGGCGGATACCGGGGGTGAGACTGTCCCCCTCCCATCAGACTGGCTGCCGCCGTCCTCATCCATCTGCTCCACTGCCGGCTCGACCTCTCCTGCCCCAAAAGAGAGGTTGAGGCCTGACAGCGACTGCGTCCTTCCAGCCAGGGCCCGGGCATCTGAGGAGTTGACTGCCAGCACCATGTCGAAGAGGCTGAGGGAGTGATTGTATCTGCCGGCCAATAGCTCCGACTGCCCCCACGCCAGCCAGGCTCTGATGCGACCGGACCGGGCGGCTGCGCTCTCCCCGCAGGATGAGGCATTCTCAAAGCTCTTCAGGGCCTCTTCATACATTCCCAGAGCCAGAGATGCATTTCCCCTCCCAACCCATGCCCCGGCCAGGCAGCTCTGCAGTGCCAGGGCCCGGCCATAGCTCTCCTGCGCCTCGCTCCACTCTCCGGACATCTCCTGAGACCTGCCCATCTCCAGCCATAGTGTGGCGTTCTCAGGGCTTCTCTTAAGGGCAAAATCAAAGCACAGAGTGGCAATGCCGTACCGGCCCATGCGGGAGAGGGCTATACCCTTTCCTCCCCAGGCTGCAGGGCTCTGCGGCGTAAGCCTTATGGCATTGTCAAAGCTCCTGGAGGCCTGCTGAAAGCTGCCGTTGGCCAGGCAGGAATTGCCCTCCCTCAGCCAGTAGGCCGCATCATCCAGGGCGCTCGCCCAGGCAGGAAGGCACAGCAGCAAGAGGGCTGCAGCGAGAAGATAGAGTGAACGGCGCAAGACTATCACCTGTTCAGGGATTTGCAGATGGGATATATTAAGGATCGGGATGGTTGAGCAGTGCCTGGAGATCCTCGATAGCAGAAACGTATGTGTTTAGCAGGTAAGCTTTGTGGTTAGCATTTGTAGGCTGTTTTGCCCCCAGGTTGCCGGTGTCGTCATGATTCGCTCATGAATCGATGTTCTTTTATCATTTCGCAGCGCTCCCAGGATTTTTCTCAAGACGACATGGGGCCGCAATGCTCTCTCGGCCCTATTGTTGTTTGGCTCTACACCCGGATTGATGACAAATGTGAACCAGTAGTCAAATCCATTGTTGATTTTACCGACGAATTTTCGGACTTTCTCGACAGAGTACTCTTTCGAGATCTGTTTCCTGAGCGCTTTTTGCGCCAATTTCCAAAGAGTCTCTCTGACTTCTGGTAAAAGATCCGTTTCCAGTTCACTCCATTCATTCCCAGCTCTGAGTTGCTCGATAAACTCTTCTTCTTGCATACTCCCATCAAATCATTATTGCCAAAATAATATATAATTCTTGCGGTCGAATGGATGTTGGTTGGATCACATTATTGAGTTAAGATCTAAACACATACCTTCTTTTCAAGCAGAAGTCTAAGATGTTTATAATTGAGTAAAAATTTGAGGCTGTCACCACCACATTATCAACGAGATTAGCATTAGGTCTACCAACACCTTTATTAATCAAGTTACCATTTCCAGAAAGAGGCTTGAATTATGGAATTCCTTGACATTATGAGCATCTCACACCGCTATATGGAGATACTAAACCCTTCCACGCCTGAAAAGATCATCAAACTTGGCAAATTACTCAAATTGAAAAAAGGAAACCGGGTTATTGACTTCGGTTGTGGTTGTGCCGTACCCCTTACTCTCTGGGCTGAGGAATTCGGTATTACTGGTATTGGAATAGATATATCCGAGGATTTCTGCGACAGGGCTAGGCAAAAACTGGCTTCGAAAGGTTTATCGGACCGAATCGAAATCGTTTGCTCCAATGGGGCTGATTACATATTCGAAGAAGGGGTTTTCGATGCCGCAACATGTATTGGGTCAACGTTTATTTTTGGCGGCTGCCAGCAGACACTCCAAGTACTGAAGCGAGCTGTTCATCAGAATGGACGCCTTGGTATCGGTGAAACCCACTGGCTTAGCAATCAGGTACATCCGGTATACGCCCAAAAACAGACAACTACCCATACAGAAACGGAACTAACTCAATTTGCCCGGGATGAAGGCTTTGAACTCGAATACATCATTCGTGCCAGCTACGACGACTGGGACAGGTACATTTCGGATGGTTGGTATGGACTGATACGTTGGCTTGAAGAAAATCCCACCCACACTGACTATGAACAGGTATTCAAGCATTTCCGTACTGACCAGGATGATTATTTACAGTTCCAACGCCAATATATGGGTTGGGCCATGTACTGCCTCGCTCCCATGAAATCTCGTTGACATGTAGTCATCTATGAAAATATTTTTGTATGTGTTTAGGTCCCTGAATTCGGCATCCACCGACCTACTCTCAAGCACCTAAACACATACGCAGAAACAATTATATACGTTGATGATCGTAACAAAATACGGCAAAGGGCAAACCGGCTTTTGCTCCCACCTTCTCTTATTTTGAAAAAGCGATCACCGCCATTTTGCAGCGAAAGGTTTATCTACGTCTTGTGTCGTAGAAGAGATAGGCAAAAGTCGACGGCCATTATCCCTCCTACAATTTGACTTTTGCCTCCCTCCTTTTCTGCCTTCTCTTCATAACAGCATCTACCATTACGTCTATATTGCAGCTCTGCCCTCCATTGGGATATGCCCGATCCCCGCAAGAAGATAGAACAGCTGATAGAGTCCCTTGAAGAGCTGAGGCTGCATGTGGGCAGAAAAGACATGGCTGTGGGCGGCCAGGAGATCAATGCGCCGCTCTACTTCTCCCTCGCCAATGCATGCCTGCGAAACCATGCAGTGCTGCTCTACGGCGGCATGGGGGCCAACAAGACCACGCTTGTCAACCTGCTGGGCACCTCCTTCCTCTCCCTGGATCTGGAGGCTGTGGAGGACCTCATGATCTCCGGGCACCCTGAGCAGACTGAGGAGAAGATCGTGGGCTTCCTCGACCCAAGACAGTGGATGGGGCCCACCTCAGGGCCGACCAGGGTTCTCTGGACTGGATGGGCCCAGTCGAGGTGGAAGCTCATCAATGAGATCAACCGCTTTCCTGGAGGCAAGCAAAACCTGTTTCTGGAGATACTGCAGAAGCGGCGGATAAGCTACGCCGGGCAGGTCTGCTCTCCTGGGGACACCTGCTACTTCGCAACCATGAACCCTGAGTTCTCATCGACATACCCCGTAGACCAGGCCCTTCTGGACAGGATATCCGCCTGCGTGCCAGCCACACAGCCCGATTTTCTTGCCGGCCTGCTCCTGGCCGAGCGAGAGAGGGAGGTGCGGGAGCTGGCGAGGGAGCTGCCCCGCTTCACATGCGGGGAGTTTGAATCGCTTCCCGGGCTGGTGGCGGAAAAGCCCGTCAAGAGCCAGGTGGAGCTGGCCATACTCTGCCTGCTGCGCGACTTTACACTGTGCGAGAGGGCCCCGGCCTATGACAAGAGCCAGCTCTCAAAGGCCAAGCCGTCCATGGGGCTCTGCTCAGGCTGCCACTACTGGAATAATCCTGAGGCGGTCTGCTGGCAGGTGGATGAGGGGCTCTCAGACAGGGTGCGCCAGGACCTGAGGGCCTTTACCAGGGCCTTTGCCTTCCTGCTGGATATGGACGCAGACCTGCAGGTGCTGCGGGCCGTGGCCCCATATGTGATATGGCACAGGGTGACGCCGCTTCCCTCCGCTCTGGAGAAGCCCCCATACTTCGGTGCGGGCAGGCTGGCCTATGTCTCGGACCTCGTGGAAAAGAGCATCAACCGCACAATGAACGAGAGGGCGGAGATGAACCTGATCTACTCCAGGGCTGTTGACGGCGAAACATCCGCATCGAAGGCGATTGAGGAGCTCTCCCTGTTCGACGATCCCATCGCCAGAATGGATTTCATCCCCTCCCTGGAGCGGATCAAAGCCGCAGGACTATGGAGATGATGAAGATGAAGCTGTCCCGCTTCATGGACGAGGCCTACGAGGGAATGGCTGCAGCCGGGCCTTCAAGACTGAAGAGCCAGAAGAAGGGCCTCATATTCAGCCTGGAGGACTTGGCAGAGCAGGTGGGCTCCAGGCCCGTGCGGGAGGATGTGGAGCAGCTTGTGCGAGATGACAGAGGCCAGATGGAGATGCTCCTCTCCTCCAAGCCTGGAAAAAAGTATGCACTGCTCTGGGGCTATCTCTCCGGCATGGCAGCGGAGATGAGCGATGGGCCGCTCATGCTGCCTGGCCTCGAGTATGCGGGCCTCGAGATGCGGCATGGCTGCCTGCTCCTGGAGCAGGCCGGCTCTCACGTGGGTGAGAGGATGGCAGGGGGCAGGATCATCGTTCAGGGGGGTGCCGGCGATTACCTGGGCCAGGAGATGGCAGGTGGCGGGATAATCGCGGCAGGCTGCAGAGATTATGCCTTTCGCAATATGCAGGGTGGCTTCGGCCTGATCAGGGGCGACGCAGGAAAGTATGTGGGCCTGGGAAACAGCGGCGGCAGGATAGTTGTGCTTGGAAGCTGCGGTGAGAGGGCAGGCTGGCTCATGCACTCCGGGAGCCTCTATGTGCGTGCTGATGCGGGAGACTACATCGGCCTTCTCATGTCCGGTGGCAGGATCCGGGTCAGGGGCAGGGCGGGGCGCAGAGCTGGCTGGAGGAAGAGGGGCGGGAGCATCTCTGCGACAGGCTTCGGCCCGGAGGCTGCGGAGGATGTCGAGCTGGATATGGGCTGATGTCTGGGCGAAGTCCCGCAAGAACTGGCACTGGCCGCTTCTGCCCATGCCCCGCCTGGCTGCAGCGGCCCGGGGAGGGCAGGGTGCAAGTGAGGGCGAATTTCCATTCGAAAACTACAGGATAACCATTGACTGCGATACTCTGGCCCTTGGGCCGGAGTACCTCGTGGGGCTCTTCGACCATCTCATATCTCACTACATCTTTTGTCCGCGATCGCTGGAGGAAGCTGGCCGCCTGGCGCTGGCAGCCATCAGGGGGCTGGAGAGGCCGGACGCCCTGGCTGCGCGGCGCATGGTCAACATATTCTCGGACATCGTCTGCGACTCATTCCGGGTGGAGAGAAGCCCGGAGGACGGGAGGAAGACACTTCTCGGCTGGAGGAGGCTGGCCTCGCAGGGGCAGGCCCTCTCACCGCTGGATCGAGTGGTGCTGGGGTTTCTCAGACAGTACTGGGGAGCGGATCTGCCGGCATGCTCTCTGCCTGCGGTGGCGCAGCTGGCCAGGGTCTTCTCTCCCGGCGTCATGGACAGGAGTCTATGGCCCAGGCAGTGCCGGCAGATGGCCAGCATACTGGAGCCTTTCCAGCCGGGGCTGCTTGGCAGGGGAGAGATCAGGTGCCTGGAGATCCTGAACGGCAGCGCCCGGGACGCGCCACTCTCCTGCGCTGCTGAGCTGGACATCCGCCAGTACGAGCAGGCCATGGCAGTACTTGGACTGAAGGGGGACCTCGTCCGCTGGTATCGCGACCAGAGCTACAGCATCGAGATCGCCGAGACCGCCAGCCCCAGGAGGGAGAGCTATCCCTCTGCGCCCCAGAAATGGAGGCTGACAGATCCATGCAGCGATCTGGACATGGCCTACTCACTCAGCCTTGCCCCCAGGCTCATCCCGGGCGTCACAACATACAAGAGAAGCCGGGAGAGCGGGCCGCTCGTTCCCGGAGGCAGGGCGGTGCCAGACCTGCTTGTGGTGCTGGACAGCAGCCGCTCCATGGAGGGGCCGGCCCTGGGCACCAAGACCCACAGGGCGACACTTGCAGCATTCAAGGCCTGCCGCTATGCCCACAGCAAGGGGGCAATGATTGCAGCCATAAACTTCAGCGAGAAGTACATCGTCGCCCCCTGGACGCGGGATCTCCACGCCGTGGAGAGCATCCTTGTGGAGTTTTTCTCCACCCGCACACATATTCCGGGAAAGGCGGTGAGAAGGCTGGCTGAGGAGCGGCCGGGCTGCCTGATCCTGTGCATCACGGACACCCACATTCAGAACCTCTATAAGGAATGGGAGGACATCAAGAGGGCTGCCGATGCTGGCAGGTTTGTGCTCTTCTGCATCGACCAGGCCTACAGGGACAGGAACGCAGAAAAGGCGCTGGCCGGGCTTGGGCAGGTCTACTACATAAACCGGCTTGAGGACCTGGTCTCAATGGTCGTGGAGGTCACAGGAAGGGCCTACTGCGGGGAAAGTTTTATCTCTTCGCAGTGAATGGGGGTGCTGGCGTGCCGGGATAGGGTAGTGGTTTATCCTGAGGGACTGTGGATCCCTCGAGCTGGGTTCGAATCCCGGTCCCGGCCCCTGATATCAAAGCGATCTGCTATGAATTTCATTTTCGCAAGTCTCACGAAAAGAGCTGATCCGGCGGTTAAGAAAGATGGGATTTTGCGGGATGCAGGAATCTCCCGTGAAGAGTGGCTTTCATTTGCATACGCAGATCCCATGTTGATGAGCGATTGACTCCTCAGTCATGCATTCCCAATCGACAGAAACATCATGCAAAAGCCTTTTCCATTTTGACGCCCTGACAGTATGCTCTCTCTGACGAGGACGAAGCCGGTCTGAATGCGACGAACGGCCGCCGCCCGGCGGACATCGCCGGCAGCGCCATTTTCATGCGGAATGCGGAGACAGACGGGCGCATACAGAAGCGTGGCCTTGGCTGGCGGGCAGAGCACCCTCGGCGAGCTGAAGAGCACCAGAAAGGACGACTTTCGAAAGATGCTGGTCTGGGGCGACAGAATGTTCAGCAGAGAATTGGTGCAGTCTGGAGTCTCCCGTCAACTATATATAGCCAATTATGAATAATAAGCAGGCATAATGCTCCCTACCGTCCCCCCGGGGACGGTAGTGCACAATAATTTACAGGGTGATTGGCTTTTGGATAAAACGGCAGTCTTTATCGATGGTGGTTTTTTTGGGAAGGTTCTCGATGACTTAAATAAGCCACGGATTGATTTTGAAAAGCTCTCCGATAACATGTGCCATGGCAATAGGCGACTAAGAACCTATTATTATGATTGCTTGCCATATCAGAGCGACCCGCCAACGCCAGAAGAACGAGAAAGATACTCAAAAAAATCTAAATGGCTCGATAGACTGTTGCTTTTGCCCAGATTTGAGGTTAGGTTGGGAAGGCTCTCTCACAGATTCGAGCAAAAGGGAGTGGACATACTATTCTCAGTTGACCTTGTTCGCATGAGCTGGGCTAAACAAATAGATAGAGCAGTGTTGATCACAGGAGATAGCGATTTTATCCCTGCAGTAAATGCGGCAAAAGAAACAGGTGTCATCGTAGAGGATTCCTAATTACATCAGGTCTCCTATCAGATATACGGCTCGGCCAACGATTCAACCATTTTTCCGCTCTTCAGACGCCAAATTTCCTTGATTAACCATCTTTTTCGGTTATTCTTCGAC
>Ga0116145_1001469_pt1 | contig 23528 bp, 20 predicted proteins | sample AD_JPNHG1_MetaG_FD_89747 | JGI IMG/M metagenome (GOLD analysis project Ga0116145, IMG submission 89747) | Active sludge microbial communities of municipal wastewater-treating anaerobic digesters from Japan - AD_JPNHG1_MetaG | ecosystem: Engineered > Bioreactor > Anaerobic > Digestate | place... | reverse complement strand
TACTAAAACTATCCCTTATGTTATCCTTTATATCTTCTATATTCAGAGGTGGTGACGATCCTTCTGGCAAATTACCATCAACATAAATTCTTAATTTCAGCCATGCTTTTCCCCATCTATTTAATCCCAATGGCAAGATAAACATAATACTACCTCTTTTTGCTATCCTTCACCACATATCTCATGGCAGTTCAAGAACTATCTTCCTGAATATCTTACTAAGCTCTTCAGAACCTGCATCTTGTAATTGTTTCATCAAACTGCTACGTGTCCATCCAAACTCTTTCTTTATTTTTTCATCAAGTTCTCTGGCTTTGTTTTTGTAAAACCTTTCTGTCTCTTCAGGAAATTGTTCCAAAACTTGCTCCCAGAATTTATATACTACCCCCCAATCTTTGAGAAGTTTTCCTAATGCTATAATCTGCTGGTTCCTGACATTTTCCAATTCTTTAGGGTATTTGAGAACTGAAAACCATAAATAAAAATTCTTAACCTTTTCATAGTTCTTCTGCATATCTTCATATGCCTTCTTCCGCGTCTGTAAATTACAAAGATTATTCTCAATAGAACGATTGTAAACAGATTCATCGATTAAAGCATGATATGCATTATTAAAAGCACGGTATTCACATATATGCCATTTTATTGGAGTTAGCGGTATATGTATTGGCTGTGGTTGTTCTATCACCGACACTCCTGTATCTTTCTTGAATCTAATCTTTATGTATGTCCAGGAAGCACGACTTTCTTCGCTTACCGCCAACCCATTGCTGTCAGAATATTGATTTGTATGGATGTATTCTACATCTTCAGGATTAAGAGGTTCAACAGAGGGCTTACTCTCAGGTGGTGCCATCTCTTCTATAAATCCTGTATTATCATAGGCCTCTCCACCTGAAATAGTAAATACTACTATCTTCCCATTTGTCCATACAGATAAGGAGTTATCTATTTTCCCGTTCGGGAAAAATCCTGAATCTGAAATGCTCATTGAGACCAGATTTTCAAGGGCAAGTCCTCCATTATAAACATAAGTCCTGTTCTTAAAAATTTCTTCCCATTCTGGTTCTGATGCAGGTAATACTGCTGAAGCGAGAAAAAATTCGCACTGTTGCCTGATGTAATTCTTGATTCCTTCAGGTAGTTCTCTTTCAGGGAATAAATCTTTGTAGCGTTTATACCTACGCGCATCAGGTAACTGCCCTCGCTCCTTTTCTTCAATATAATGTAATTCATCAACCAATCCCTCAGGAATATCCCAACCTGTCATGCTTTTTATCATAATAACTATATTATGGTAGAATCCTTTAAGATCGAATATATGACCGTTTTTTAGGTAACTCAGGTAGAAAAAACTTCTTACTGCTGATTCATCGTATTCTCCGACTTTCAAATATATTACTTTCTTTTTAATATCAAAATCAGGATGCCATTTTTCTTTCAGAACACCACGAAATCTATCTATGAATGAAGGAAACAATCGTATATCCGGTGGCTTGGAAGTATGCTTCTTCTGAAACTCCTGGGTAATTGGTAACCACCACAATTTCATATAGTCCGATAAGGTATTCAATTCATCCTGAGAAAAAATATCCTCTGGAACTATTTGCTTCTTAATGTCTGCAGGAAAGGTTTTTACTATGAAGATGTTTGCACAAAACAATAAACAAAGAATAATAATCTTCACTGAAAAAACTCTGTTAAATAAGTATCTTATCCTTTTCATACTTCTTTCATCTGTTTTTTGACACTATCTATCTTTATTCCTTATCTTCTACCTTTGTTATACCTACCTAAAAAGATTTTGTCAAGAGATAATCAGGAAACTGTAAATAAATAAAAATATACAGAAAGGATTTTATGAGGGAAATGTAGTGAGGGACTTTAGTCCCGTGTGTTTTCCTCCAATATCATAAGTTCATCGCACATGAAGGTGCTCACTATATTGTCAGTTCAACTAATTTTGTTTTCTCAAATAGGTATAGGGCTTTCGCATTTTCTTTTTTCGAATGCACAGAGGTACTATCTGTGTATCTTAAACTTTCAATGTTTTGTGTGCTAAAATAATTTAATGGGAAGATTTTTTATTATTACAGGAATTTTCCTTGTTTTGATAGGATTCTTTTTTGAAACCAGGATTCCTCTTGGAAAACTGCCAGGGGACATTTCTTATCATCATGGAAATTTTCATTTTTATTTTCCACTAACAACCTGTATCATCCTGAGTATCTTGCTAACTCTGTTGATTATGCTCTTCACAAGGAAGTAATAATGATCCAGAAAAATATCCAGAAGATTTCACCATTTGATAATATAAGAGCCGACTGTTCTTTAATGTTTCATAGATATAAGGTTGCTGCAGTTAACTTTGTTCCTGAAAAATGGAATAAGGCAAGCAATGCAGAAAAACTTGAGTGGTTTTTTTCGCAGGCATCAAAACAAAAATGCAAGATTGTTGTTGCCCCAGAAGGAATTCTTGAGGGATATATCTTCTCAGATGTTATGTGACATAGAAAAAGAATAAATGCTTTTTTTGATATTGCAGAGCCCATCAATGGAAGGTGTATAAAACATTTTCAATCTCTTGCAAAAAAATTAAAGATTTCTCTCTGTTTTGGATTTGCACAAAGGAAAAATGATGAAATTTTTAATAGCGCTATTTTTATTGATTTTAATGGAAAGATCTGCGGAATTTATAATAAACTTTCAGAAGGAACACATCCTGAGTGGAAATTTTTAAGACAGGGCAACAAAATAAGGGCATTTGATACGCCTTTCGGAAGATGCGGTATTTTGATTTGCAGTGATAGATGGTATCCGATTATTTCAAGAACTCTTGTACTTGATGGTGCACAGTTTATATTAATACCAACCTATGGCTCAAAAAACAAAGCACAAAACAGGGCGGTGATAGCAAGGTCAAGAGAAAACGGAGTGCCTATTATCCAGGCAAATGTCGGAATGAATCTTATTGTCAATAAGGGCGAAATAGAAGAATATATTTTTGGTGGAAATGAAATCACAACCGGATTTATTGATATACCTGTGCAACCATCCAGAAAAGCAGTCAGAGCATGCGAAAAAGAGTTTTTGAAATCTCAGAAAAAAATACAGACAAATTTTTATAATACAATAAGTAAAAGATTGAAAAAAAATAAACCGACAAAAGATGAGCAAAAACATTTTATTTCAGATGGATTGTTTGAAAAACTAAAAAAATCAAGGTGGGGTGAAAATCTTATAAAATGAAAACCAGAAAATTAGGCAATACTGGAATCAGCATTAGTGAGATTTCTCTCGGAGGTGTTGCATTTACATGGCTTGGGCAGAAATCATCCCAGAAATTAATTGATTTCTGTGTTGAAAAAGGAATCAACTATATTGATGTTTATTCAGGAACAGGAGAAAAAATCAAAGATTCACTAAAAAAACACAGGGAAAAGATTTTTGTTTCAACGAGGGGAAGTTCTAAAACCATTGATAATTGTTTAATTGAGTTTGGTCTTGATTGTTTTGATGTATTCCTTTTAAGTATGATTGATAGCCAGATTCAGTTGAAAGAAGCAATAAGGGAAACCGAATATCTTGAGAAATTTAGAAAACAGGGAAAGTTCAGGATTCTCGGAATTGCAACACACAATCCCCTTCTGTATCCTGAAATAATAAAAAGTAAAAAATTCGATGTAATGATGATACCGGTAAATTGTATTGATGAACCAGCAAGAAAAATTTTTACAACTGCAAGAGATAATGGAATCGGGATTATTGCAATGAAACCACTTGCCGGCGGAAATATAAGAGAGTATGATTCTGCTATCAGATATGTTTTGAATTTACCTGTGTCAACTGCTCTTATTGGAATGGCGAGAATTAAAGAAGTAAAACAGAATATCAGTGTACTAAAAAATCTAACAATCACCCACAAAGATAATCAATACTATAAAAAAATTCGCAGGCAACTTGGAGATGTCTTTTGTAGATATTGTGGTCATTGCATATTTCCTGAACCATGCCCGAGAGAAGTACCTGTAAGAACCATTATGATGCTTGAAACCCTTGCATATCAAGCAAACCTCAAACGAAATATATCAGAAAAAATCCTGAAATCAATAGACAACTGTATTAAGTGTGGACTGTGTGAAAAAAGATGTCCGTATAAACTGCCAATCAGAAAACTGCTTCCATTAAAGGTTAAAAAATACATCAAAATGACGTCAAATATTCATTAATTCTTAAGATTTACAGCACATCTCTTTTCTTATAACTGGCTTTATTGAGCGCCAGCAAATAACGACCCTGATAGTGTTTTTACTGTGCTACGATACAGTAGAACTTGTTTATTTCAGGAATTTTTATCACAGATTTTTCGCCTGATTTTGAAACCTTTATTTTTCCATAGGGACTGAACACCTTTGTAATCTTTGTTCCATCAGGTGGAATAAATTCAACAGTGATATTTTTCTGCTTTTTCATTGAAAAATTCGTAAGAGTAATTACATAATAATTGTCTTTTTTCAAAAGCACCCCTTCAACAAGTGCATTAGAACAAACTACAGGGCTTTCAATATTTCCCAGAATATCTTTGATTATTAAACGTGTATCTCTATTAAACTGTGTCGGGAAAAATTGAGAAAGTTCATCTTTATCTCCACCTCTTCCATACGGCCGAACAGGAATTGCATCTTTCAGATATGCCGGGCCGGGTAAAGCACCAATAATTACTGCTCTTCCTTTGCCATAAGTATTTTCAACTGCTGCTATTTCTCCATTTGAGTATCTACCAATTACTGTTCCACCACCAGTAATAAATGTTTGCCTGTATCCAAAAACATTCATCTTTTTTCCTGAATTAAAAACAATTGTATCCATTGGGCTCATATGAACAAGATCAAGTTTTGGCCTTATAGCATCAACTGTTTTTTCTAATTTTGCGTCAGTTATACCGAAAACTTCTTTAAGTATATCCATTGGCTTATTGTACTGATTAAAAAGTCCACCACCAGCAACAGAAATAAGTACTCCACCATTTTTAACCCAATCAGCAATCGCTTTTGCTGCCTCTGGCTTTAAATGATCCCCAATAAGAAAGTAAACAGAATAATCTTTCAGATATCCATCAATAAGGTCTTCTTCGCAAAGAATATCAACTGGGTATTGAAGATGTCTCAACAAAAGATAGAGGTCCTGTCTTTCCTGAGGATAAACACAGTTTCCTGGAGAATGTTCATATGATGTCTTTCTTGCAAGATCCCATATATCTGTTGTTGAACTCCAGCCCAATGCTATCTTTGCAGGAACATGCTTTGTGTCGACAAGATACTCTTCAATAGTGCCAATGGTTCTATTAACATTTTTTGTTGCCTTCATTATTTCAGGATACCCCATATACGAGCATCCATCCGGCCATCCAAAAACATAATAATGCAGCCATTTAAAACCCTGTCCATACATTGAGTAACTGGCAAGTTCAACAAACTCTTTAGTGTAGCCCCGGTTCCCATCAGAAATCATATAAGAACCAAGTGGACAGTTATAATACTTTGCAAGGGAACGAGCAAGCGCTGCTTCATAAGATTGTGTTTGAGGACCAATATAGTCAGGAGATCCTCCAAGTCCCCAGGAAATTTCTGAACTATATTCTGTAACCCCTCTTTCTCTGAACAACATAAAGATATCATCACCTCTTCCCAGGGACGGTCCACCTCCAATAGAAGGATATACACTGCCAGAATGAACGTATGAACCTTCAGGAAATATTTTCTCAACAAGTTTCGTTGCATCTGCATTAACCCTTGCAAAAAGATATGTTCTGAACCTGTTTGAGTGGTAGAAAAATATATCTGAATCTTTTAATACATCATCCCTTTTAAGTGATTGAGTTTTAAGATATTCTTCAAACATCTGTTTGCATTTTGGCCATGTCATAAGTGTTTCAAATGAGGGAGGACCTGTTTCTTCAAGTAGTTTAATATGAAGAGGTAGTTTTCTACCAAGTTTTTTCTCGAGATCATCTGCTATCTGCTGGTATCTTTTTTCAATCTTTGAAAAATCTCCCTCATAACACTCTTTTGTAAGATGAAGATTTTGAATCGAGGCAAAACCAATATTTGTGTTAAATCCTTTAACCTTTGAATCCACCCCATAGATAAATGGGGCTGTTCCATATGCCTGACCATTTAACCCTGATGCAACAGCAAGTTTAAACTGTAATTCCGGGAATATTCCTCCAATAACCCCTGTTAAAAGAATTTTTTCAGCGGGTTTCCCTGATGGATTGTACTTTTCAAGAATACCTATCTGTTTTTTTATCATTTCATCAACTGTTAGTGCTTTGTTTGAACCAAGAAGTCCTTTTTCGTATTTTCCCATTCCTATTGATACAATAACAGTTGTTTCCTCTTTGTCAGGTCCAACCTGTATTGTTTTTACCTTATTAGAGGTTGAACCAACTGCAATATCAACTGTTATCTTTGCATTGCCTGTTTGAGAAACAACAATCTCTGGCACCATAATTGAATAAGCCTTTATTCTCTGCCAGTCAGAGATACTTCCCTTTTCGAGAAATTCATTTTCAACTGGCTGTTTTAGGACAATCCCTGATTTACTGATAAAATATGTTTCCCTCGGAGAATAAATATGATTGCCAAAAAGAGCAATTCCTGTAATAACCTTCAGGGCTCCTTTGCCCTCATCAACACGACTTTTAATATAAACAGGAACTGTAAAACTTGATAAGATTGGAGGTCTTGCTCCTCCTCTGCTCCATCCCCAGTCATTCCCTGGCTTTAATTCAAGATCATCAGTAAGATAGAAAAGATCTATTATTCTTCTTGCAGATGGCTTCTGGTTTTTTCCTTTTGTTAAAACTATTGTTGCTGGTCCTTTTTCAAGTTCTGCTGTCATACCCTGGTAAACATAGTCAGTATTGTGCCAGTCCCATGGCCCCTGAATTTTTTCTCCTCTTCCAAATGGAAAAAACTTTTTATCCTCTTTCCTTCCAAACTCCGACTGTGCCTTAATAACATTATTCTGGATAATCTTTACATTAAAAACAGAACCAAATCCATAACAACTCTCATATCTCACCCAGAGGTTATATGACTTTGTCTCCGGGAGTACAATAGAAAAACTCGCTTCTGCTAAATTGTCTGTTGAATCTGCTTCAATTTTCTGAATACTCCAGTAGTTTGGCTGGGAGGGAAAATATCCATAGTCAGTAATCTTCCAACCCTTTATAAGTTTGAATGATTCAGCCTCAATTGGAAGTTCATACGCAAAAGATTTATTGACAAAAATAGTCATAGCCATGGCCAAAAATACATAAAAGAATTTTTTCATGCATCCCCCTTTTTTGTTAAAATTTCAGTGATATTTTCCACTTATGCATTCTTTTGTCAACCTTGTTTACTATTTCGCAAAATTATTTGGCAATAACATCCTCTTGACAAAATTTTTAATTATATGTTATAGTGCTTCTATGATAAAACCTTATACGAAAAACGGTTTATCAAAAAATGGTGGTTTGTTCCCAACTATTAAAGATATCGCGGTGAAGGCACATGTGTCCATAGGCACAGTATCCTGTGTATTGAATAACAAGGTTGGTAGCATACGGATTAGTGAGAAAACACGTAAACGCGTACTTCGCATTGCAGAGGAACTTAATTACAGACCTAATGTTCTTGCCCAATCTCTAAGAACTCAAAAAAGCCATACAATAGGTGTGTATCTTAGGTATATGGTCGACGTTCATACAGCAACTATACTTCATCATATGATTGTTGAGGCAAGTTCACGCAACTACCGCCTGGTGCTGTCTGTACTTGAAGAAAAAATAAATCAGCCTGAGGTCTTAAGACAGGTGTTTTTCAAAGGAAGTGTTGATGGCTTAATCATCATAGAACTGGAGGATATAGTAACTGATACCGTCGTAGGTACCCTGCTCAAGGATGGTTTGAAAGTAGCGCTTATTGACCGACATATTCAAGGATTACCAGTTATATCTGTTCTTTCGGACAATGAACAGGGTGGTTTTTTGGTTACAGAATATCTGCTTAGATTAGGACATAGGAGAATCGGATTTCTCTCAGGGCAGCGAGGAAATGTATATAAACAAAGATTAAGTGGCGCAACCCGGGCTTTTCACGAAAAGGGAATGGAGATGGATAATAGATTGGTTGTGCAAGTAGATAATACCAATCCTTTTCATCTCTCTCGTGCCGGATATAAGGGAGGAATTGAAATGCTCAAGTTAAAACCACGACCCACAGCAGTTGCGGTCTTTGGTGATGTTTTTGCCCTCGGAGCCATGAGAGCGTTTCAAGAAGCAGGGTTAAAAATACCCGATGATCTTGTGCTCACAGGTTTTGACAATACCCTTAGCCTGACAGAATATACCTGTCCACCACTGACTACAGTCCAGCAAAACACCACAGGAATGGGACGGTCGAGTATCCGTCTCTTGCTCGATAGTATTGAAGGCAAAATACACGTTCCTGATGAAGGGCAGGCAACTTTCTTTAAGCCAAGACTTATCGTGCGCGAATCAAGCGGTGATAGCAAACATTTGAGAAAACAAGAAAATGAATAATAGAAATTCAGGAGAAATAGCAGGGTGGATATATCCTGTGGAAGGGAATTCCAGACCTGTTTATATAGAGATGAATCATATCGCTCTTTTTACTTTCTGGGATAATCCTGAAAGGGAGTGATAGGAACACAAAAGGGGATAAAACAATGAAAATAAAAAAAATAATTGGTAAATCCTCTGCCTTCACATTAATAGAGTTATTAGTTGTGATAGCAATCATAGCAATTCTTGCAGCAATGCTATTACCTACATTAAGCAAAGCAAGGGAAAAAGCAAGGCAGGTGGTGTGTATGAATAACTTAAAACAACTTGGTACGGCTTTTATGTTTTATTTTCAGGATTGGAATGAGTATTTTCCTATGACTTGGGATGGAAATCTTTATTGGCATTTACAAATTGGACCATATATCAGCAGAATTACTGGAACAGGGTGGGAGGAATATCAAAAACGGCCAACAGTTTTACTCTGTCCCTCTGACAAGAAGATGCTTGCGAAATTCTCCAATGCTCCAAGAGGGGGGATAAGTTATGGAATGAACTATTATCTTGGAATAAACTATAACCCTGATCCTCCTTCTCGTCGGTTTCATAAACTCTCTGAAATAAAAAAGCCTTCGAAATTTGTTCTACTTGGCGAAACTGATTACAATTATATTTTGGCCGGATATTCTCAGGCTACGCTTCATTCCTACACCGGTCCCTATCCTTCAGGTTTGCCCTACTATCACGGAGGAGGGAATAATTTTCTATTTTTAGATGGACATGTTGAGTGGTTAAATTACATAAAAAGTTATTTAGAAGACAAAGAAATGTGGGCCCCTTGGATACCATAAAAAGGAGGAAAAAAAATGACTAAAAGGAGCATAATAAGTAGAAAGTTAATTATTTTATTTAGTTGTATAGGAACATTCTTTTTGTTTTTCCTGGCAAGAGAAGGACTGGGAGAAACCCCCACTCAAAAAGTAGTATTCCATACTGGGTTTGAAGAACTCAAGGGCTGGAATTGTTGGCCAAAAGGGAAAGAATTTGAGATAGATAAAAATGTTTTCAGAGAAGGACAGAGTTCTCTCAAGATTTCGGACAAAGATATTGTTGTTTATACTTATATTCAAGTTAAGGAAAACACGAACTATCAGGTTAACTTCTGGTATAGAACCAAGGAAGTTACAGGTGAAATTGGTCTCAATCTGAATTTTAACAAAAAGGGCGGCGGTAATGGTAGTGCAGGGTATAAATATATTCCCATTTCTTCTGTATCAAACAAAGAATGGGAAAAATTTTCTGTTGAATTTACCACCCCACCAGAAACATTTATGTGCCAGTTCGGTTTTCTTTCAAAAGCATCTGGCACTATTTGGATTGATGAGTTAACAATATATGAGGGCACAGAGAAAAAACAAGTTTCAGAAATTGAGGATACAAAAAATAAGACAGGGGAAATATCTTCTTACGGAAATCTGATTAAAAATTCCGGTTTTGAGATAGATGATAATCATGATGGTTTTCCAGATAACTGGAGTACCTGGATTAAAGATTCGAACGCAAGTTGGTGCATAGATAAAGAGGTATCCCATACGGGTAAATCTTCGTTAAAAATTCAAGCAGAGGTACCTGGAAGATATTTTGTCGTTCAAAGAATTACTGGTTTACAACCTGGAAAAACTTACTTGCTCAAATTCTGGGTAAAAACAGAGAATTTAGAGGGAGATGCTGCGGTTACCTGTGATTATGGCCCGGTAGCAGCTAAACCCAGACCATATGTTTCGTTATTAAAGATGCAGGGCAGCAAAGATTGGAAGGAGTTTACCAATTACTCCACTGTTCCTATTGGATCAACTTGGGCTGATATTTGCTTAATCCATACAAAAGGCACGATCTGGTTTGATGATATAGAATTCAAGATGGTAGATGAAGAATAAAATGAAAATATTGAAATTGTTAGTGCTTTCTCTTATGTTTAGCTTTATATCTTTGTTGGGAGAAAATGGAACAGCAGAAGTTATCTTAGAAAATCCCTTCTTAAAAATAATGGTAACTGAACAGGGTGGGAAAATTTCATCCTTTTACGATAAAACGAAGGGAAAAGAGTTAGTCAGGATAGGAAACTCCCAATGGGATGGTTTTTGTAAAGACAGAATTAAAGAGTATAACGGGGAAATCATCAAAGAAAACTATTCTCTTGAAAAGAAAGAAACTGACAATCAAATAATAGTTAAAGCAAGGTTTTCTGCTTCTTCAGGAAAATTAAAAGATTTGCAAATAGAAAAAACCTATACCTTGCCTAAGGACAAGAGGTTTTTAAGAATAGATTATTCTATTAAATCCAGTATAAAAAGAGAACCAATTTCACTCTGGGTTCATAATTTTTTGCCCTTTGGCATCACAAATCTTAAGGGTTACTTTTTTCAAAAAGAGGGGAAAATAGGAATAAGCAAGAAAGGCGGTGATGTGTACATCTTCGAACCTGGTAATTCTTGGTTTGGAGTAATTGATAAAGAAGGAGAAGGAATAATAGCAATATTAGAAAAGGAAAAGATAAGTTATTATTATTACTGGTTAGCAGGAAATGATGCCACTTTTGAATGGGTTTATAACCCTATAGATTTCGACCACAATAAAAATTGGCAAACTACTTACTTCCTTTCTCCTATTGATACAAAAATAGGTGAAGTAAACAATGACCTGCCTGATTTGAAAGAGGTGTACCATGCACTTGCTTCCATTGAAAAAGAAGGGGGTTCTTTAAAAATTACAAAGGGTCCACAATCTTTTATAAAACCCTTGATTACTACTACTCCTACTTTGCCGCCGGGTCGTTCCGGATTTCTATTTACTGATAACATACAACATATTGCCTATGTCAGTTCAGATATGCCCACGATGATTTCATTTAAATGTATTAACCCTGAGCATAAACCATATCTTTTTTTAGAAATCCCGGAGGAAATTAAACTTCTTTCAGGAATGAGGAATATTAGTTTCTTAAATGTGGAAAAAACTGAGAGACAAGGTAGGTCCTATAATAGGTATAAAATCCTGGTGGGAGATCCTGCTGGTTGGATAAGACTTTTCTGGTCCACTACTTTAAATCCTGGAGAAAAGTTCAAGGGCTATTATTGGGCAGAATGGGACAAAGGAAGGCAGAAAGAGCAAGAGCTTCCCATAGAAACCATCAATATTAAAAAAATAAGACCTCCTAAGAAACTTTTTATCTATCTGTCTATTCCTTCTGATTTGGCGGCTGAGTGGCCCGACTATAATGATTTCTGTAGTTTAGGTTTTAATACCCTTGACTTCTGGCCATACACCAGAAACGGTTCTCTCTGGGGAATGAGTCTCTTGGAAACCATTTTGACAAAAACAAAAGACAAAAACATTACCTTGGCCGCCTGGCCCGGTGAATGGTGGTGGCCCGAGGCACAGAAAAATGACCCAGATGCACAGGCAGTATTAATCACAGGAGAAAAAACTCAAATTCTTTGTCCTTCTTATCGAGGATCACATTTTAAAGAATTGGTTGAACATGGAAAATTTTTGATCGATAAGAAAATTATGTTGCATGTATTTGATCCAGAAATATACAGAGATGCTGAGAAAATATGTTTCTGTTCTCGTTGCAAAAACGGGTTTAAGGAATTTTTAAAGAAGAATTATCCTAAAATATCCTATATTGATCCAATGGTGTTTGAAAAAAAATCAGATATTTACCCTGATCTTCACACCTCTTGGTTAGATTATAAAAGTAGCCTCTACGCCGGTATCTTCGCTGAATATCGTGAGGAGATTGAGAAACACATAAAAACAACTAATATCAATCAACCATTTTTGATGGAAGTTTATTCAACATATCACAAAGATATACCTTCGTTCTACGGATATAAGGATTATCGCCAATCGCCTATTTACATAAAAACCATGGAGGATCCTGTGAAATTAGGTCGATATTTTGAGTATATCGCACCCATGATTTATATTGACATCTATGCTAATTTTGGTGACTATGATATGCTACTGCCTTGGAAAGATATCAGTTCTTTGCATGCCAACGTCGGTGAAAAAGTAAAAATTGTTCCAATTTTGAGTGCAGGCTTCCCGTTTTGTGCTTATGACTCTGACATTTCTGCGGAAATGATAAAGTGGCAAATTTTAGAAACTGTAGCAAGTGGTGCAAAAGGATTCGGCTTTTGGGGTTGTTGTCCAATAGATGCATTGGATATGAAATATATTGCAGAATCTATAGAAATATTGTTGCCGGTTGAAGATATCATCTTTGAAGGAACACCAATTTCAGAAGTAAAACTAACTGACATTAACGGAAATACTTTCGTTAAAGGAGTAGAGTCCGGTAAAGGCGCAGTGATTTTGATCTCTGAATATTCTTTCCAGCCCAAGGAGGCCAAGATAAAGTACAATGTAAAAGAGGATGTAAAGGTAATAGATTTATCGACCTTCAAACAGGTTGGGGAATTAACTCCTTTAGAACCTGTTTTTACTGTAACTCTTGATAAAGAAAGAGCAAAACTATTTTTCATTGGAAAAACACTGGGTAGTCCTAAAAAGTAGAACTATTAAAATATTATTGCAATATTTTGGTCTCAATACCAGTTAATAATGGGCGCCGTGGTTTTTCTTTACCATTTGTGATAACCTTTATCCGTACCTTTCTTTCATAACTCACGTGCATCTTCGTTTAAACTGCGGACCATTAACCCAAGTTCCGCACTTTTCATGCTTAAAGGTGCGTAAACATTGAGATTCTTCAAAAAATTCTACACTATTTTTCTATTGTTAGTGTCCATTGTTTTTTGGGTTTTATAATTTCTTTTGGTATATTCAATAACGAGTAAATTTTGATATGTTCTGGTTCAAGACGTGTGGCTTTACGAATCTTCAGTGTTATGCCTTTATCTGTAGGTAATACCACTGTCCCTATCTGATGGGTCCTCAGTTTTTCTCTTACTGTTTCCCAGCGAATATACTAACCATGATCCCTTAATGTTTTTTCTATTGCCACCAGTAAATGATACGCCAGAATACAAAGAAAAATATGTGTCTCCACTCTGTGTTGCAATTGGTGGAATATCGGCCTCTCTGCCAATGGACTTTTCATCGCACGAAAACCAGATTCTGCCCTGGTCAGCATCATATATGTTCTCCATATTTCTTCAGCATCCATATCACTTCGGTCGGTCTTAAGAATATAACAACCATCAATATCTTCGGCTCGCTTCTTTTTATCCCCCACTAAACTACAAACAATGGTTTTGCTATCCGACAAATATTCCAACCTGTAATGCCTCGCAACTCGACTGTAACGCTCCTTCAACCTCCCAATCGCTTGCTGAATCTCTCCCTCTCCCTTTATCCTTCCACCCCTTATTCGCTTCCTCAACTTCTCTACTTCTTTTAACAACATCCCTTCAAAACGCTCCCTAATAGCCCTGTCTTTCTGACAACGTGCATCACTTGTCTGATTCTCCTCTAACTTTACCCGCTTGTCCAGAATATCCAGCATATATGAAAATGATTTCACATCACTCTGGTTCCTCTTGAATATTCCATGGGCTATAGGAAATCCTTCTTCTCCTATCACAAGCCCCACTACTACCTGCTTGCAATCAGACCTCCCATCACGAGAATATCCCTTCTATGCCTTTTCATTACACTTCGCATTCCCTTCAAAATATGTAGAGTCAGATTATAAAACAAAACTGTCTTGTTTAAGTTAAAAAGACATCGCTCCTGTTTCGTCAATAACCCTTCTATCTTTTCTCTGTTTGGATGTAATCTGTCTAACATACGATATAACCGATCTTCCGCAATCCCCTTACACAACATCTTAAGTATGTCTTCTATCGCAACCCTCAGAAACCAATCAGCCATCGCCCTCTCTGACCCAGAAGCAATTAACCGATTAAGCACCATCCCACAAATAAGTATCTCCCCATCTCGATTAAATCCACATCCCTCTAAGATCTCCCCTGTCTCCAATCGCTGCCACATTTCATACCCTACATATACACACCCAGCTTCCTTTATTTCCTCCATCTCTATCTTGCTCGTCCTTACAGATACTACCTCTTCACATTTTTTATAGACCATGTCTTCCTGATATATTTTAATAATCCTTATCCCAGAATCATCATAACTCCTTCATCTTCAACAACCTATGAGAATCTCTATATCTAAATCTTACCTTCACTTACTAAAAACCGCGGAACTTGGGTTAGGAGAAAAATGAAAGATAGAATATGGAATAAAAGGAGATATTGTAGAGTGATTACTATTTATTAACCTTTGATTTTTCTCAAATTTGTAATAAAATGCTTTAACTGAAAAAGAAAAAGTATAAAAACAAAAGTGAGGGCTTAAATGGATTTCATTAAAAGGATATTGCTAATTCTTATAGCAACTGTTATATCTATATCAGCAGCAGAAAATAAAACTTCAATTCAACTGCCATCTCCTGAAACAAAAGGAAAGATTTCTGTTGAAGAATCACTCGCAAAAAGAAGAAGTGTGAGAAACTATCAAAATATTCCACTGAGTATAAAAGAACTCAGCCAGATTCTCTGGGCAGCACAGGGTATTACCGCGAAATGGGGAGGAAGAACAGCACCATCTGCTGGTGCAACCTATCCACTTGAGATATATGTTGCTGTGGGAAGGGTTGAAAAGATTGAGCCAGGTCTTTATCACTATATTCCTTCTTCCCACGAACTTGATAGTATCTTAAAGGGCGATATAAGAGACAAACTTTGCGCTGCCTGCCTTGGTCAACAAAGCGTAAAAAAAGCACCAGTAATAATAATTATTGCTGCTAATTTTTCCAGGACAGAAAAAAGATACAGAGAAAGGGCAACCCAATATGTTTATATTGAAGTGGGTCATGCAGGACAAAATATTTATCTGCAGGCAGAATCTCTGGGTCTTGGGACAGTAGCAATAGGTGCTTTTGAAGAAAACCAATTAAAAGAAATATTAAAAATAAATGAACAGGTAGTGTATATTATGCCTGTTGGAAAAAAATAAAAAGGAAAAACAATGACTGATAGGGAATGCTTTTATGCATCAATGAATTATCAGGGAAGAGATCGTCATCCATACTGGGATCTATTTGGACCATGGCAAGAAACCCTCGAAATATGGAAAAAACAGGGATATGACGGCAGGGATGATTTTGGTACTGATAAACTCGTTCAGATTCAACATATATTCGACCCATTTCCCCAATTTGAGAGAAAGATAATATCAGAAACTGACAGATACAGAATTTTCTTAAATGAGGATGGCGTACTTATGAAGGAATTCAAAGAAAGAAAAAAAAGTTCTATGCCACAGTTTATAAAATTCCCTGTTGAAACGAAACAGGAATTCAGACAGTTCTGGAAGCAAAGGATGAAGTCAGACATTGCATTGAGAATTGGAAACAACTGGAAAGAAAAACTTATTGATGCAGAAAAAAGCAATTGCCCTTTTTTTATTACTGCAGATAGATGGACTGGTTTTTTTGGGCCTTTAAGAAATCTTGTTGGTATTGAAAAACTTTGCACATTATTTTATGATGAACCAGTGTTTGTTGAGGAAATGATGGAGGGCTTTCTACACCATATAATAACAACAATGAAGCAGGTTCTTGATGTTGTTCATGTTGATATATTTATACTATGGGAGGATATGGCATATCATTCAGGCCCGCTTATTTCGCCAGATATGGTCAAAAAATATATGCTTCCGAGATATAAAAAACTCGTTGAATTTTTGAAAAACTATGGGAAAAAGGTTTCTTTTATTGCTCTCGACAGTGATGGAAATGTTGATTCACTGATTCCGATATGGATTGATGGAGGAATTGACATCATTTATCCTTTTGAGGTACAAGCCGGAATGGATGTTGTATCTCTCAGAAAAAAATATGGAAAGTCCCTGAGAATGTGGGGTGGTTTTGATAAAAGAATAATTGCAAAAAGCATCCAGGCAATAGACGAAGAAGCAAAAAGATTAACAGGACTTGTTGAAGAGGGCGGTTATATATGTGGAATGGATCATAGTGCTCCGCCTGATATTTCTTTTTCAAATTTCAAACATTTTATGAAAAGGATGAAAGAAATAAGCAAAAAATAATTAAGGAGGTTCTATATGGCAAAAAAATATATTGAAAGAGGCCTTACAAACCTTGTAAGGGCAAGGCCAGTTATAATAGTTGTGACCCTGCACCCTGATGAAACAGTTAATGCAGGAACATTTGGCTCATATACAAATGTTTCTGGCTCAGAGATTGGCATTGCCATTGGAAAACCATCCCATACCTACAAGAACATAAAAAGAACAGGTGAATTAACAATAAATGTTGTTACAAAGTCAATTGCCAGTGCTGCAGAAATATGCGGACAGGATTTGCCTGAAAATGAAAGTGAAATAAAAAAGGCATGTCTCAATTGCGAACCATCAAAAAAGGTTTCGCCTCCTATAATCAAAGAAAGTGTTGCAAATCTTGAGTGTATATTTGTAAAAGAAACAGAGATAAACTATCATTCTTTTGTTATAGTACAATGCATAGCCGGACATATTGAGGAAAACTACATAGCAAAAGACGGTGGGCTTGATGTTGTAAAGGCACAGGCAATTTTTAACATTGGATACCCTGAACCAATCTATGCTATCCTTTCAAATCCTTTCAGGGTTAAAACGTGAATTCTATAGAAACATTGAAGAATATTCTTGAAACTAAAACAGGTTTGACAATAACTATTAAATTAACAAATAATAAAAAACAGATTCTCAAGATTAAATGTAGCGGGAAAGAAAGTAAAACACTTGAGGTTAATCCTATTTTTATTAATGCTCCAAATGAAGTAATCGAAGATATAGCAAACTTCATAAGCGGAAATAACAAAAAATCAAGTAAGTCCAGAATAATCAAATATGTAAGAACAGCCCTATCTGAAAAAAACCAGGATATAAAAATAAAACTCAACCCCTTTGGAAATGTTTATAACCTCAATGATATTTTTGAAAAACTTAATAAACAGTATTTCAATGGTTTGATATCCAGCCGTATAACATTCGGCAGGAATCGACATAATTCAAGAAAAAGGTCTATTGTATTTGGTAATTACGACCCGCAAAAAAACATAATACGAATAAATAGAGCACTTGATAACCATAATATTCCTTATTTTTTTGTTGAATATATTGTTTTCCATGAAATGCTTCATGCCTGTATGTATTTTTCGGGTGTTTCAGCAATGTCAATGGGACATTCAAAAAGATTCAAATCAAAAGAAAAGATATACCCGCTTCTTAAAAAAGCAAAAAAATGGGAAAAGGATAACCTCAAAATATTTATAGGGAAAAATGAAAACATATAACATTCTGAACAGAAGTGCAATAGACGAAATAGAAAAGATAGTAGGAAAGAAAAATATCATCACTGAAAGCGAGGGTTTTTTTAATTATAACCACGATGAATTTGCACTTGATGAAATAAAACACAATCCTGAAATTGTTGTAAAACCTTCAACCACTGAAGAAGTATCAGATGTTATGAAGATTGCAAGTAGAGAAAAATTTCCTGTTGTAGCAAGAGGTGGGGCAACAGGACTTGTGGGGGGATGCGTACCTTCATTTGGTGGGATTGTGATTAGTACTGAAAGGATGAATAGGATTATTGAGATTGATGAAGCAAACCTTATGGTTACACTTCAATCAGGATCTACGCTGCGAGATTTCTATTCTTCAATAAAAAGCAAAAAATTGCTTTTTCCGCCGCATCCTGGAGAAGAAAGTGCAACGATAGGTGGTGTCATAAGTACAAATGCAGGAGGAACAAGAGCAATAAAATATGGAACAATAAGAAACTTCACAAGATATGTCGAGGCAGTTCTTGCAGATGGAAGTATAATTACTTCTGGCGGAAAAGTTATCAAGGACAGTACAGGTTATAGTTTACTCCATCTTCTTATTGGTTCTGAAGGAACTCTTGGTATCATAACAAAGGCAGTGTTGAGTGTTTTACCAGAACCAGAAGATATGATTACCCTGATTATTCCATACAAAGATATCAAAACATGTCTTACAGAGGTCCCTTCAATATTAAAGTCATCAGTCAGACCTCTTGCAATTGAATTTATTGATAAAAAGGTTATTGAAATAGCACAAAAATATACAGGAAAACACTGGCCATCAATGCAAGGAGATATATTTTTGTTAATTATCCTTGAAGGTAATAAAGAAGAAATCGAAAAACACTGCGAAATAATCGCTGACATATGTCTCAATCAGGGTGCGATTGATGTTTTTATTGCAGATTCTCAGCAAAAACAAGATGATATCCTTTATGTAAGAAGCATGGTATATGAAGCATTAAAATTTGAGACAATCGAGATTCTTGATGTTTCGCTACCTCCAGATCAGATGGCAACGCACATTTCGTCTGTTGACAATATTTCTGCAAAGTATAATGTTTGGTTACCTACCTATGGACATGCAGGAGATGGCAATCTTCATACTCATATAATGAAGATTACTCCTGGGGGAGATAAGATTACCGACTGGAAAAATATTTTTATGGAAATAAGGAACGAGATAATCTTTGATGGGATACAAAAGGGCGGGAAAATTTCTGGAGAGCATGGAATTGGACTGATAAAAAAACAATATCTTGAGATGTGCCTTGGTAAAACCTCCATTGAAATTATGAAAAAAATCAAACAGGCATTTGATCCACTTTACATTCTAAATCCTGGCAAGATTTTTGACCCGGACTGAGTTTATATAGAAACAATTGCGTATCTGGCACTTAATTTTTTCACGTCTCTTCCTGCATAATAAACAAGAAGTCCAAGATTTTCATCAAGCATAATCCCACAGGGATGTCCAAAACTCCATGTTCCCATATCTTCCCAGTATTCAGCATAGGAACTTTCTCCTGATACCCCTTTTTCTTTTATTTCCTGATTCTCATAAATAACCATCTCATTTGCAATATCCCAGGTTTTACCCTTATCATAAGACATCACCAGCCGCATAGAACCAGGATGATGCCTGTGAACATAAAAACATAAAAGGCGTCCTTCAGTCAGTGGAATAGGCATTGCAATCTGACCCTGTATTCCTGTTGACTGTGGAACTGTCCAGGTAAGTGTATCAGGATTTCCATAAGCAATATGAATATCTATATCCTTTTCGTTTTCTCTGTCATATGTCCAGAACATTGATATAATCTTTCCTGAATCAACATCATAAGCATTTCTCTGATCCCAGTAAAAAATCTTGTTTTCAGGATGTCTGGCAACAGTAATAATCCTATCAAAGATTATTCCATCTTTACTGAAAAGAGCGCAGGCAGCGTGTAAAGAAGGACCAGATGGCTGTTCTGGCCCATATTTTTCAAAAAATACCAAATAACCATCTGGAACTTTTACCACTGGTCCTGTTAGTGCTGGCCCTTGCAGGTCTCCAATATCAATAGTCCTATAATTTTCCCATGTCTTTCCCATATCATATGAATCAACAAGAATTATCCTTGCTGGTAGTATTGTATCACTTGATGGGTTATATAGTTTTGACCCTTTTGTTCTGTCAAACCATGACAGGAATGCAAAAAGATTACCATCTGGTTTTTCAGATAGTTCAACTGCTTTTATTTCTCCCTGTATCCCATCAAATACTGTTTGAAATCCAGAAAAAAGAATCCTCCACTCTGTACCATTTTCTGATTCAGCAATAATACCATTACCATCCGGAGATTCTTTTGTTGTCCCATTTCTGAAACTCGAAAATAACCTCTTTGTTGAATGTCTGAAAATACTTGTGCACATACACACATTTTTCTGATTGTTAAGTTTTTCAACGTCTAAAATGTATCCCTGGTTTATAAGTTTCATATATCCCTGTGAATTTTATTTTTTATTCGAAAATACCTCAGGATTTACAATGTTTGGTGGTATTTCTCCTCTAAAGAATGCAAGAATATTTTCTGCTGCCATTATTCCCATCTTTGTTCTGGTATCAGTTGTTGCACTGGCAATGTGAGGAAGAATCACCACATTATCCAGTTCTTTAAGCCCTTGCTCAATATCAGGCTCATTTTCGTACACATCAAGACCCGCGCCCCATATCATCTTATCTCTAAGTGCCTTAACCAGGGATTTTTCATCAACAATAGGACCTCTTGAGGTATTGATTAAAACCGCTGTTTTCTTCATAAGGGAAAATTCCCTTAACCCTATAAGATGTCGTGTCTCTGGCAAAAGAGGGATGTGAATAGAAATAAAATCAGAGTATCTCAAAAGTTCATCAAATTCAACGTATTGCGCACAGCATTCCTTTTCAAATTCAATGTTTCTTTTTACATCGTAATAAAGAATTTTCATTGAAAAACCTGCTGCTTTTTTCCCGAAATTAGTTCCTATCCTTCCTGCGCCGATTATTCCAAGTGTTCTTCCTGTAATATCAAGACCAAGAAAAAGTTCTGGCGCCCAGCCCTTAAACCTTCCTTGACGTGTAAATCTGTCTGCCTCCACAATTCTTCTTGCAACAGAAAAAAGAAGTGCCCAGGCAAGGTCTGCTGTGGCATCATTAAGAACCCCAGGCGTATTTGTTATAATAATTTTTCTCTTCGTTGCTGATACCACATCAATGTTGTTATAACCAACTGCATAGTTTGCAAAAATTTTACATTGAGGACCCGCTGCTTCAAAAACATCATCATCAATACTGTCTGTAAGAAGGCACAAAACAGCATTTTTTCCTTTTACTCTTTCAATAAGTTCTTCTTTTGAAAGAACCCTATCTTCTGTGTTAACCTCGATATCACAGTATCTTTCCAGCAGGTCAATAGCGCCGGGCACTACCCTTGTAATAAATACAGAGTGTTTTTTTTTCATCTGATTTCCTCTTTAAACCTGTTCAACAAGAAGCCATGCATCGTTAAGTACTCTCTTTGAATTTGAAATTACAATCTCAGGGTCTTCATTGTTTGCTGGTTTAACCTCAAAACTTACAATGGGTCTGTTCTTTTTTTCGAAGAATCCAATATCAACAAAAACCTGAAGAAATTCTGCGAGTTGGACAACATCATTTTGTCCACCTTGAAAACCAAACCTCGGATGAAAATCACCGTATAGTTGTGAATTCTTATCGCAAACACAATTCCCTATGTGAATATGGGAAATAAAATCCTTTACTGGAATAATTGATTGTGCAGGTGTTTCACCCAGAAGAGGTATATGACTTAAGTCAACAAGTAATCCAAAATTTTCATATTTCTTTCTGATTTTTTCAGCAAATTTTTTTGCAAGGTCTGCTGGACCAATTAAACTTTTCTTATCAATACTGTAATCAAAAACCTCAAGTTCTACCTTCATTGACCCCTTTTCTGCTGCATAGGCACATAGACGCTCTGTTGAATCAACAAGAAGATTAAAGGCATATTGTTTTTCGTGTTCCTTATATCTTCCGCTCAGGAATGAAAACCCCTCTGCTCCAAGTTCATACGCCTGGTCGATATTCTCTTTTATCAGAGAAATTGCCTCCTCTCTTTTTTTTAAATCCACATCATTTATGTTAAGTGACTTTGAAAGAAGAACTGGCTGAACACCATAAACAACATTCATATGTGCACAGGTCAATAAATCTCTTGCCTGTTTCCTTATTGTAGAATCTTTGATGTATGTTATTTCAACAGCATCAAAATACTCGTCAACCGCAATCTTTTTTAAGGTGTCAATAATCTTGTTTTCGTCCTTGCTTATTTCGGGAAAAGCCATAAAATGCACAATGCCAGGCCTGAAGAATCTTCTGAAATTATCCATCTTATACTCCATATGGATTGATTATTCTATTGAAATATTTTAATTTCTGTTTTAGGATAAATAAAATGTGTTTGCACGCACTGGTGATAAAGATACAGGAATATAATATCAAAACACAGAATAAAGTCAACCGATGGTAAATATATATTCAACGTTTTTTGTTGAAAAGTATCAGGCAAAAAGAAAAAACATAATTTAGTTGAAAGTAGTAAGAAAAAAAATTAAAATAAGAATGCCGTTTATTTTACTCGATTCTCTGGCATAAACAGGGTTATGTGAATATAACAACGGAGGAATTATATGAAAAAAATGTGGTTGTTTTTTGCTGTCTTTGTTGCTATTCTGGCTGTTTCATGTACAAAAAAAACGCAACAGGAAAATCAGAATCAATCCACTGGAAATCCAATTGAGCAATATGGTGGAGTAATGTCCAAAACAATGAAAACAGCCAAAGGTATGGACGCTGTCATGCCTGTCAAGCAACTTGTTGATTCATTCTATGCTCAGGAAGGAAGATATCCAGCATCCCTTCAAGAACTGATTGAAAAAAACTATGTAAAACAAATTCCTGAACCTCCAAAAGGTTATCAGTATAAATATAATCCTTCAACAGGAAAGGTATCTCTCGAGCAGATAAATCAATAATTTAAGATTGTATTGACTGAGGATAATAAAAAAGGGTATCGATAATTTATTTCTTTATTTTCTACTAAAATACCAATCGTGTCCAGTGATGCTGACAAAGATTTTTATTGTGGAAGAATCCTGATGACTGTAATATTTACAAGTTGTCCTTCAACAAACCACTTAACTGACCATACACCTGTCCCACCATAATTCACAAGTTCTTTTGCCTCATATTCCTGGCACCACACTGATACCTTTGCTTTTTGCTTGAGGTTTTTTTCTCTACACAGGGAACCATCAGGCGCAAACAACCTGAAAGTCAAATTTGTGCCTTCTTTATGCCTGAAATAACCAACAAAACATATATGCTCGGTAGATCTAAAATCATTCTTGATACCATCCCATTCATCATCATCAATCTTATTATCTTGATTTCTATCAACCCAGTAATTGCAGGCAAAAAAATCAGGATGAGATGGAGGGATATCCTGCAT